>ERZ777306.2092-NODE-2092-length-27175-cov-5.032706_pt1 | contig 27175 bp, 23 predicted proteins | sample MGYA00374966_ERZ777306 | MGnify/ENA primary metagenome ERZ777306 (study PRJEB29329, sample SAMN06343882) | mouse gut metagenome | isolation source: Mouse cecum | place: Austria: Vienna | collected 2014-11-15 ... | reverse complement strand
GGATGCTTCTTACGGATGATGATTACAGCGCTAAAAAGGCGAGAAGCCGTGCATCCCATTCCAGAGCCGCGGCGCCATGGAGCCAGCACGAGGAGCTGGGGGATGACTGCCGGATGAGCGATCTCGTTGCGGGGCTGATCCTTGGACAGTTCCGGCATCTGGAGGAACATATCGCGAAGAAACGGGCGATTTATGAGAGATATCTGGAGGAGCTGGACGGGGATATCATGTATATGAACCCGGTGGGCGAGGGGACGGAGCCGAATTATTGGATGTCCTGTATGACTTGCGAGAGCAATATTCAGTTTCAGGAAACCAGGTCGGAGCGGGAGTATACCTACACGAACCAGCACGGGACGGCATCGCCGATGGAGATCTATGACGCGCTGGAAGCGTTTAATGTGGAGAGCAGGCCGGTGTATAAGCCGATGAGTATGCAGCCGGTATTTCGGGAATTTGATCAGATCACGCTGGATGGGTCTAAGAGGGAGTATGCGGAATTTGACCGGGAGGAGTTCTGGGTGCGGTGCGATGTGGCGAAGGATTGTTTTGAGAGAGGGCTTTGTCTGCCGTCGGATATTAAGATGACAGAGGGGGAGCAGGAGAGGATAATTGAGATCGTGAGGTCTTGTTTTGATTAAAACATCATTATAAATAGGTATGGTATCAATTTAGCTGTGTGAAAGTCAAGGTTTATATGATCACTTATTTAGGAGAGATTGATATTGTACAGCAGTACTTTTCATCAAAAAAACTATTAAAGAGAGAACAAAATGATTCCAGTAATGAATGTGACTAGGCAGTATGCTTCAATTCATGATGAATTGGATAGAGCGGCATTAGAAGCTCTTCATAAAGGACAGTATATCCTTGGTAAAGCTGTCGAAGAATTTGAAAAAGAATTTGCAGCTTATTGCGGTGTGAAATATGCAGTTGGTGTGGGAAATGGATCTGACGCTCTTGTCATGTCCTTGAAGGCATGCGGAATAAAACCAGGCGATGAAGTTATTACCACAGCTATGAGCTTTAGTGCAACAGCAGAAGCCATTACTTCAGTTGGCGCAACTCCAGTGTTTTCTGATTGTACAAGCGATACGTACATCATTGATCCTGCAGATACAGAGAGAAAGATTACAGATAAGACGAAAGCAATTATACCGGTTCATCTTTATGGTCAGTGTGCAAATATGGATGCTTTTAAACAAATTGCCGATAAGCAGGGATTGAAAATTGTTGAGGACTGTGCTCAAGCAGCAGGCGCAACATACCAAGGTAGAAAAGCAGGAAGTCTTGGTGATGCAGGGTGTGTATCGTTTTTTCCAACAAAAAATCTAGGATGTGCCGGGGATGGTGGAATAATTGTCACCAATGATGAGAGCATCTATAGACAGTGCAGAGCATTTCGCGCACATGGCAGTGGTTTGGATGGTTTGTATACGTATGGTATTCAAAATGGTATAGAAATATCAGAAGAAACCATAAATTTCAATGGAAATCTTCCTAAATACTTTAACTTTGTTGCCGGATATAATTCCAGGCTTGATGCCATCCAGGCAGAAATTCTGAGAGTGAAACTTCCATATTTGGATAGCTGGAATGAACGTAGGAGAGCGATAGCAAGACAGTATGATCAAAGAATAACGAATCCTGCAATAGCGAAACCGGTTATAGCAAAAGACAATTCCCATATCTATTATGTGTATACAATCTTAACAGAGAAGCGAGACAAACTGAGGGATTATTTAAAAGAAAACGATATCACCAGTGGAGTGTATTTTCCGGTTCCATTTCACTTACAAGCGGTTTATAAAAAATTGGGTTATAAAAAGGGAGATATGCCGAATGCTGAATTTGTAGCTGACCATTCCATGGTGTTGCCGATGTTTCCGGAACTGACACAGGAAGAGATTGATAGAGTGATTAACGTAGTTAACAAGTGGGAACCATGAGAAAAGTGAAAATACATGAATCAGCAAGTGTAGATTTGAGTGCGAAAATAGGTTTAGGCACATCCATTTGGCAGAACTGCATTATTCAGGACGATGTGATCATCGGTGAGATGTGTAATATTGGAGCTAATGTGTTCATCGAAAAGGGAGTTAGAATTGGAAAGGGAGTTAAGATTAAGAATAACATTGCAATCTATACAGGGGTTGTAATAGAAGATGATGTTTTTCTCGGTCCGAACTGTGTGTTCACAAATGTCATAAATCCACGAAGTTTTATCAGTAGGAAGCAAGAATTTAAAGAAACAGTTTTAAAAAAGGGTGCAACAATAGGAGCAAATGCAACGATAATCTGTGGGCATACCATAGGAAAATATTCCATGGTTGGAGCGGGAACGGTTGTTGCTCATGATGTGAAGGATTACAGTCTAGTTGTGGGCAATCCTGATAGACAGATTGGATTTGTATGCAAATGTGGATGCAGACTTGATAAGGAATATAGATGCTGTGAATGTGGAAAAGAATATAAGATGATTAATTCAACTTTAATAAGTCTGAAAAGACATTAACATGTTGCTGCTTCGTAAGAGAAGCAGCAACATGAAAATATAGTTGGGAAGTAAGAGCGGTTTTGTTGAAATGTATCTGGTAAAGAAATACAGAATAACAGATGAATTGATCAGGTGATATGAAACACGAGGAGAAAAGAAAGATGAAATATGCATTGATCGGTTGCGGAAGGATTTCTCCAAACCATGTTGTTGCGGCACAGAATAATGGTTTGGAAATAGTGGCTTTGTGCGATATTGTACGTGCAAATGCCGAGGATAAAATTATCAAATTTGATTTGGATAAAGTAAAGGTATACGAGGATTATCATGAATTGCTTGATATAGAGAAACCTGAATTGGTTGCGATTGCTACAGAGTCAGGCAAACATGCAGAAATAGCGATAGATTGTATTAATTCTGGTTGTCATGTGATTATTGAAAAACCAATAGCACTTTCTATCTCTGATGCTGATGCAATAATCTGTGCGGGAAAAGAAAAGGGTGTGGTTGTTTGCGCCTGTCACCAGAACAGATTTAACAAGAGTATTCAAGAAATAAGAAAAGCTATAGAGAAGCGGCGCTTCGGAAAACTCTTATATGGAACGGCCCACATTCGTTGGACAAGAGATCACGAATACTATGACAGGGCATCATGGCGTGGAACTTGGGAACAGGATGGCGGTGCTCTTATGAATCAATGTATTCATGATATTGATTTATTACGATGGATGATGGGAGACGAAATTGATACTGTTTATGGAATGACGGATCGCCTTGTTCATTCGTATATTGAGGCTGAGGATCTTGGACTTGCTGTTGTGAAATTTAAAAATGGCAGTTATGGAACCATTGAAGGAACTACGGATGTATTCCCCAAAAATCTTGAAGAAACATTGTATATATTTGGCGAAAAAGGGACAGTAAAAGCAGGAGGAGAAGCTGTTAATATAATAGAAGAGTGGAAGTTCTCTGATTATTTTGGTGATGAAGAGCAAGTCAAGAAGGAGTGTGCTGAAAATCCGCCCAATGTTTATGGATTTGGTCACTCTAAACTTTATAAGAATGTTATAGGCGCAATTGAAGGCACTGAGAAGCTTGTAGTAGATGGGGAAGCTGGCAAGAGAGCATTGGAACTTGTTCTGTCAATTTATAAATCAGCGGCAGAAGGAAAGCCAGTGAAATTACCATTGAGGGATTGTTCCACTATGGACTTTGTGGGACGATTTACAGTTTAAGTCAAACTGTAAAAATAACGACAAGATATATTTAGGAGAAATTATGAGAACAATTCCGTTTAGTCCGCCGGATATAAGTGAAGCAGAAATCGCAGAAGTTACAGAGACATTACGCTCTGGATGGATAACTACAGGACCGAGGACAAAGCTGCTGGAACGCCGTCTGGCTGCCTATATTGAGACGGGTGATAACCTTTATCCAACAGAAGAAAAACCTGAACGGTGGAACAACAAAGTAGTATGCCTTAATTCTGCAACAGCTGCCGAAGAATTGAATTTGCGAGTACTTGGTATAAAACCGGGAGATGAGGTTATTATACCGGCTTATACATATACAGCCACAGCCAGCGCAGCTATCCACTGTGGGGCAAAGGTAGTATTTGTTGATATACAGAAAGATGGAGATACAAGTACGAAGGCCCCTGTTATGGATTATGTGAAGCTAGAACAGGCAATTACACAGAAAACAAAGGCAATAATCACAGTGGATCTTGGAGGGATTGTCTGTGATTATGAAAAGATATTTTCCATTGCGGAACATAAAAAAAATTTGTTTACAGCGGTTGAGAGTGATGGGACACCTCTGGGCGATTTATCTTCGCGTATTCAGAATGCTATCGGTCGCATAGCAGTAGTGGCTGATAGTGCTCATGCATTGGGTGCGAGTCGAGTGATAAATGGTGAAAAGAAATTTTGTGGAGCAATTGCAGATTTCACATCTTTTTCATTCCATGCAGTAAAAAATTTCACGACGGCAGAGGGCGGAGCAAGTACATGGAAGAAAATAGAGGGGATAGAGGATGAGGAGCTGTATCATTTCTACCAACTTCTTTCTCTACATGGCCAAAACAAGGATGCTTTGAGCAAGATGAAGTCTGACTCATGGGAATATGATATCATTGGTCCTTGGTATAAGTGTAACATGACAGATATTACAGCGGCGATAGGTCTCAGGCAGTTAGATAGATATGCTGGCCTGATAAGCAGGCGTGCTGAGATTATAACAATGTATGATGCGGCTTGTGATGAACTTGGGGTTAGTCATATGGTGCATCATATCGGGGAGATGGATAGTTCCAATCATCTCTATTTGATCCGGGTTCCTGGGATAGATATAGAAGAGCGGAGCAAGATAATCACAAAACTTGCTGAAGCAGGTGTAAGTACGAATGTTCACTATAAACCATTGCCCATGATGACAGCATATGGACAGGATTGCTCGGCTTATTCCAATGCATATGACTACTACCACAACCTGATTACCTTGCCTTTACATACACTGCTGTCCAATGAGGATGTTGAGTATGTGTATGGTGAATTAAAAAGAGTTATAAGCATTACAGAAAGCTTTTAAGTGATTGCATCGTATGTGAGAAAAAAATAATGAGTTGGAAAAAGTGGGATGAATTGCCTGATTATATGCGCGTAAATGAGGTTAGACCGTATTGGGATATTTTAGATAAAAAGCATATACAAATTATTTTAAAGAGAATATTTGATTTTGTGATCGCTGTGATGCTCTTGATTATTTTGGCTATTCCGATGGTTATAATAGCTGTAATGATTAAAATTGACAGTTATGGGCCAGTATTTTACAGACAAGAACGCGTTACAACATATGGGAAACATTTCAAAATCCATAAATTTCGCACCATGATTTATGATGCAGATAAAATGGGTACAGCGGTAACAGTTGTCAATGACAGTAGAATTACAAAACTTGGCAGTAAATTGCGGAGATTGAGATTGGACGAACTTCCACAGTTGTTTGATATTATCGCAGGTGACATGAGTTTTGTAGGAACTCGGCCAGAAGCTTTAAAATATGTAAAAAAGTATGAGCCTGAGTTTTTCGCAACACTATTGATGCCGGCAGGAATCACAAGCGAAGCAAGTATACGATACAAGGACGAAGATAGACTGCTGAAAGAAACAGATGATGTTGATAGGATGTATGTAGAAGAAGTACTGCCGGCAAAGATGGAGTGGAATTTGGAGAGCATAAGAAGATTCTGTTTCTTTCGAGAAATTTTGACTATGTTTAGAACGATAGCTGCTGTTTTAGGGAAGGAATATAAATGAATATTTTATATATTGAGCATTATGCAGGTTCCCCCAAAATGGGTATGGAGTTTAGACCTTATTATCTTTCGAAAGAGTGGATAAAAATGGGACATCATGTTGATATGATAGCTGCGGATTACTCTCATTTAAGAATATCAAATCCTAAAATAGAACATGATTTTGAAAAAGAAAATATAGATGGAATTGACTATTATTGGATTCATACGTCTAAGTATAAGGGAAATGGCTTACAGCGTGCTTTTACGATCATGCAATTTGTGGGAAAATTGTTGTTACATACGCAACAAATTGCTGATAAGCTGAAACCTGATGTGATAATTACATCATCCACTTATCCTTTAGATACATATGTTGGGCAAAAGATAAAGCAGTATTGTCCGCAGGCTATGCTAATTCATGAGATACATGATATGTGGCCTGCAGTTTTAACAGAAGTCAATGGGATGAGTAAATATAATCCATTTGTAATGCTAATGCAAAAAGCTGAAAATTCTTTTTGCAAAAATTCTGATTATATTGTGTCATTAGCATTGTATGCAAAAGAATATTTAATTAAGCATGGTATGGCACCAGAAAAATTTTGGGGGATTTCAAATGGCATAAATAAAGAAGACTGGAATAATGCGGAGAGGGTGAATAAAGAAACAGAGAGTGTGTTTTTAGAATTAAAAAAGAATCATAAATTCATAGGATGCTTTTTCGGAACAATCTCAAATTATTATGCACTTCCCGAACTGATAACAGCGGTACAAAAACTTAACAATCCTGACATAGTCATAGTGTTTGTTGGAGAAGGGCCATTCATAGGTGAAATAAAAAAAATGGCTCAGAGTACAAACAGCGATAATTTTGTTTTTCTAAAAAGAATCCCAAAGATGCAAATCCCTTCTATGCTGGAACTGACGGATTTTCTTTATATTGGAGCTGTATCTAATACGGTATTTAAGTACGGGATATGTATGAACAAGTTGTTTGATTCAATGATGGCAGGAAAACCAATTTTGTATGCAGTGGATGCACCGAATAATTATATAGTAGAATATGAGTGTGGAATATCCGTTGAGGCTGGAAACGTAGATGCGTTAGCATGCGGGCTTCAACAATTATATTTGATGAGTGATGAAGAAAGAGCGGCAATGGGGGCTAATGGTAAACAAGCGGTGATGGAGCATTATACATATCAAAAGTTAGCTGAAAGATTTGCGACTCTTTTTAAAGCTTAATGCGATATTGGAATTGTTGTTAAGAAGGGAGAATGTGGAAAAATCTTTGCTGGACCACGGACTATTTTATGAAGTTTATTGATGTTACAGGTTATTTCTATTCAGGTTCAAGTGCCGTTGTAGATTTGATTAGAGAATATGACGATATTTATGAATGTAAAGCAGAAATACGTTTTATAAAAGATCCAGGTGGATTATTTGAATTGGAATATGCACTTGTACATAATTGGGATCTTATCAATTCAACAGCGGCAGTGACCACATATTTGGATATGTGCAAAATATGGGCGAGGGGAAACGGCAGGAATCCTTTTTCTGTAAGTGGGCTGGGGTACGCCAGAAAATTGAATCCGGATTTTTATAAGTTATCGCAGGAGTTTATAGATAATATCACTACATATAAATACAAGGGAGATTATTATCATTATAAATTTAGAAAAGGCTATTTTAAATACATACTTGATAGATGGAGATGGGCTGCTGAGTACTTATCTAAAGGAAAAGTTAAAACTGCAAACAGAAATATTGAGGACTGTTATTTTACACATCCTACAGAGGAAGAATATAATAAGGCTGTAAAAGTGTATATTGAAAAAATTTTCAATATGAATGGAATTGCAGAAAACATGTCAATTTTACTTGACCAGGCAATATCAGCAAATCATCCGGAGGTATTATCTAAATACTTTAATGATGCTAAAATGATTATTGTTACAAGAGACCCTCGTGATATATATATAGATATGAGTCAATGGGGAATGAACTTAGATGATGATATATATTCCAGGGAATCTGGCCTTAGATTTTCAATCAGACATAAACAACTATTAAATAACACATATGATTCAAATAAAGATATTCTATATATAAAGTTTGAGGAGCTATGTTTAAATTACGAAAAACAGGTAAAAAAGATTGAAACATTCTTGGGTATAAATTCATCGAATCATACTTTAGTAAAGAAATATTTTGATCCGGAAAAATCAAAACATAACGTCGGAATTTGGAAAACAAATTATGATAAGTATAAACAAGCGATAGATGTGATTAAGGAAACTATGCCGGAGTATTGTGTATTATGAAAAATTGTATTCTGATTACCAATGTATATCCATATTTGAAGGGGGAAGTTTTTTTACAGAATGAACTGCCGTATTTAAGCAAGGAATATGATAATATATATATTTTTTCAGTATACGGTAATGTGAGAATGGAAGAAAAAAGAGATATTCCATTAAATGCAAAAGCGTTTCCGTTAGGTTTAGAATCAAAGAAATATAAATATGTTGAATATACAGTTAAGGGATTAAAATGCAAAACCAATGAATTGAAAAAAATACCATTATCAGCGAAACGTGCTCTGGCAAGCATATATGTAAGAGGAAAGGCAGAAGAAATATCAAGACAGATCCTATCATTAATTGATACAGAAAAAATAGATTGTCAGGATATTTTGATTTATGCATTTTGGTTTACTTATCAGGCAATTGCCGCTTGGATAATAAGAGATTTCTTGACAAAGTCCGGAGGGCATGCAAAGGCAATATCCCGCGCACACGGATATGATGTCTATTGGGAAAGGACAGCTGCGAACTATCATCCATATCAGGATTTAAGTTTAAAGATGGTAGATAAGATGTTCCCATGTTCCGAAGATGGAAAGCAATATTTACTAAATAAATTCCCATGGGCGGCAGATCAGATTTGTGTGTCCCGATTGGGAACGAGGGATTATGGTCTGGGAGAATATTCGGGCGAGAAGTCACTGGTTACATGCTGTGTATTTCACTCATTAAAGCGAATGCCGCTATTTGCTAAAGCATTTTGTATTATTGCAAAATATGATCCGAGCTACAAATGGATTTGCATTGGAGATGGGGAAGAACTCGAGGAAGTCAAAAGAATTGTCTTATGTGAAAGCATGGAAGAACAGGTAGAATTTATGGGGAGAATGACTTCGGATGAAGTATATGATTTGTATAAAACCCAGGGCGTTATGTATTTTTGTAATATAAGTACTACGGAAGGTCTTCCAGTATCCATTATGGAGGCATTTTCCTTTGGAATCCCTGCTATTGCAACAAATGTTGGAGGAACAAATGAGTTAGTCAATGACAATAACGGCACACTTATTAGTTCTGATTTGACTGCGGATCAATTAGCAGAAATTCTTGTAGCTAATATAAACATTAGTGAGAAAAGGTATGCTGAAAAACGGATAAATGCAAGAAATACATGGGAAAAGCTTTGCTCGGCAGAAAAAAATTATACGGAATTTCTTGATAGGATTAATCAAATATAAAAACAAGGAAACAAAACAGTATGGTAGATTTATCTATTATTATTCCTGCTTATAACATGGAAAAGTATATTTTGCGTGCCATAAACAGCGCTCTTATGCAAAATGGCATTGAAATAGAAATTATTGTAGTCAATGATGGGTCGAGTGATTCGACTCGATTTATTGCAGAAGACATTCAAAGTATAGATAAAAGGGTAAAGTTAATCAATCAATCCAACCAGGGATTGTATAGAGCACGTTCCAATGGGGTGAAATATTCTAAAGGAAAATATATAACATTTATTGATGCCGATGACTATATTGATGCAAATTTTTATTCTGACTTAATTGTCAAAATGAAGGATGAAAAAATTGATATTCTTGAGTTTGGCTATCGAAAAATAAATGGAACGGAAATTCTATATGAAGAACATTTTCATGAAGGGTATAAGGATAGGATTGAGGCTGCGGAAACCGTTGTTACAAAATACAATAGTTCATGCTCTAATTGGAATAAAATATATTCTGCTTTTTGCTTAAAATCTCACACATTTGATGAAAATATCAGAATGTATGAAGAAGATATGCTTATAAATCTAAAAGCAATGAGTGTTATTGATAAATATTATACGGCAAATGCGATTGGATATAATTACTTTTGCAGAGAAAATAGTATAACAACGGCTCAAAAAAGTATAAAGATATTGGATGTTCTTGATACATGGGAATGTATATATGATTTTGTAAAAGAGAATTTTCCGCAGGTACTTGCAGTCTGTGCTATGACATATTGTGCAAGATTGGCTCTATATTATTGTATTGCTGATCAAATTACAAAGAATCCAAAAGAATATGTTAGTTTGATTCAAAGATTTAAAGATATTTTTAACGAGAATAATTTAAGGCTGTATGATTTTAGATATGAATCAAAAAATAGAATAGTTATGATTAAACTATTCTCATTTTCGCCTCAATTATGTAGCTTTATTTACAGGATAAGAAATCCAAGAATATAAGATTAGACAAAATTATCCATAGTTGTTTTATATCAGGTAGAAATTATATGTATTATGTCTTTAAAGATGATTACGTAAGAATAAAAAAAATAGTGATAAGTCGTGAAAATAAATATATGCTTTTGACATTTCTGTTATCGACACTTAATGTATTTACCTTTGACAGACAAAATGTGGCACTGCTTTTGGCGATTATAGAAACGGCTATTGTTATACTTTTTTTGCTTAAATGGGATATTAATAACTTTTTGATATCATATACGTTGTTTTCATCGACAACAATTGAGAGTTCTCTATTTACTTTAGGCTCTCATAGTTCAGGATTGTATTCTTTTTTTCATTTGCCGGTTCTGAGTTACTATCATTTGTTTTTCCTAATATTTATTGCCTATTTTGTAAACTTATACAAAAATAGAAAGATGATGTTTCATTTAAAAACGCTCTCGGGAAAACTTGTGATATCTTTTTTAATTGGTTGTTTGGCTACTGCAATAACTATGTTGTTAAATGATAATAGCATTAATAACATATCCGGAATGTATAGGTTCATAATTATTGATGCCTATAATGCTCTCTGGCTGCTGTTTTTGTGTGCTTTATTATGGGATAGGATTAAATATGACGAAGAGTTTAGAGGGAATATTGAGCAGCTGATATATGGTATTCTCTGTGGAGTTGTGATAGCTGGAATCGTGTCATTACTATTTAGACAAATATATGTAAAAAATGAAACAGCTTCATTCTTGATTGTACCACTTATACTTTTCTTTTCTCCGGGATTGATTTTATTTTACTTTAAAAAGGAGAAAGGTACGAAGTATCTTATATTCGGAATACTTTCTCTGCTTTTACAAGCAAAATATTCCGTTGGAATACCAGGTGCATGGTGGCTTTATGTTGCTTTGATTCTATTTACATTTTTTGTTCGTATTTTTAAGAATGTATTCAATAAAGGCACGGCATTTAAGAGTATTTCTGTAATAACGATATTGATAATGGCATTGCTTATGCTTAGTCCGTATATAATCCATTTATTTTCCAGGGGGGTTAATGCTAATTCTTCATACATTGCCTATAAGTTTTCAACTTTAATTAATTTGCTTCATGTTTCAAATGGAAGATCATTATGGTATGAGTCATTGGGCAATTCTATTGGTGTAAGAGTGGACGCTATTGTGAATTGCTTTATAGAGATTACTAAAAATCCGGTATATTTCCTTATAGGTAAAGGGTATGGCGGAACAATTCAAAAAAATTGGGGGGTATATAATTGGAATATATCTGGTGCGACTTACCCGGACGTTCAGATTGATTCCGGAGTTTACTCTTCATTCCATACAGGAATAGCAGAATTGATTATAAATTTCGGCCTGATAGGAATTATTTTGATAATAATTCTATGCAGAGATATGATAAAGAGTATTTTTAAGAGAAGAGAAAATGGATGGGTTATAATAGGTGTGTTTTGGTTATTTGTTTTCCTATACTTTTATCACAGTATGTTTTTAGGCGCATCAATTTTGGTATATGGAGTATTTTTGAATAAAAATGAAAAATTGAGATCTTGACACAAGAATTTATTTGTTGGGTCCTGAAAGAGGAAATTATTATGAGAATCCTTTATGTAAATATCTGTGAAGAAAGAGCATATACAGGACATCGGCTTTTTGATATTGAATGGGCCGATGGATTATCTATGATTGGTAAGGTTGATCTTATACAACCTCATGAAAACTGGTTTCAAAATGTACCGGAAAAGATAAATTTAATCACCTATAATTATGATTCACATGATCATTCTGTGTTAAATACTGCTTTTTTTCATAAAGGATTACTTGAAAGAATTGATTTGCATCATCATGTGGTGAATGGAAGATTTTTTAGATATATAGAAAAACTAGATAAGATGAATAGATATGATGTGATCCTTGCTGCTCATATTGACTATTTAATGTTTAATTTTAGATTTTGGAATTCAAAATTAACTAAAAAAATCTATTTGATTGAACATAGCCCTGTTATATATAATAATAAATACTATCGTATGTTTTGCGCTTTATATAAGAACAAGATCAAGCATATTGTAATGGAAAAGGCCGCTTTACCATACTATATCGGAAAGCTTGGTATTAAGACGGAGTTAGTGAAGTATATACCGCATCCGTTAAATGTTATTAAAGAGGTGAATACAAATATAATCAATAAATATAAAATTGTTGGGTTATCAAATAGTAATTCCGATCTGGAAATCCAAAAGATAGTAGAATTTGAAAAGAACACAAATTATTTTAAGGATCATGAAATATCTGTTATCTTAAGATCGAAAAATATAAGATTCGATAATGGAGCTTTAATTGTATTTACGGGAAAATTTGGTTTGTCATTTCATGATTTTTATTCTTATGTTCTAAATGCCGAGATGTTTCTTCTGCCATTTCCAACTGATTTTGGAGCTCGTACTTCCGGAACTATTATTGATGGCCTTTCGAATAGAAAACCTGTAGTGGGGACAATGTTTGAGACAATGATTCAATATAGTAAGGATTATTCAGAAATTTGCAAAACATATTGTACGGTTGACGAAATGATAGAAAAAATAGAATATTTTCTTAGTAGTGATCATATTCAAAGTCAGGAAGATGATTTTTCAAGATTTTTAGATGATCGTTCTCCTGATGAGATGAAACGTATTTATATGGAGACATTTAGTCAAATGAATTGAGAGTACTCGAAATGTTTTTAGTTGTTTTTCATTTGATACTTTGAAGGAGATACTATGTCAAAAATTTTCAGCTTCTTTAACAAAGTGGCTCGTTATCTTGTTTATGGGTATAAAAGTAACGGAAAATTGTATTTAAAGCATTTAAAAGATAAAGGGATGTGCATAGGAGATGGGGTAGTTCTTTTCAGTGCGCAGACGACTATGATTGATGAAAGTGTTCCATATATGGTTACGATTGGGAAGAATGTACAAATTACAGGAGGAGTGATAATTCTGTCCCATGACTATGGATGGAGTACATTAAAGGCAGTTTATGGTGATGTCCTGGGAAGTACAAGGCCGACTTTTATTGGAGACAATGTATATATCGGGATGAATGCAATAATTTTGGCAGGAGCGCATATAGGGAATAACGTTGTTATTGGTGCAAATTCAGTGGTTTCAGGAAATATACCTGATAACTGTGTTGCTGTTGGAAGTCCATGTAAACCAATTTATTCATTAGAAGAATATCATAATAAACGTAAGGCTGCACAACTGAATGAAGCAGTGGATATCATTAGAAATTATGTGGACTGCTATGGTAAAAAGCCTCCAAAAGAAAAACTTTATGAACATTTTTGGCTTTTCGAAAAAGATGACAGCCATCTTCCAGAGCACTTTGTTTTTCAAAATAACTTAATGCCGGGAAGTGAAGCAATGACGTGGAATAATTTTAAAAATCATGATACAGTCTTTGTAAACTATGATGAGTTAGTTGAATATGCACTAAAAAATAAGAAACAGGGAATGGTTGAAGTGGAATGAAAGCTCTAATATTGAACTCAGGAATGGGAAAACGCATGGGTGTGTTGACATCAGAACAGCCTAAATGCATGACAGAAATAAGCTCAAATGAGACGATTATCTCTCGACAGTTAAAGATGCTCGCTGATGCTGGTATTGAAAGTATTGTTATTACAACAGGATATTTTGATGGCGTTCTGGTAAATTATGTAGAGAGTTTAGAGTTACCATTAGATATTACATTCATAAAAAATGAACAATACAGCAGTACAAACTATATTTATAGTATTTACTGTGCAAGAGAATATTTGGATGATGATATAATTCTGATGCATGGAGATATGGTATTTGAGAACTCTGTATTTGATGATGTAATGGCAGCAGAGGAGTCTGTTATGACTGTAAGCTCTACAGTATCTCTTCCAGAGAAGGATTTCAAAGCGGTTATTAAGGAGGATAGAATTTCTGCAATTGGAATTGAGTTCTTTAGTGAAGCTGTAGCAGCTCAGCCATTATATAAATTAAACCATTCTGATTGGAGAGTATGGCTGGATAATATTATTGCGTTCTGCGATGGCAAGGAGGAAGCAAAGAGAAAGTGCTATGCGGAAAATGCATTTAATGAAGTATCATCAGACTCCATTATCAAGCCTCTTGACGTACAAGACCGTTTATGTAACGAGGTTGACAATCCGGAGGACTTAGCAGTAGTTAGCTCTAAACTTCATAGAATACAAAATCAAACGGTTTATATGTGCTTTAGTACGGATATGCTGCATGGCGGTCATATAAATATGATCCGAAAAGCACAGAGACTTGGTAAGCTTATTATTGGAGTTATGTCCGATGAGGTGGTAGCAAGTTATAAACGTTATCCGCTTCTTCCATATGAAGACCGTAGGGAAATGTTCAGTTCTATTTCGGGAGTTTGGAAAGTTGTGAGGCAGGACAGCCTCAGCTATAAAGATAATATAGAAAAGTACAAACCATCTTTTGTTGTTCATGGTGATGACTGGCAGACTGGATTCCAGAAACCAATCCGCGATGAAGTGGTAAGCGTTTTGGCTTCTTATGGTGGCAGGCTGGTTGAATATCCATATACTGTTGATAAAAAATATAGAGATATTGAGGCAAGGACGAAAACAGAGTTATCAACGCCGGACATCAGGCGAGGAAGACTTAGGAAGTCTATAGAGATGAAGGGGCTGATTACAGCGATGGAGGCTCACGATGGCCTTACCGGTCTTATTGTTGAGAACACTGTTGTTTATAACAAAGGTGAGGGACATCGGTTTGATGCTATGTGGGTTAGCAGCCTGTGTGATTCAACAGCAAAGGGAAAGCCGGATATTGAGCTGGTGGATATGACCAGTCGTTTTCGGACTATCGAGGATTTAATGGAGGTTACGACAAAACCTGTCATTTTTGACGGCGATACAGGTGGACGTACTGAACATTTCATTTATACGGTAAGGAGTCTCGAACGCCTTGGTGTTTCTATGGTAATTATTGAAGATAAAACAGGGCTTAAGAAAAACAGTCTGTTTGGAACGGAAGTAAAACAGACACAGGACAGTATAGAAAATTTCTGCGAAAAAATTTCTGCTGGTAAGAACGCACAGAAAACCAGAGATTTCATGATATGTGCAAGGATTGAAAGCTTGATTTTAGAACAGGGAATGGATGATGCTTTGAATCGTGCTGCGGCATATGTGAATGCAGGGGCTGATGCTGTTATGATTCATAGCAGAAAGAAAAAACCAGATGAGATATTTGAATTTATAGAAAGATTTAGGAAAAATGATTTGAGAACTCCGATAGTCGTGGTTCCAACAAGCTTTAACACAGTTACAGAGGAAGAGTTTAGGAAACGCGGAGTAAACATAGTTATTTACGCAAATCACCTTATGAGGGCTACAGTTCCGGCTATCCAAAAGGCAGCGGAAATCATATTGACAAATCACAGGTCTTATGAATGTGATGATATGTTAATGCCATTTTCAGAAATTATAAGGCTGATACCGGATGATGGAGATGTGATAACTCAGGGAAGGATGTAAAATGGTACAATTAACACTTTTTATATCTGCAGATTACACGGAATTGGGCGATTATTTTGAGAAGAATAATATTCACTCTATTTTATTGGTATGTGATCATAGCATACAGTATTTAAAGATAAATAAATATTTTGAGTGCTTAGAAAATAGAAAAGGAATTAAGACTGTAAGGTTTTCTGACTTCAAACCGAATCCGTCATATGAATCTGTATTAGAGGGGTTAAAAAGTTATAAGGAATATCATTGTGACAGTATCGTGGCTGTTGGCGGAGGAAGCGCCATGGATGTGGCTAAATGTATCAAATTGTTTTTGAAATCTGAAGGAAATGGTGAAAATGGTTCATATTTGTCACAACCAATCATTCATAATAGCATTCAATTGCTGGCCATTCCTACTACTGCTGGAACTGGATCTGAGGCTACAAGATATGCTGTTATCTATTTTAACGGAGAGAAGCAATCTTTATCTGACGATAGCATAATACCTGCGGCAGTTCTGTTAGATGCCAGTGTCTTGGAAACTCTTCCAGTCTATCAGAAAAAAAGCACAGCGTTAGATGCCTTGTGCCATGGTATAGAGTCATTTTGGTCTGTGAACAGTACAGATGAAAGTAAGCGTTACAGCAGAGATTCTATACAAATGATTTTGAAGAATCTGGAGGGATACCTGGCTGGAAATAAAAATACATATGGGCCGATGCTTAAGGCAGCAAATACAGCAGGGAAAGCAATCAATATTACTCAGACTACAGCCGGACATGCCATGTGCTATAAGCTGACAAGTATGTATGGTATCTCTCATGGACATGCAGCAGCTCTTTGTGTGAAAGCACTGTGGCCATGGATGATTGAGCACATTGGAGAATGTATAGATGCACGTGGCAGGAAATTTCTTGAAGAGGTATTTATAGAACTTTCGGACATAATGGGATGCGAGACTCCTTACAGTGCAGCTGAAAAGTTTGCGAGTCTGATTGACAGACTTGGAATGCTGGTACCGCAGGCAGACGAAAACGATTTTCATGTTTTGAAAACATCTGTCAATCCGGTACGGCTTAAGAATAATCCGGTCAGATTGGATGAGAAATCAATAGAGTATTTATACCACAGGATATTAAGTGAATGAAAGTTGAAAAGTTTATAAAAATCATAGGTTCGGACTTTTATACAGGGGTTCCTGACAGCAAACTGAAACCTCTCTGTAATTATTTGATGGATACATACGGCATTGACCCTAAGCATCATATTATTGCTGCTAATGAGGGAAATTGTACTGCCCTTGCGGCAGGATACCATCTGGCGACCGGAAAAGTGCCTGTAGTTTATATGCAGAATAGCGGGGAAGGGAATATAATCAATCCAGTCGCAAGTCTGCTGAATGATAAAGTTTATGCGATACCAGTGATTTTCGTTATTGGATGGCGTGGAGAACCGGGCGTTCAGGATGAACCTCAACATATATATCAAGGGGAAGTTACAGTTAAGCTCCTTGAGGATATGGGGATAAGAACATACATTATTGACGGGAATACTGCCGATGATGAAGTTGTCAGGGTTATGGACAAGTTCAGGGGAGTACTGGCCGAGGGAAAAGATGTGGCGTTTGTTATCCGCAAAGGTGCATTGTCTGGTGCGCCGAAAGTGGAGTATAAAAATGAGAACCATATGCTCCGGGAAGAAATCATTCAGCATATTGTAAAAGTATCTGGAGAAGACCCTGTTATTTCCACTACAGGGAAAGCGAGCCGAGAACTTTTTGAAACGAGAGCAGTGAATAATCAGAGTCATAAATATGATTTTCTGACAGTCGGTTCCATGGGGCACAGTTCTTCGATTGCTCTCGGCGTGGCCATCCATAAACCGGATACCCGTATCTGGTGCATTGATGGAGATGGCGCAGCCCTTATGCATATGGGAGCATTGGCCGTTATTGGAGCGAATAGACCCCATAATCTCATTCATATCCTGATCAACAATGAAGCTCATGAAACAGTCGGTGGCATGCCTACAGTAGCAGAATCCATTGATTTGGTAAAAATTGTTCGTGCATGCGGTTATCCGAATGCTATAAGTGTGGAGAATTTTGGAGATTTGGATAGAGAGCTGAAAAGAGCAAAAGGAAGAAACGAATTGAGTTTCATCGAAGTAAAGTGTTCTATTGGATCAAGGACTGACTTAGGTAGGCCGACATCTACAGCTTTGGAGAATAAGCAGAACTTTATGGAGTATCTTTCATCCATTGAGTAGATGTGGAAATAATTTATCCGAATAGGGAAATATAAGAATACGGAATAACAGGTTAAACAATATGGCAAAGGTAAATGTTCGAAAGAAAGATTTACTTTGGGTATATGCTTCAAGATTTCTGACATTAGGAATTAATATTTTGCTTTTACCTCTGATTATGCGGTATCTAAGCGAGGATGAGTTGGGACTCTGGTATGTTTTTTCAAGCATTGCACAAGTGGTGAATCTTTTTGACTTTGGATTTAATTCTACAATCTCAAGGCATATGACATATGCATGGAGTGGAGCTGACAGATTAGAGAAAACATCTGTTTCAAAGGAGTTTGGCAGTAATACAAACAGCAGTCTCGTGTCTGAAATAATAATTACCTGCCGTTTGGTTTACTTGATCATATCGTCAGTTGCTCTTATCGTAATGGCGACATTCGGGACACTCTACATATTTAAAGTTGTGCATAATGGAATGACGAAAAACATGCTGATTTCATGGATCGTTTATATGCTGTCTGTTTTTCTGAATATGTTCTACGGCTACTGGTCTTCATTGCTGCAAGGCATTGGGGCAGTGGCAGAACGAAGTAAGATGGGTGTTTTTTCGAAGTCCGCGCAGATCGTTATAGCAACTGTCCTTATTTTAAGTGGTTTGGGGTTGTTGGGCTTCGTTATTTCGTATTTTATAAGCGGAATAATTCTTCGAATTGCCGGTAAAGTGTACTTTGCTAAAAGGACAAGACAAATTGAAATAAGTCATAAGGTAGAAAAGGATAAAATAAAGAACTGCTTTACTGCGGTCTGGGGGACGGCATGGAAAGATGGAATTGTGATGATTGCTCAATATTTGTCAACGCAGGCAAATACACTGATTTGTGCATATTATATAGACTTGGCATCTACAAGTGTATATGGCGTGATGACGCAAGTTGTGTCTGTGATTGCTTCAGTTGCGACGTCATATTTTACGGCATATCAGGCAGCGTACAGCAGTGCCTGCCTGAGACGTGATAAGGAAGAACAAAAAAAGATTATTTGTGTTACGGATTTCATATATAAGCTTATTTTTATCGCAGGAATGATTGCATTGTTTACAGTTGGATTTCCACTTCTTTATCTATTGCGTCCAGGGATGCAGATCGGGATTGCATTTAGTATTGTGCTGTGTATTTTTTATTATTTCTTTAATCAGAAAGACTTATTTGCATCTATGATTGCTTCATCTAACGAAGTTCCTTTCTGGCCGGCATATGTTATATCAGCAGTTAGTTCCTTTTTGCTGTCAATTTTATTCGTACGTGTATTTAATATGGGCATAATGGGACTGGTGACGGCACAGCTTGCGGTCAATATGGCTTATAATTGCTGGTACTGGCCAATCTACATGCTAAATAAGGCAGGAATTAGATATTTTGAAATCTACACGATTGGGTTTGGGTATATAAAAGCAAAGCTGGATTTACTACGGTCAAAATAGTATTGAAATATTGGGATATAACCTATAAATAATTTGAGGTGATAAAAGCATATGATTATAACAAAGACACCGTTTCGTATGTCTTTTTTTGGTGGTGGAACAGATATAGAATCTTTTTTTCGAGAACATGGCGGAGCAGTCATTTCCACTACATTTGATAAATATTGTTATGTGATTGTCAGACATCTGCCGCGTTTTTTTGACTATAAAACGCACCTTACATATTCGAAGATGGAGTACGTAAGTCAATATGAAGAGATTAATCATCCTGCAATCAGGGAAGCAATGAGAATGCTGGATATTCATGAAATACATCTTACATATGATGCTGACCTGCCTGCCAGATCCGGACTGGGCACGTCCAGTTCATTTGCCGTGGGGATGCTGAATGCGTTCTACTGCCTTAAGGGTAAGTATGTCGATAGGAAGAAACTGGCAGATGATGCTATTTATCTTGAAAGAAGTGCATGTCATGAAGCAGGAGGATGGCAGGACCAGATAGCAGCCAGTTATGGTGGATTTAACCGTATTAATTTTAGTTCGGAAGGTTACGACGTTGCTCCGGTGATCATATCTCCTGATCGTAAGAAACAGTTGGAAGAAAATCTGCTTATGTTTTTCACTGGATTTGTCAGATATTCCTCAGAAGTTCAGGAAAAAAATGCCTCTTCATCTATCGATAAGACAAAGAAACTTAAGAAAATGCTGGATCTTGTGGATCAGGCCGAGATGATTTTAGTAGACCAGAACAAAGATTTGAGCGAATTTGGAAGTCTTTTGGATGAATCATGGAAAATGAAAAGAGGAACCGGCAGTTCTGTGTCAACAGATGAAATAGATAGACTCTATGATGCCGGAATGTATGCCGGAGCTATAGGCGGTAAGCTTTTAGGAGCAGGCGGGGGCGGATTCCTTATTTTCTATGTGCCGAAAGAACGCCAGGATGCAGTCAGAGAGGCTATGAAAAATCTGTTATATATACCATTTCATTTTGAAGACACCGGAACTCAGGTGATTCACTATACACCGGAAGGATATGACTTGGAAAAGGGAGTTCTTTTATAGCAGGTATTGAACTGTGAGAGGAGTGAATGGAAGTCATGAATATCGTTGTTGTTGGTGCTTCTGGGTATATCGGTACTGGGATTACAAAGCATTTCAAAGCAAATCGGATACATGACAAGATATACACGGCTGGACGTCATATGGAGTCAGATATTCAATTGGATTTATCAAATATCGAATGCTTTGACGAGTCACAGCTAGATGATGTCGATTATATGATCTTTGCATCTGCAGTATCAGGACCAGATCAATGCGATAAGGAGCAGAAAAAAGCCTGGAAGATTAATGTGGACAGTACGGTCAGAGTGATTCGGTATGCAGTAAGTAAGGGCTGCAGAGTGCTTTTTCTGTCCAGTGATGCGGTGTACGGGGATATGATCGGAAAAATCTATTCCGAGGAAGATGCAACAGAACCAAGGACAGCTTATGGTAGGATGAAGAAAGCTGTTGAGGATGCATTCCGTGGAGAAAGTCTGTTTAAGTCACTTAGATTATCCTATGTCGCATCAGGACATGACAAATTTATATCTTATTGTTTAGCATGTATGAAAAAAGGGGAAACAGCAGACATATTTCATCCTTTTTACAGAAATTGTGTGACAATGACGGAGGTCATCCACATTGTGGACTGGTTTCGGGATCATTTTGATGATTTCGAGCCATCAGCTCTGAACGTATGCGGTACGGAATTGGTGAGCAGAGTACGTATTGCAGATGAATTAAACCGTATTTATGACAGCGAATTAAATTATACGATAGCCATGATGGGGGATGCGTTCTTTGCGAATCGGCCGCACATTACACAGATGGAAAGTCGCTACCTTTATGAATATGGGATACTGAAACCACGATCATTTAGTGAAAGATTAAAAAAAGAACTGGAGGATATGAAACGATGAGTAAAGCATTGATTACCGGGATTACGGGCATGGTCGGTTCCCATCTTGCAGATTATCTGATAGAACATACGGATTGGGAGATTTATGGAGTCTGCCGATGGCGCAGTCCGTTAGATAATGTGGAACATTTGCTGGATCGTGTCAACAGGAAAGACAGGATTTATTTTGTATATGGGGATCTGAATGACGAGATATCATTAGTGAAAGCAGTACGGGATATACGACCGGATTATGTGTTCCATTTAGCGGCACAAAGCTATCCGCAGACAAGTTTTACGGCTCCGATTGATACATTGAACACAAATATTCTTGGTACATGCCGTTTGATGGAAGCGATTCATCTTGAGATGAAAAATGATAAGTCCTATCATCCGATCATTCATGTATGTGCAAGCTCTGAAGTATTTGGAAGGATTCCACCGGAGAAGAAGCCGGAAAGCGGGATTCACGAGGAATGCCCTTTCCATCCTGCAAGTCCGTATGCAATCAGCAAGGTCGGTACAGACCTTTTGGGACGATACTATGCGGAAGCCTATGGTATGACTGTAATGACCACGAGGATGTTTACGCATACAGGACCGAGGCGAGGAGATGTATTTCATGAGAGTACCTTTGCCAAGCAGATCGCAATGATAGAAGCAGGGATCATTGAACCAAAGGTGATGGTAGGGAATCTGAAAAGTTTACGGACTTATGCGGATGTCAGAGATGCTGTAAGGGCATATTATATGCTTGTAACAGTCAATCCTGTTGCAGGTGAATATTACAACATCGGTGGCTCATATACCTGCGAAGTCGGAGATACATTGAACACATTGATTTCTTACAGCACAAAGAAAGATGAGATAGAAGTGGTTACTGATCCGGAGCGGCTTCGTCCGATTGATGCGGATTTACAGATACCAGATTGCAGGAAGTTTAAGGAGCATACTGGTTGGAAGCCAGAGATCTCATTTGAAACAACCATGCATGATTTGCTGGATTACTGGAGAAACAGAGTTGAAGATGGGAAGATATTCCTCACAAGATGAAGAATAGAGTTATGAAGACGGTTGAAGCTAAAAGGATATATATTAATTCTAACCCAAAACCGTTATTAAAAAAACATGTTTTTATCGGCGGGATATTAGGAGCTGTTATATATATTTGCCTGTGTGGAGTAAAAACACTGAATCCATTTAATTATGATTGGATGTTGAATGTGTATCATGATTCTACTCTTAGTTTCCTGGGCTGGATTTTCTATGAAAAGGCTCCTGTTTCGGAAGGAATCTTTTCATGTATGGATATGTCCTATCCGCATCGATTGTCGATTATTTTTACAGATGTGATTATTCCATTTGCGGTAGTTCTAAAGCCTGTATTGAAACTTTTACTTCCAGAACATACGATAGTTCAATATCTTGGAATATGGTCGTTGACATGCTATGTGTTACAGGGGGTGTTTGCGGCACTTCTTTTTTATAAAATAACGCAAAACAACATTGCGAGGCTTTGCGGAACTATCATTATGCTTTTCTCTCCAATTATGATGCAAAGACTATTTATGCATAATACACTTGTTGCGCATTGGCTGATTACTGCAGCTTTATGCATATGTGTTTATAGAAAAGAACTGGATAGAAGGCAGTATTTGCTCTGGGTATTACTCTTTGGAATGGCCGCGCTGATACATTTGTATTTTGTGCCGATGCTTGCAATTATTTTTGCTTCGAAAATGCTCTATGAATTATTACTGAAAGAAAGTTTATTACCCTCTTTTGTTACCGGGGCAATAAGTTTGGCACTTTCAGTCGGCATCATTGCTGCGCTTGGAGGATTTTCAACAGAGATTGTCGATGCAGACCAGGCATGGAGCTATACAATACTTTATAAGTACAGCAGTAATCTATTAACCTGGATTATTTCTCTGGGCAATTCTTTATTTCTACCGGACTTACCCTCCATGGAAGAAGAATACGAAGGGTTTGCATATTTAGGAGTCGGGATGCTGATAGGTATTCTGTGCCTATTGGTGGTATTTATAGTATGCAAGGTAAAACGAAAACAAATTGTTAATAACAAAGCAGCAGTGTTATGTTCTGCTATATGTATACTATTATCAATTATTTTAGGAGTTGGTCCGAGAGTAACTGTATTTGACAGGGAACTCGTCAATATAGGCTTGCCGAGCGTCGTAGATTATTTTTTTGCTATTTTCCGAAGTATTGGAAGATTCATATGGATTGCATACTATATTATCATTGCAGGTACAATCTCTTTTTTGGGAAATAAAGGAGATGTCATAATCCTTAAGAATAAAAAAATAAAACCTATAAATATAATATTGATTTTTATTTTGATTATTCAAATCATGGACTTGTCACCGATGATCATAAATAAGAGAAATGAATTAATAAATGCATCAGTATGGCAGACTAAAATGACATCTGATAGATGGAACGATATTAAGGACGATTTTGATAATGTGTATATAATAACGGCAGATTTGACAAGGAGTCCCAGGCAGGAAGCTTATTCAATGTATATGTATGCATATAATAACGACCTAAAGCTAACATCAAGTTTTTTTGCGCATATGAATGATACATTGAAAAATGAATCATTACAATATTATGATGATTTAGTCAATGGAAAAGCGAAAGAACGTACATTATATTGGTTTGAAAATGAACATTATTATGACGTTGCAGTCAACTATATTCATTGTGAAACAATTGATGGATATTTCGTGGGGTGGGTTGAGTAAAAGCTGAAAGGATACTTAATAGGGAGGTTTTTCTAAACGAAATAATGAATGGAATTGAGGTATCAATTGTTTTGCCTGTTTATAATGAGGAAAATATAATAGAGAATACAGTATTAGAAGTAGAAAAAATATTGGATTCTCTTAAATTATCTTATGAAATGATATTGGTGGATGATGGTTCAGAGGATGATACATGGAAGAAAATTGATAAAATAGAAAAAGAAAGACGGGGGGGGATTTTCAAAGGAATATTATTTTCGCGTAATTTTGGAAAAGAAGCAGCGCTTCTGGCAGGACTGGCATATTCAAAAGGCGATGCAGTTATAACCATGGATAGCGACTCACAACATCCGCCTGAAAAAATACCAGAGTTTATTAAAATATGGAAGAATGGATATAAAATTGTGGAGGGCATTAAAAGCAGCCGTGGCGATGAAACAACCATACATCATACATTTGCCAGTGCTTTTTATAAATTATTAAGTAGGGCGGTCGGAACAGATATGAATAATACAAGTGATTTTAAGCTGCTGGACAGGGAGGTGGTTAATGTAATTTTACAAATGCCAGAAAAACAGATGTTTTATAGAGCTATTTCGGTATGGGTGGGATTCAGGTCTGCTAAAGTAAAATTTGAAGTGCAAAAGAGACCGCATGGAAAATCTAAATGGACAATTATAAAACTAACTAAGTATGCAATCAGAAACATAACCTCATTTACGTCTGCACCGCTTCAGATCATAACTGTCTTGGGAGGATTGTTTTTTTTGTTTGCGATGTTTGTCGGTATATTTGCAATAATTAAATGGGCAAACGGAAATGCCGTTGAGGGGTTCACAACAGTAATTTTGCTGCAGCTTATCTATGGCAGCATAACAATGTTTGCAATGGGGCTGATGGGATATTATATTTCTAAATTAAATGACGAGATACGGGGACGTCCGAGATATATTGTGGAAAAGGAGATAGGAACGAATGAGAAAACAGGAGACTATTGATAAGATATTGAGACGGTTTCCTAAAAACCGGGAACCTCTTCCAGATGCGTATCAGAAAATATATACTCAGCATTACGCAGAAAATAGAAATGCATCTACAAAAGCATCAAAGGCGACTGCATTTATGGAACGTTGGTGTCATAAACAGGTAGCAAGAACTTTACGATATGTTGAGAATGGTTCTACATTGGAAATAGGTGCGGGAACACTTAATCAATTCAATTTTGAAAGAAAGATTGGAGATTATGATATCGTTGAACCTTATTCTGCTTTATTTGAAAATTCACCGTATCTGAAATTTATTGATAAAGTTTATGATGATATTTCTCAAATACCACTGGAAAAAAGATATAACCGAATAATATCAGTTTTATCTTTTGAGCATATACTCGATCTCCCAAGTGTAATAAGACAATGTGGGATTCTGCTAAAGGATGATGGATTTATGTCAGTGAGTATCCCGAATGAAGGAAGATTTTTGTGGAGGTTTGCTTATAGGAATACATCAGGAAAAGAATTTCATAGAAGATTTGGACTGGATTATGATGTGATTATGCATTATGAGCATGTAAATACAGCAGATGAAATAGAGGCTCTGATTAAATACTATTTTCAGGATGTGTCCATCTATCTTTTTGGAATAGGAAAAGAATGGTCTTTCTATAGAAATTATTTTTGCAGAAAGCCGAATATTTCAAAATGTAGTAATAAAAAAGGAAATTTTTCATGAACAGAAACTCCACAAATAAAATCAATTATTTTTTGGATAATTGGATGCCTCCAGTATTAAGAGATTGCAAATTTTTTATGCGAATCCTGCTGCGGATTGGCATTGGAAAAAAATACTCTTATTATATGGATTTTAAGAAAAGGCTGCCCACGTTAAAGGAAACAGATATTAACAAATATTACCGTGTTCTGGCAGATACATTTATAAAGCGGGAGACAGACCTAAATAAAGCATGTATAGAAAGAATCCTTTCTGAGGAGATGGGAGAAATCATTCTTGATGCGGCTGCTGGAAAAGGCTTTATGGCAGGCAGAATACTTAACAATTATCCAGAAAAAATAGTAACTGTATCGGACATTGTATTACCGCCATTTTCGGAACGGATTGATGGAATTAAATATGTGAAGGCATCATTAACAAAAATGCCTTTTGAGGATAAAACATTTGATACCGTAATTTGTACACACGCACTGGAACATATTAAAGATATACAGGGAGCGTTAAGTGAACTACGTAGAGTATGCAGGAATAAATTGATTATTGTTCTTCCGAGGCAAAGGGAATATTTGTATACATTTGACCTTCATATTAACTTTTTTCCTTATAAATATAATGTAGAGAATATCTTGAATAATAGTGCAACAATCGAGTTGCTTGATAATGATTGGTATTGTGTTGAGTACATTTAGATATCAATATTATATGAGCAAGTGCAAATATATCTTAGAGTAATGAGTGCATAATATGATTGTATATTGGAGGGAGATGAAATATTGACAGTAACATTTCATGCTGATGATTATGGGATTAATGACAAACAATCACAGCGTGTTTTGGTCTGTTCCGAGCAAAATGGGGGAGTTCTAAACAGCGTTAGTATTATGCCAAATTCAAGAAATCTTGACAGCACAATCCCTATGCTCGATAGTAGGATAAAAACTGGAATACATATTAATCTGGCAGAGGGAACACCATGTGCTGATCCAAGGGATATCCCTTTATTGGTCAGGAATGGTGTGTTCTATCACAGTTTTATGTCACTTTTATGGCTTTCAATTACAAAGCGTAGACAATTGGAACATCAGGTTGAAGCCGAGATTCTTGCCCAAATTAA
>ERZ777306.2090-NODE-2090-length-27215-cov-9.241016_pt1 | contig 27215 bp, 26 predicted proteins | sample MGYA00374966_ERZ777306 | MGnify/ENA primary metagenome ERZ777306 (study PRJEB29329, sample SAMN06343882) | mouse gut metagenome | isolation source: Mouse cecum | place: Austria: Vienna | collected 2014-11-15 ... | reverse complement strand
ACGGCGACCTCTCCTTGGAAGCGGCGACGCTCTACAGCCTAATGCTGGACCGGGTGGGGCTGTCCGTCAAAAACGGCTGGCTGGACAGCCTGGGCCGGGTATTCATCTATTTCGTCCAGAAGGATGTGCAGAAGTTCCTCCGTTGCGGGCACAACCGGGCCACCGCCTTCATGCGGGAGCTGGAGCGCTTCGGGCTCATCGAGCGCAAGCGCCAGGGCCTGGGGAAGCCCGCCATGATCTATGTTAAGAATTTTTCCAGCTGCAAGAATGATGCCGCTCCGCAAAACGAAACCAATGAGGCTTCGGAACCGGCTCGGAGCGAAGAAAAGGTCTCCGCTGTCCAGCGGGAGGAAGCCTCCAATCAGGCTCTTTTTTCCGTGCCGGAGGAGGCCGTCTGTAGTGCCCAAACCGGGCAGTCCAGAGTGCCCGCAGGAGGCAGTCTGGACTGCCCGGATCAGGCGCCTAATGAGACTGAGGAGAAAGAAACGGAGCTGATTGAAACCAATCATATCCTCCCCCAGCCCCTCGCCGTCGCAAGCTCCGCGTCCCTCGCTTCGCCGCAAGCGGCAAAGCTCACTCGCTGCGCTGCTCCGGCTCTCCCCACCGCAAACGCTTCGCTGGTTTGCGGCGGGGACCCCAAGGGCAGGAATCTGATGGATGAGATGCGATGGGTCCGGGAAGAAATCCGGGAAAACATTGACTATGAGGGACTGGTCTGGGATCATCCCTGCGACAGCGACATTTTTAACGGTTATGTGGAACTAATGGTGGAGGCTTGCTGCTCCACAGGAGAAAACGTCCGCATTTGCGGGCAGGATTTCCCGACGGCAGTGGTCCGTTCCCGCTTTCTGAAGTTGGGAACATCAAAGCGTACACTCTCGCCGCCCTCTACAATGCCCCGGTCACCATAGGGCAGTATTACGCTTCCCTGGTCAGCCGCGATCTGGCGGAGGATTCGACGGACTCAATACGAGCCCGCAGCGCGGCGCCCTGTCTGCCCATGATAGTATAAGGGACGCTGCCCAGGCTGCCCCGGATGTTTTATTCATCTGTTTTTTGTTAAAATTATGAAAGAGCGCTTTCCATGTTTTACAAAAAGGGGGCCGGCACATGAACTGCAAAACCTACGGCTACGTCCGCGTATCCACCCAGGTCCAAAACGAGGCCCGCCAGCTGGCGGCAATGCGGGAATTTGGCATAGATGAGGAAAATATCGTCATTGAGAAGCTGTCCGGGCGTGATTTTAACAGGCCGCGATACCATGCGCTGGTGGGCGGCTTATGCCCTGGGCCGTCAAGAGCATCGACCGCCTGGGCCGGAATTACACAGAGATTTTGGAACAATGGGCCGCTATCACCAAGGGGCGGGAAGCCGCCATTGTGGTGCGGGACATGCCCTTGCTGGATACCCAGCAGGGGCGGGACCTCACCGGAACCCTGATCGCCGACATTGTGCTCCAGCTTCTCAGCTACGTGGCCCAGACCGAGCGGGAGAGCATCCGCCAGCGGCAGGCGGAGGGCATTGCCGCGGCGAAGGAGCGGGGCGTCCAGTTCGGACGGGAACGGATCGAGCTTCCGGAAGACTTTCCGGAATTTTCCCGGCTGTGGCAGGAGGACGGCATTTCCTCCAAAAGCGCGGCCAGGGAGCTGGGAATGTCCTATCAAACCTTTGAGCGGCAGGGGCTTGATCTGCTGCCTACTGTCCATGAGGGCGTGGCCGTCCGACAGATGGAGCTCAAGGGCATCACCACCGGCAAAGGCGATTTGAACCGCTGAATAAGATCGGTTTTCCCCAGTTTTATTGCCCTCCTCATTTTTCTATCAGCCAGTCCAGCACGTATTTCTGCCGGATTCCATTGTGGGAAACCGGAGGGTCATTGTCCATCACCAGCAGATACTTGGGATTGTGGTCCGGGATGGAATCTAGCGGCGCCAGCTCTTGCGCCAGTGTCGCTTTCTCCCGCACCGTCAAGGCCGCCTGGTAGTATTCGGTGTTACCGTCACAGTCCTGCGCCACAAAGTCCACCTCAGCGGACCCGGCCTTGCCGATATATACCTGATAGCCCCGGCGCAGCAGTTCAAGAAAGACCACGTTTTCAAGGATATGACCCTGATCTACATTTCGGGTGCCCAGCAGGTAGTAGCGCAGCCCGATATCCGCCAGATAATACTTATCCAGAAGCCGCAGGTATTCCTTGCCCTTGATATCGAACCGGCTTACCCTATACATCAGCAGACTATCCGTGATGCCCTCCAGGTAGTTTTCCACAGTACGGCTGGCAATTTTCCGTCCGGCGCTGGTCATGGCATCCGCGATTCTCTTAGCCGAGCAGGTGTTTCCAATATTGTCAAATAGGAACCGGATGACGCTTTTCAGCATGGCCGGGTTCTGAACGCGCCTACGCTCCACAATGTCATTGAGGACAACCGTATTGTAGAGGCCGTCCAGATAGGTGTGGACCTGCTTTCTGGACTTCAGTTCAACGGTATAGGGGAAAGAACTGTTATAGACATACCTCCGGTACAGTTCCTCCCGATTCATGGTATCTGGGAAAGCGCTGACATACTCCGCAAAGGAAAGCGGGAGCATTTTCAGCTCCACATAGCGGCCGGAGAGTAAGGTCGCCAACTCCCCGGACATAAAGTAAGCGTTGGAGCCGGTGATATAGACGTCGGCGTTCTTTTGGAGAAACAAGCTGTCCACCGCTTTTTCGTAGTGTGCGACGTGTTGGATCTCGTCTAGGAAGATGTAATTCATCTTTCCAGGAAGCATCCGGCTTTTGACGTGTTCATACAGCTCTTTATAGCCGCACAGCGGCTCATTATCCACATCCTCAAAGTTGATGGCAATGATCTGCTCCGGGGCCACGCCGCAAGACAGCAAATGTTCTTGGAACAGCTCAAATAAAGTGGATTTCCCGCACCGCCGGATGCCGGTTATCACCTTAATGATCTGCTGTTCCTTCCAGTCAATCAAAAAATTCAAATATTCCGTTCTTGGAATCAACATGTTTCTCACCCCTCTTTCTATTGCTACGAGCATAACACATGGGATTTAACGATGTCAATAGTTTTAATTATACGTTAAACTTCCTCTGCATATTCAAAAAGATTGAATTTTGCTTCTCGGGAGCTTAAAAAGGCTTACCCTGTCTATGACCCATGAGGGGGTGCGCCGGGCAACCTATCAGGCAGTCGACTGTGCGAAAAAGAATGGAGCAATCATTTCCTTTGACCCCAATCTCCGGTCTCCACTGTGGGATACTATGGACAACGCACGGGGCCAGATCGAATGCGGCCTGTCCAAGTGCGATATCCTGAAGATTGCCGATAATGAGCTGGAATTTATGACCGGGACAACGGATTTTGACCGGGGCGCGGCGGTCCTGCGGCAGGCGTTTCCCAACATTCGTCTGCTGAATGTCATCGCCGGCGCGGAGGGCAGCTATTCCTATTATGAAGGGCTCCGGGTGTTTGTCCCCGCGCGGAAATTGAAAAACACGATCGAGACCACCGGTGCCGGGGATACCTTCTGCGCCTGCGTTCTGAACTACATTCTCGATCACGGGCTGTCCGGGCTGAGGGAAGAGGAGCTGCGCGAGATGCTCTCCTTTGCCAACGCCGCTGCGGCGCTCGTTACGACCCGGAAGGGAGCCCTGCGAGTCATGCCGTCCAGGGAGGAGATCAACGGTTTGCTGTAATATGCCGGGCACCAGGATACCCAGCTTATGTCCGATCAGCGGTGTTAATGGCGCGCCACCCAAAAACAAGCACCAAGCGGCGGTTTTGAAAAACAACAGATTTCAAGACCGCCGTTTTCAGCGCACCGGCGGGCGCACGTTCTAACGGAATAATATTGAAAATACCGGTATCTTTTCCGGCAGTGTTCAAAAACTCAAATTACCTATTGACAAGCTGGGTAATTATGCTATAATCCAATTACCAATAAAGATACTAGGTAATCAAAACGGAGGATTCCCTATGAAAATCTATGCCGATAACGCGGCCACAACGAAGATGAGCCGGACCGCTGTGGACGCTATGCTGCCCTATATGGACGAGATCTACGGCAACCCCTCCAGCCTCTACACCTTCGGCCAGAGGGCCAGGGAGGCCCTGGAGGACGCCCGGGGGCGAATCGCCGCCTGTCTTGGCTGCGAGGCAAGGGAGCTCACCTTCACCTCCGGCGGCAGCGAGGCGGACAACCAGGCCATTCGTTCCGCCGCCGCCCTGGGGGCCCGGAAGGGCAAGCGCCACATCGTCTCCACCGCCTTCGAGCACCACGCAGTGCTCCACACCCTGAAAAGGCTGGAGGGCGAAGGCTTTGCCGTCACCCTGCTGGACGTCTACGAAAACGGCCTGGTGACGCCGGAGCAGGTCCGGGCGGCCATCCGGCCCGACACCTGCCTGGTAAGCGTCATGTACGCCAACAACGAGATCGGCACCGTCCAGCCCGTCTCGGAGATCGGCGCAGTCTGCCGGGAGGCGGGGGTGCTGTTCCACACCGACGCGGTCCAGGCGGCGGGGCACCTGCCCATCGACGTGGGGCCGCAGAACATTGACCTTCTCTCCCTCTCCGCCCACAAGTTCCACGGGCCCAAGGGCATCGGCGCCCTGTACGCCCGCCGGGGCGTGGCCCTGACGAACCTCATTGAGGGCGGGGCCCAGGAGCGGGGCCGGCGGGCCGGGACGGAAAACCTCCCCGCCATCGTGGGCATGGCGGCGGCGCTGGAGGAGTCCTGCGCCCATCTGACGGAGAACGCCGTCCGTATCTCCGCCCTGCGGGACAGGCTCATCGCGGGCCTTGCGGAGATTCCCCACAGCGTCCTGAACGGCGACCCGGCAAAGCGGCTCCCAGGGAACGTGAATTTTTGCTTTGAGGGCATTGAGGGCGAATCCCTGCTGCTTCTGCTGGACGACAAGGGCATCTGCGCCTCCTCCGGGTCCGCCTGTACCTCCGGGTCCCTGGACCCCAGCCACGTGCTGCTGGCCATCGGGCGGCCCCACGAGATCGCCCACGGCTCTTTGCGGCTGACCATCGGCGAAGAGACGACGGAGGAGGAAGTGGAGTATCTAATCGAAGCCGTCCGGGACGTGGTTTCGTATCTGCGGAGCATGTCCCCGGTGTGGCGGGACCTGGAGAGCGGCAAGGCAACCCATATCATCTGAGGAGGATTGAAATCATGGCATTATACAGCGAGAAAGTAATGGACCATTTCCGCAACCCCCGGAACGTGGGGACCATCGAAAACGCCGACGGCGTGGGAGAAGTGGGCAACGCCAAATGCGGCGACATCATGAAAATCTACCTGAAAATCCGGGACGGCGTCATCGAGGACGTGAAGTTCGAGACCTTCGGCTGCGGAAGCGCCATCGCCTCCAGCTCCATGGCCACGGAGCTTATCAAGGGCAAGCCGGTGTCCGAGGCCATGGCCCTGACCAACAAGGCGGTGGCCGAGGCCCTGGACGGCCTCCCGGCCCACAAGCTCCACTGCTCCGTCCTGGCGGAGGAGGCCATCAAGGCGGCGCTGAAGGACTACTACGACCGGCAAGGCGTGGCCTATGACCCGGCCCAGTTTCCGGACTGCGCCCACTGTGAAGGCTGTGGGCGGTAAGGTTTTGGTGGCCATGAGCGGCGGCGTGGATTCCTCCGCCGCCGCTCTTTTGCTGAAACGGCAGGGCTATGACTGCGCGGGCTGTACCATGAAGCTCTTTGACAGCGAAGACGCGGGGCTCAGCCGCCGGACCTGCTGCTCCCTGGAGGACGTGGAGGATGCCCGGGCGGCGGCCTTCCGGCTGGGGATACCCTACTATGTGTTCAACTTCAAGGACGCATTCCGGGCGGCGGTGATGGAGAAGTTCGCCGCCGGTTACGAAGGCGGTCTAACGCCCAATCCCTGCGTTGACTGCAACCGGTACCTGAAATTCGGGCGGCTCCTGGAGCGGGCTAAAGTGCTTGGCTGTGATTATCTCGCCACCGGCCACTACGCCAGGATCGAAAAACGGGACGGGCAGTATGTCCTGAAAAAAGCGCTGGATCAGTCAAAGGACCAGAGTTATTTTCTCTACGGCATGACCCAGGACCAGCTTGCCCATACCCTGTTCCCTCTGGGAGGGCTCCAAAAGTCCAAAGTCCGCAAAATTGCCTGGAAAGCTGGACTCGCCAATGCGGGAAAACGGGATAGCCAGGATATCTGCTTTGCCCCGGATGGGGACTATGCCGCCGCCGTGGAGCGGATTTCCGGCAGAGCCGCCGTCCCCGGAGATTTTGTGGATACCGCCGGGAGGGTCCTAGGAACCCACCGGGGCGTGATTCACTACACCGTCGGTCAGCGGCGGGGCCTGGGAATCTCCGCGCCGGAGCGTCTTTATGTCTGCGGCGTCTCCGCAGAAGACAACACCGTTACCCTGGGCGGAAAAAAGGCGCTGCTCCGGGCCTGGATTGAAGCGGGAACGTTTCATTGGATTTCCGGGACGGCTCAGGAGCGGCCGTTTTCCTGCGGCGTCAAGCTGAGGAGCACCCAAAAGGAGTTGCCCGCCACGGCCTATCCCGCCGGAAAAGGCCGGGTGCGCGTGGTATTTGACGAACCCCAGCGATCTCCTGCCCCGGGCCAGGCGGCGGTGCTTTATGACGGAGACACGGTGCTGGGCGGCGGAGAAATTCTTCCCTCAGACTAGCCGGACACTATCCAAAGGATACAACGGATACGATACCGGAAGGAGGCACGCTGAATGGATAATCCTCTTCGTTACCAGATGACGGGATACGACTGCGGCCCCACCTCCATGCTCAATGCCGTCAGCTATCTCTTTCGCCGGGAGGAGATCCCGCCGGAGATCATCCGGAGCGTCACATTGTACTGTCTGGACTGCTTCGGCCCGGACGGGACCTGCGGGAAATGCGGCACCTCCTGCATGGCCATGATGTTCCTCAGCAGCTGGCTGAGCGGCTTCGGCCAAGCGGGGCACCTGCCGGTTTCCAGCCAATACCTCTCCGGGCAAGAGGTGAATTTCTCCCAGAACGGAAGGCTGCTGGATACCCTGTGCCGGAGAGGGGCCGCCGTGGTCCGGGTGGATCTCGAGGGCTGGCACTATGTGCTGCTGACAGATGTGCGGGGGGATATGGTTTACTTTTTTGACCCCTACTACCGGCCAAGCCCCTTTGACGACCCGGCCCTGCAAATGGATGAAGCCCATCCGGCGTCCTATAACCGGATCGTACCGGTCCGCTATTTTGAGGGAACCGGCGTCTATGCCCTTCCCCCTCCGGAGGAACGGGAGGCCGTCCTGCTGTTCAATGAGAACACAAAGCTGACAGAGGAAAAAACGGTAGAATACATGATTTGAAGGGAGCGCATTCACTATGCCCCATAGAGCATCTTATCGAGGACCTCTGATCCTCATTGCTTGTGTAGCCCTGGGTGCTGTCCTGGGCCTTTCCCTGGAAGAAAAGGCGGCCTTTCTCTACCCCATCGGACAAATCTGGTTGAACCTGCTGTTCGTTCTGCTGGTGCCGCTGATCTTCTTCTCCATCTCCAGCTCCATCGCCGGGGTCAGTGACACCAGACGGGTGGGGAAGATGCTGGCCCTGACCATCGGTGTATTCGTGGTCACCGCCGCCGTCGCAGGAATTTATATGTTTGCCGTCACAGGGATCTTCGGCGTAGACACCTCCATTCAGCTGGGTGGGGCGGAGGCAGAAGCGGGAACCGCCGTCATGAGCGTGGGGGACCAGATCGTCAACACCTTCACCGTCAGCGATTTTCCCCTGGTGATCTCCCGGAGCCATATCCTGGCCCTCATCGTCTTTACGGTGTTCTTCGGCGTCACGGTGTCCTTGCTGGGAGAAAAGGGCCGCCCCGTGGCGGAGTGGCTGGGCCATCTGTCCCTGGTGTTCTACAAGATGGTAGAGCTTTTGATGAAGTTGGCTCCCCTGGGTCTGCTGGCCTACTTTGCCAACCTCACCGGGACCTACGGTGCGGACCTTCTGAAAAGCTACGCCCGGGGCCTGCTCATTTACTATCCGGCAGCCATTGTCTACTTCTTCGTGTTTCTGGCCCTTTACGCCTTCCTGGCGGCAGGCCCCTGGGGTGTGAGGAACTACTTCAAAAACATCCTCACCCCGGCCCTGACAGCCCTGGGCACCCGCTCCTCCGCCGCGGCCCTGCCCTTGCAGCTGGATGCCTGCGACAAACTGGGCATTCCCCGGGGAGGTCAGCTCCGTGGTGGTGCCGGTGGGCGCTACCTGCCACATGGACGGGGCCTGTATCGCCACCATCTATGAGATCGTCCTTTGCTGCGCCCTGTTTGGCCACCCGCTGAACAGCGTCGGGGACTTTGCCTTTGCTCTGGTGATTGCGGTGGCCGGTTCCGTGGCGGTGTCCTCCGTTCCCGGCGGCGGCGCGGCCATGGAAACCATGGTGATTTCCGCCTTCGGTTTCCCCGCCGCGGCCCTGCCGGTGCTTCTGATGATGACCCAGCTCTTTGACGCCGGGTGTACCCTCATCAACTCCTGCGGGGATACGGTCGCCTCCATGTTGGTAACCCGGATTCTCTACGGGAAGGATTGGTACAGAGAAAACCTGAATGCGGGGGGACAATCAGATGAATGACAGCACACAATGTATGGGAACCCATTGTGAGCGCTCCGACTATCGTCCGGATATTCACGGCACCCTGATTCCCGGCAGACGGGGGCGGCTGCTTTCTGTCCTTTACACCGCCGGAGGGGCGGGGCCGCATCCCGTCGTCCTGCTGTTCCACGGAATCCCCGGCTGCGAGCGGAATTTTGATCTTGCCCATTTCCTCCGCCGGGCAGGCTTCCATGTGCTGGTGTTTCACTACAGCGGTAGCTGGGGCAGCGACGGGGATTACTCCCTGACTCATGATCTGGAGGATGCCAACACGGCGTTGAACTGGCTCCTGGCAGATGAGGCCCACGGAATTGACAAACATCGCATCTATGCTGTGGGGCACAGTCTGGGCGGCTTCGTCTGCGCCCATTTGACGGCCTGCCGGACGGAAATCCGTGCCGGAGTCCTGCTGATGCCCTGCGATATCGGGCGACTTCCTCAAATTGCCGCTGAAAATCCCCGCGCCGCTGAGACCATCCGCCAGGTGCTGGAGGACAGCGCCCTATGGCTGAACGGCACCAGCGGAGAGGCCCTGCTGGAAGAGGCGGTCACACACAGCCGGGAATTTCGTCTGGAAGGCTTGGCGGAACCGCTGTCAAGGAAACCGGTCCTGTGCATTGCCGGGAGTCTGGACGTCCACACGCCTCCGGAACTCCACTGCGCCCCTCTGGAACGGGCCGTCCAAAATCGAGGCGGCGTCATGTTCCACACGGTCAGTTATCCAGCGGACCACTTCTTTTCCGACTGCCGGGAAACCGTCGCCAAGACAGTCGAGAGCTTTCTCCTGGAACAGCTTTCTATTGAAAAGAGCTGACCATAAGGGCCGCCGGGTCCCGCAGAATTACAGGACCCGGCGGCCTCTTTATATTACATAATCGTTCCCGGCATCACGCGAATGTATGATATCCGCCACAGTAATGTGATCCAGATACTCGTTGATAACCCGATTCAACCCCTTCCAGACCGGCAGAGTGCGGCAATTCGGAGCCCTTGGGCAGACATCTGCGGCTTCTTCCAGACAGGCAACAGGGGCCAGCGTTTCCTCCGTCAGCCGCAAAACCTCGCCTACCGTGTATTGTTCCGCCCCTCGGGTCAGCTTGTAGCCGCCTCCCTTGCCTCGCACGCCGGTGAGTAGCCGGGCCTTGACCAGGATCTTGATGATGGCTTCCAGATATTTTTCCGAAATTTCCTGCCGCTGTGCGATTTCTTTCAAGGGAATATACCCCTCCGACGGATGCTCAGCCAGGTCGGCCATAACCCGCAGGGCGTAACGGCCTTTCGTTGAAATCAGCATATGGCGACGCTCCTTTTCATAGAATATACCTATTATACAACATGGTTAGTTGGGTTTCAAGTAAGATTTTACATAATGACGATTGACAGGGCGGATGCTCCCTTCTATAATACATATAAACCCACTTGAAAGGTCGGAATATAAATGAGGCAATATCCTGGATTTCGATGTCGTATGGAGCATAGTCGAAGGAGTGAGACACGCTACATTATATGACATGAGGAGGAAATCGCTGTGAGCAAAATCTACACATCCGCCGACCAGCTGATCGGTAAAACGCCCCTGCTGGAACTGGTCCACATTGAAAAAGACGAGGGTCTGGAGGCCAAGGTCCTGGGCAAGCTGGAGTACTTCAACCCCGCCGGGTCCGTCAAGGACCGGATCGCCAAGGCCATGATCGACGATGCCGAGGCCCGGGGCCTTTTGAAACCCGGCTCCGTTATCATTGAGCCCACCTCCGGCAACACCGGCATCGGCCTGGCCTCCGTGGCCGCCGCCCGGGGATACCGCATCATCATCGTCATGCCCGAGACTATGAGCGTGGAGCGCCGCCAGCTCATGAAGGCCTACGGCGCGGAGCTGGTCCTCACCGAGGGAGCCAAGGGCATGAAGGGGGCCATCGCCAAGGCCGACGAGCTGGCTAGGGAGATTCCCGGCGGGTTCATTCCCGGCCAGTTCGTGAACCCCGCCAACCCTGCCGCCCACCGTGCCTCCACCGGCCCGGAGATCTGGGAGGACACCGACGGCAAGGTGGACATCTTCGTGGCGGGCGTGGGCACCGGCGGCACCGTCACCGGCGTGGGAGCGTACCTGAAAGAGCAGAATCCCGCCGTCAAAATTGTGGCTGTGGAACCCGCTGCCTCCCCGGTCCTCAGTAAGGGGACCGCCGGGAGCCACAAGATTCAGGGCATCGGCGCGGGCTTTGTCCCCGACGTGCTGGACACCGGCGTCTATGACGAGGTCATCGCCGTGGAGAACGAGGATGCCTTCGCCGCCGGGAAGCTGGTGGGCCGGAAGGAGGGCGTGCTGGTAGGCATCTCCTCCGGCGCTACGGTTTGGGCGGCGGTTCAGCTGGCCAAGCGGCCCGAGAACAAGGGCAAGACCATCGTGGCCCTGCTGCCGGACACCGGGGACCGCTATCTCTCCACCCCGCTGTTCCAGGATTAAAGGGTTCCAAAAATTCCGGCCTGGCGTCACAGAACTTTGGCAGGTCTGACAGATTTTTTCCCGCCGTTTGTTTTTCATTGACAGAAGGGCGTTCAAGTGCTAATATACCAATCAACCAAGTATGTTGAAGGGGGTGTGCACAATGCGTATCCGTGGTTTCCGAATGCAGGCTGGCATGTGCATGGGCATGATGGATGTCCAGGATTCTTTGCGCTCACTTGCCGCCTGTCCGAAGGACCGGTAGATCGTTCGACCTGACGCGCCGCGCCGGTTTAGCGACTGCCGGACAAAGCGGGGAGCCGTGAGCTCCCCGCTTTTTTGCGTCTTAAAGGAGGGATTTGTTTGATTGAACTCAACCATATTTCCAAGGATTTTGGCAGCGGACCAGGGCAGGTCCACGCCGTCCGGGATGTGTCGCTTTCCATCGAGAAGGGGGAAATCTTCGGCATCATCGGCTTTTCCGGGGCGGGAAAATCCACCCTGGTCCGGTGTATGAACTTGCTGGAGCGGCCCACCGCCGGGACCGTGGCAGTGGACGGGCGGGAGCTGACCGCCCTGGCGGCAAAGGAGCTCCGGCAGGCCCGGAAGAAGACCGGCATGATCTTCCAGCACTTCAACCTCATGCCCTCCCGGACGGTGTTCGGCAACGTGGCCTACCCCCTCCGGGGCAGCGGCCTCAGCAAGGCGGACATCCGGGAGAAGGTCCAAAGGCTCTTGGACCTGGTGGAGATCGGGGACAAGGCGGGTGCCTATCCCCAGCAGCTCTCCGGCGGGCAGAAGCAGCGGGTGGCCATCGCCCGGGCCCTGGCCAACGACCCCAGCGTCCTCCTCTGCGACGAGGCTACCTCCGCCCTGGACCCCCAGACCACCAAGGCCATCCTCTCTCTCATCAAGCACCTGAACGAGACCCTGGGCATCACCGTGGTAATCATCACCCACGAGATGGCAGTGGTGAAGGAAATCTGCGACCGGGTGGCCGTCATGGAGGGGGGCCGGGTGGTGGAGCAGGGGGAGGCGTTCTCCATCTTTGCCAGGCCCAGGGAACCCGTCACCCAGAGTTTCATCCGTACCACCTCCAATCTCCAGAAGATCGAGGAGCTGATTGCCCAGGACTCTCCCATCGTCCGGCTCAAGCCCGGGGAACTCATTGTCCGGCTGAACTACATGGAGCGGAGTCCCTCGGAGCCCGTGATCTCCGAGGCGTCCCGGCGGTTTGACGTGTCTCTGAACATTATTTTCGCCGACATCGAGATCATTCAGGGGGCACCCATCGGCGGCACGGTGGCCATCATCGGCGGGGAGCGGGAAAGGGTGACAGCGGCGGTGGAATACCTGATTGAAAAAAACGTGGGAGTGGAGGTGCTGAAGGATGCGCGAGACGCTAGTTAATTGGCTGCCTCATGTGATGGAGCGGCTTCCCGATTTGTGGGAGGCCCTGGCGGATACGCTGCTGATGGTGTTGTGGTCCGGGGCAGTTTCCTTCCTGCTGGGGATGCTTCTGGGGGTGCTGCTGACGGTGACGAAGCCGGGAAACATCCTGGAAAACCGCCCGCTGTACCAGATCGTGGACAAGGCCGTCAGTCTGTTCCGGTCCATCCCCTTCATCATCCTGCTGACCTGGGTGATGCCCCTGTCTCGGACCCTGATGGGGACGACGCTGTACGTCCGGGGGGCCATCGTGCCCCTGGTCTTCGGGTCCGTGCCCTTCTTCTCCCGGCAGGTGGAGAGCGCTCTGGCGGAGCTGGACCATGGACTCATTGAGGCAGCTCTCTCCATGGGCTCCAGCCCTTGGGAGATTATCTTCCGAGTCTACCTCCGGGAGAGCGTAGCCGCCATCGCAAGGGGCACCACCATCACCCTGGTGAGCCTTTTGAATTTGACGGCTATGGCCGGCGTGGTAGGGGCCGGGGGCCTGGGGGACTTTGCCGTCCGCTACGGCCACGACCGGAACTGGGCCGACGTGACCAACGTGACGGTGGTGTTGCTGGTGGTCATCGTCTGTATCATCGAATTTATCGGCGGCCGGGTGGTCAGGAAGACCACCCACTAAGGAGGATGTACATGGAACTGCAAAGGCGAAAGGTTGTCATCATTGGAGCGGGACACGTAGGCTCCCACGCGGGCTATGCCCTGCTGTCCCAAGGACTGGCGGAGGAAATCGTCTACATCGACATTGACCGCAAAAAGGCGGAGGCCCAGGCGCTGGACCTGTCCGACGCCACGGCATACCTGCCCAGCCACGCCCTTGTCCGGGCGGGAGGCTATGCCGACGCGGAGGACGCCCAGCTGCTGATTGTCGCCGCCGGGCCCCTGCCGGACATGAGCAAGGGCCAGACCCGCATGGACACTCTGCGGCAAACCATCGAAGTCATGAAGGACGTGACGGAGGGCATCCGAATGTCCGGCTTTGCCGGAATGATTTTAAGTATTTCCAATCCCGCCGACGTGATTGCCCACTACCTCCAGCACCAGCTGAACTGGCTTCCCCGGCAGGTCCTCTCCACCAGTACCACACTGGATTCCGCCCGGCTCCGGCGGGCGATCTCCGAAGCAGTGGGTATTGACCGGAAGTCCGTCATTGCCTATGTCCTGGGGGAACACGGCGAGAGCCAGATGGTCCCCTGGTCCGCCGTCAGCATCGCGGGAAAGCCCCTGTCTCAGCTCCGGGAAGAGCAGCCGGACACGTATGGCAAACTGGACCTGGAGGCCATTGCCGCCGCCGGGCGGGCCGGGGGATGGATGATTCTCGGTGGAAAGGGCTCCACGGAATTCGGCATCGGCGCGTCCATTGCCGAGGTGGTCCGGGCTATTTTCCACGACGAAAACCGAATTCTCCCGGTATCCGTGCTTCTGGAGGGAGAATACGGCCAGCGGGACGTGTACGCCAGCGTCCCGGCCATGCTGAACCGGAACGGCGTTGCTGATATCATCGAATTGGCGCTTACTCCAGAGGAACAAGAGCGGTTCAATGCCTCTTGCGAAACCATGCGGGACAATTTCCGCCTGTCCCTGACACTATAACAAAAATTGCTTTTTGGAGGAAATCATCATGAACATCAAGAAAACTTTAACCATCGCGCTTTTCGCTGCCCTGCTGCTTCTGACCCTGGCCGCCTGCGGAGGAGGCGCCTCTGATGGGGCCCCCGGCAGCTCTGGCGGGTCCGGAGGCTCCAACGCTCCCGCCGAGCCCGTTACAGTGACCCTGGGCGTTGTGGGCGCGATTTACGAAGACCTGTGGAAGTCTGCCCAGGAAGCGCTGAAAGCGGAGAACATCAATCTGGAATTCGTCCAGTTCTCCGACTACGTGACCCCCAACAACGCCCTAGCCAACGGAGACATCGACCTGAACGCCTTCCAGCACCGCATTTACCTCCAAAGCGAGATTGAAAGCTATGGCTATGAGATTCAAACCATCGGCAACACCTTTATCATCCCGCTGAACCTCTATTCTCAGAAGGTCTCCTCCGTGGAGGAGCTAAAGGACGGCGATGTGGTGGCCATCCCCGACGACCTGACCAACGGCGGCCGGGCCCTAAAAGTCCTGGAGGCAGCGGGCCTTATTAAAATCAGCGACGCGGCGGGATTCAATCCCACCTTGGAGGATATCGAGACCTACAATGTGGGAATCACCATTGAGGAGCTGAAAGCCAACGTCATTCCCTCGGCCCTGCCGGACGTGGCCGCCGCCGTGGTGAATGGAAACTACGCCCTGGACTTCGGCCTGAAGACCGACGAGGCGATTTACAAGGACAGCGTGCTGGACGTGGAGGAGTATTGGAACCTGATTGCCGCCCGGACTGCGGACCTCGGCGACTCCGCCAAGGTGGAGACCTATCAGAAGGTGGTCAAAGCCTTCCAGAGCGAGGCCACGGAAAAGGTCTTCAACGAGGACTACGGCGGGTACTTCATTAAAGTCGGCTGGGACCAGGACCTGCTGGCTCAGTAACCGGACATCCGGGGAGCCCCTTTCCAAGCGGGGAGGGGCTCCTCTTAAACAGGAGGAATTGACTATGCAGATCGAACGGCAGGCCCTGCGGGACATCATCGGCGACGCGTCTCGCCTGGCCTTTGACAGCATCCCCCCGGAGTACCTCACCGATGCCCTGGGCCGCCTCCACGGCCAGGCGGAGGCCTTGGTGTTCCCCCTCTCCACGGAGGAGGTCAGCGGCATCCTGGGGTACGCCCATGCGCATCACATTCCCGTCACCCCCCGGGGGGCGGGCACCAATCTGGTGGGGTCCACCGTGCCCCTCCAGGGCGGGATCATCCTGGACCTCTCCCGGATGAACCGGATTCTGGAGCTGGACCGGGATACCCTCACCGTTACCGTGGAGCCGGGCATCCTACTTCAGAACCTTCAGGCTTATGTGGAGGGCGAGGGGCTTCTCTACCCGCCGGACCCCGGCGAGAAGGCCTCCAGCATCGGCGGCAATATCAGCACCAATGCCGGGGGGATGCGGGCGGTGAAGTACGGCGTCACCCGGGACTATGTCCGGGGCCTGGAGGCCGTCCTGTGCGACGGCACGGTGATTGAAGCGGGGGGCAAGCAGGTGAAGGACGCCAGCGGCCTGAGTCTCAAGCACCTGCTCATCGGCTCCGAGGGTACTCTGGCGGTCATCACAAAATGCCTCCTCCGCCTTCTGCCCAAGCCGGAAACCTCCGTCAGCGTCCTGGTGCCCTATGGGGACCTGGGCACGGGTATCTGCGGCGTCCTGACCATCCTCCAGGCGGACGCGAATCCCACGGCGGTGGAGTTCATGGAGCGGAAGGTGGTGGCCCTGGGCGAGGAGTTCTCCGGCGTGAAGTACCCCTGTCCCCAGGCGGGAAGCTATATCCTCCTGACCTTCGACGGGCGGAAGAGCGAGGTAAAGGCCAACCTGGAGCGGGTCCGCACTCTGGCCCTGGCCAACGGGGCGATAGACTATGTGGTGCTGGAGGACCCTGCCCGGGCGGCGGACGTCTGGAAAGTCCGGGGGGCTCTGGTGAAAGCCGTGGAGGCCGTCAGCGAGCAGGAGCCCGTGGACATCGTGGTGCCCATCAGCCGCACGGCGGACTTCATCGCCTTCGTCAACGAGCTGGAGGCCGCCTCCGGCGTGCGGATGGTCAGCTTCGGCCACGCCGGAGACGGCAACGTCCACCTGTGCGTGGTCCGGGGGGACCGGGATGACGAGACCTGGGAGCGGGACCTCCACGCCGCCATGGACCAGGCCTACCACAAGGCTTATGAGCTGGGAGGCGTGGCCTCCGGGGAGCACGGCATCGGTGTCTCCAAGCGGCGCTATTTCCTCCGGGAGTCCGTCAAGGAAAACCTCATTGTTATGAATCAGATCAAGGATGCCCTGGATCCCCTGCACATCCTGAACGACCAAAAATCCTACATTGGAGGGCACGACCATGCAGAGCCTGTCTGAGCGCACCGCCGGTTTTACCGACTCGGTAATCCGCCGCATGACCCGCATTTCGAATCAGTACGGCGCGGTGAACCTCTCCCAGGGCTTCCCGGACTTTGAGCCGCCCCGGGCTATCCTGGACCGGCTGGCAGAGGTCAGCCAGGAGGACTTCCACCAGTATTCTATCACCTGGGGGGCCCAGAACCTCCGGGAGGCCCTGGCGGCAAAGCAGTCCCGGTACATGGGCTTCCCCATCAGCCCCGACCGCGAGATTACCGTCACCTGCGGCAGCACGGAGGCCATGATGGCCGCCATGATGACGGTGGCGAACCCCGGGGACAAGGTGGCGGTCTTCTCGCCCTTCTACGAGAACTACGGGGCGGACACCATCCTCTGCGGCGCGGAGCCCATCTACGTGCCCCTGACGCCGCCGGACTTCCGCTTTGACCCGGAGGTCCTGGAGGACGCCTTCCGCCAGAAACCCAAGGCCCTGATTCTCTGCAACCCCTCCAACCCCTGCGGGCGGGTCTTCACCCGGGAGGAGCTGGCGGTCATTGCCGCCCTGGCGGAGGAATACGACGCCTATGTCATAACTGACGAGGTTTATGAGCACATCGTCTACGCCCCCCACCGGCACACCTACTTCGCCGCTTTGCCCAGGATGCGGCAGCGGACCATCTCCTGTTCGTCGCTCTCCAAGACCTACTCCATCACCGGCTGGCGGATGGGGTACACCATCGCCCCGCCGGAGATCACGGACCGGATCAAAAAGGTCCACGACTTCCTCACCGTGGGCGCGGCGGCCCCCCTCCAGGAGGCGGTCATCCCCGGATTGAACTTCGGCCAGGACTATTACGATGGCCTCCTGGCGGAGTACACCCACAAGCGGGACCTGTTCCTGAGAGGGCTGGACGATTTGAAGATCGCCCACAACACGCCGGAGGGGGCCTACTACGTCCTGCTGGACATCTCCGAGTTCGGCTATGACAGCGACCTCCAGTTCTGCGAGGACCTGGCGGAAAAGGTGGGCGTGGGAGCCGTCCCCGGGTCCAGCTTCTTCCGGGAGCCGGTGAACCACCTGCTCCGCTTCCACTTCGCCAAGCGGGATGAGACTCTGCTGGAGGCCCTGAACCGGCTGGAGTCTTTGCGGGAGAAAATTCCGCCAAAGGGAAAAGGAGTTGAGTGTATATGCGGAATCTGAAAAAGGCACTGGAACGGGAGAGGTCCTACCTGGTTGAGCTGCGGCGGGACTTTCACCGGCATCCCGAGCTGGGCCTGTGTGAATTTCATACCGCGAAGCGGATCGAAGAAGAATTGGAGCGTTTCAGAATTCCCCATCGGCGGGTGGGAGAGACCGGTGTTCTGGGCATTTTGCGCGGAGACGGCCTGGGAACGGGCACGATCGTCCTGCGCGCTGACATCGACGCTCTGCCCATTCAGGAAACCAATCCGGTAGAGTACTGCTCCCAGACTCCCGGCATCATGCACGCCTGCGGTCACGATGCCCACACCGCCTGCCTGCTGGCTGCGGCTAAGCTGCTGTCGGAGCGCCGGGCGGACTTCGGCGGAGAGGTGCGGCTTGTCTTCCAGCCCGCCGAGGAAATTGGGCAAGGGGCACGGCCTTTTGTGGAGGCGGGCGTATTGGACGGGGCAGACCGAGTGTTCGGCATCCACACGGCCTCGGACCTGCCCAGCGGGACCATCGGATTAAAGTCGGGGCTGAACAATGCCGCTGTAGACCACTTCCGAATCATGATCCTAGGAAAGTCCGCCCATGTGTCCACCCCGCAGCTGGGGGCCGACGCTCTCTATATCGCCAGCCACACTGTGGTCGCGCTCCAATCCCTGGTCACGCGGCTTACCTCGCCGGTGGAGCCGGTTATCATTGGCGTTGGAAAGCTGGTGTCGGGAACCGCCTATAACGCTCTGGCGGAAACCGCCGAGCTGGAGGGGACGACCCGGTCGGTCTCTCAAGAGAGCCGGGAGAGGATACGGGAGCTGGTTTCCAGAACTGTCTCCGGCATCTCGGACCTCTATGGCGGGACTACGGAGATCCAATGGACAGATTTTGCCCCGCCTTTAATCAACGATCCCCAGGTGTGCCTGGAGGCGGCGAAAGCTGTGGAGGCACTGCTGGGTGAAGGCAGGACTGTTACAGATCGGGAACTGTCCCTGGGGGGCGATAATTTCGCGGAGTTTCAGATTCATACCCCTGGCGCGTATGCGTATTTGGGAACAGGAAACGCCGCCCATCCCCATACATTGCTGCCGAACCATAACGGCGGCTTTGATGTGGATGAAGAAGCCCTGACTCTGGGCGCGGGGCTCTATGCTGGGTATACTTTCTTTAAGCTGGCAAAACGTACATAGAGTGATGCTTAAAAGAGAAAGCAAGGTCGACCCTCTTTTAAAAATCTGGCCTTATAGCCAAAAGGAATGTGCTATTGCCTTATACTTCTCGCGTTTTTAGCGGCGACTTTTTTGGTCAGGCAGATCATTCGCATTTTATTCTCGGCCAGCGGCGATGGCGTTCAATTTTCCGATGGTCCAGCCTATAAAAAGGAAGTATATCGTGCGGTCCCCAACAGCTTGAAGGCGGATTTTGACAGGCTGGACAGGCTTCTCTCTGAGCTGGAGCGTCAAACACTTCATTATAGCACGGTTCTATCTGAGCAGAAGGAGTCCTCGCTGCAGGGACAGGGCAACAGCATTTGAAATTCCCATAAAATCAGTTCAAAATAGTTCTGAAAAACTCGGTATTTGATAAGTTTTCAGAACCTTGGATTTTCACTTTTTCTGTGTCCCATCCCATTATGGAATCATTGAAGAACTTTTTCCAACATATTGTTCGCTATATTGGGGTATTTGCCCTGTTTTCAAAATTTCAAATGCTTTGGCCCTGGCTGCAGGGATTTATTGCAAAAGCGGAATAGGCGGAGCGTATTATTTCCGCGTGCTGGAGTAGGCAGCAGAGGAGACAGGATTTTTATTACTGTATCGCTCTGCATTATGCCCCCTTTACGCTTGCAAACCGCATAAAACAAGAGCAGCTAAAAGTGAAGGACAGCTTTGTGGCCGTCAAAGCAAAAGTGGATTCATACTCTGTGGAAATCGAGAGACTGAACAAGAGCATTCCCCTTAGCAGAGAGCCAGAGCGCCAAAGGATGATGCAGCGGCACTCGGAGCTGTGTAAGCAGCATAAGAGACTCTGCTCGCTGAAAAACCGTATGGGGGGCATAAACTCCGAATACCACCGGAAACTCGATGATCAAAACAAGGAAACGGGCATTCGCCGTGATTACATTATTGAGAACTTTGGCACCAAAGGCAAACGGTGGGGGCAAAATTAGCGAAAAATAAGCGGGACACCGCATAACAATAAAAGGGATCATGATTCGTTCGCAAGCACGGCTCTGTCCGCCCCAAATACTGTCGGAATCTCACTTATAAGGAGACAAGGGATCATGATTCCCCTGTCTCCTTTTCTGTGGGGATCAGCGGGCGATGCGGCATGAAAAATCACTTTATTGTGCCGCCTGGGTTATTTACTAGACAGCACAAGCAGAGATCACAATTTCATTTATTCATGGAGGTGCGTATAGCTCTAGGGCTATTCGCACCTCTCCTTTTTTTCGACATTTTTCTGCAAAGTTCCCCATCAAATTTTAGAGAATTTTGCAGAAAACTGTCGAACAAATCCGCTGTTTTTTACAACAAACCGGCTTTTCCCTCAAGTTACACGGGGAAAAGCAAAAAAATCTTACCTTCCGCCGGAAAGCGCCGTTTCCCATCCGCGCTCGCGAGGTGGAGTCCCTATATAGCAAAGTATCCGTGATCCCCAATCTCAGGTCCCCGCAAATTCTGAGATTGGAGATCATAGAAATGCAAAAATGGCAGAAAAGCCGGAATTACCGGCGCGTCAAAGATGAAAGCGGCAATGTTGTCGCCAATATCATCACAGTCGATGGCGTAGATGTGGAGGTTACGGAGGAAGTATTCCTCGCCTATTCCCAGATGGATCGCCGGGAACGGTATCTGGATGAACAGCAGGAAGAACACCCACAGGTTTCCTTGGAACTGCTAACCGCCCATGATGTTCCCATCGACTTGTATGCAACGCAGCACGAAATTTCCGCTGAAGAGTCCGCCATACAGAGGGAAGAGTGCGCAGAGGCTACCGTACATAAAGAGCGCCTTGCTTTGGCGCTTAGTTCGTTGAGCGCAGAGGAACGGGAACTCATCCAAGCCCTCTTTTTTGACGGCGAGTCTGTCCGGGAATACGCCAAAAGACTCGGCGTTTACCACCGGACCATTATTTACCGTCGAGACAAGCTGCTGGAAAAGCTGTACAAGAAAATATTTTCTTGAAAAGTTTTATCCACCCCACTGGTTTTTCGGGATAGGAGTGAGAGGGAAACATCACGACAGCCTCTCTCTGCTCTTTGAAAACCGAATATCAGCAGTACGGGGAACCACCCGGACAGACGAGCGTCCAGCAGCGCACGCCACGATTCCGGAGGTCCCTCGCCGCCCCAGCAGGGGTCGCGAGGGACCTCCGGCGAGCGAGAATGCCACCCGCTGGGATGGCCTTTGGCAAGGCCGTCAGCGTTGACCCTGCCCGGGTACACAATGAGACACCTATGCGCGGCCTGAGATCCAGGCCGTGGGGCTGCCCTGGGGTTGAAAGCAGTAGAGACCCCTGGTACACGCCCGCGCGGATCTTGCCGGACCCGACCCGTACTGTTCCCGATCCACCGGGGCGCGAGCTGCGAATACGGTGGAAGCGACAGAAGAAAACGAAATTGTTGAAGGAACTTTACGGATGAATCATCACAACAGGCAAGATGCCCATAAGGACATCGACCATATTTTCAAAGATTTGCTCCCCGTCCAGGGGATGCCGGAGCGCCCGGAGCAAATCGCCCTGAGCCACCGGATGCTGGAAGCAATGCAGGATGGAGGGATTGCCCTCTGCGACGCCGGAACCGGCATCGGCAAAACCTACGCCTACCTCGTGGCAGGAATTGTGTTCCACGACCTGCGGCCCACCCAGCCTATCCTTATTTCTACTTCGAGCATTGCTTTGCAAAAGGCCGTGCGGGATGAATATCTGCCTTTTCTATCCGCTGGTCTGGCGGCAGACGGTATGATTGCGGAACCCGTTCAGGCCGTGATTCGCAAGGGCAAATCCCACTACGTCTGCGACCAGCGCCTGGAACGGCGGCTGTGTCAGCTGGACCTCCGCAAGAAGAATTGGAGGGCCGGAAACGCCCTGCTCTCCCTGCGGGAGAAGCTGGATCTGGACGAAGCACCCCGCCTCAGCGGTTATGACCGGGAGCGGGTGTGCGTCCCCCAGGTCTGCGACTGCGGACAGAAGGACTGCCGGTATCGCACATTTTTGGATAGCTGCGACGGCGGTCAATATCCCTTCCAGATATGCAACCACAACCTTCTGCTGGCGGACGCCATTCACCGGGGAACAGGCCGCCAGCCCATCCTGCCGGACAGCCTCGCCATCATCATCGACGAAGCCCACAAGCTGCCGGAAACGGCGCGGCAGATGTTCGGCGTCACCCTCCGGGCCGAGGACATCCAGAGCCTCATCCACGATCTGCGGCGGGAGAAATACCTGCTGGCGGCGGACGCCCTGGCGGACACCTCTCGTCTCTTCCTCCGGAAGCTGAAGCGGCCCCATAACCCACGCCAGCGGTTTTCCGAATACGCCCGGCTGCTGGTGGCCCCAAACCGGGCCCTCACCGTGGTCCGAAAGCAGGTCAATCCCCTGCTCTCCACCTCTACCCGCAGGCGCTTAGACAAGCTGGCCACCACTGTGGCCTTGTTCAGCGAAGGCCGCCCGGACATGGTTTTCTATTTGGCGGAGGACTCCCGTGACACCGTTATGCTCTGCGCCACGGTAGCAGACCTGACCGCCCAGCTCCAGAGCACCCTCTGGAACCAGCCCAGGCCCATCATCCTCACCTCCGGCACTCTCGCCGTAGGCAGCGACTTTCATCGCTTTCGGGAGGAGGCCGGATTGCTGGAGGACAGCCGGGTAACGGAATCCGTTTCACTTTCCCCCTTTGATTACCGGGAAAACTGTCTGCTGTATGTGCCGCAGTTCCTGCCCGGTCAAAGGAATGAAGCGTATTACGACAAACTCACTGACGAGATAGCTTTGCTGCTGGACGCAGCCTGCGGCCACGCCCTGGTGCTCTTCACCTCCTACGCCGCCATGTCCGCCGTAAAAGAACGGCTGACAACGAAGGACCTTCTCTGGCCCCTGTTCACCTTGGGACGGAATGCGGTCCATACCACGGAACAGTTCAAGGCCAGCCCCGGAAGCGTCCTGCTGGCCACCGGGGCCGCCTGGGAGGGCTTCGATTTCCCCGGCGACTGCGTGTCGTTGCTGGTGATTCCCCGTCTGCCCTTCGCCCGCCCGGACGCTCTGAAAGAGAAGGAGCGGGAAGCCTTCCCGAATCTGCATTCTTTTATACAGGCCATCGTGGTGCCAGAGATGCAGATCAAGCTGAAGCAGGGCTTCGGCAGGGCCATCCGCACCGAAACCGACACCTGCGTCGTGGCCATCCTGGACGAACGGTCCACGCCCGGACAGCGTTACTTCGAGGATGTGAAGACCGCTCTGCCGGATATGCGGATCACCGACAGCCTCCAGGAGGTGGAGGCATTCATCCACAGCGTCAAGGGATCGGATTATTTCCGGGAGGGCGGCGGATGATGAACATCAAGAGCGAAATCCAGTACATACTGGTCACCCGGACTCTGGAGGATATGGCCCAGGCGGGCTTCCTGACAGCGGAGGAATTGACCGCCGCCAAGCGCCTCGCTGTGGAGAAATACCGCCCTTCGGCTGTATGGGAATAGTTCTGGATATTCCCCAAAGGGTGTGGTAGTGTCTGCAGTACCAAACAGGAAAGAAGGATTTGACATGGCAAATGCAGTAAGAACAGTTTCACGCGCCGCCATATACTGCCGGGGCGGCAGCCACGAAGCGCAGGGCAGACTCTGCAAGGAAGAAATCCTCGCTCATGAGAACTGGACATTGGCGGACACATATGCGGATGCGGAAATTCCTGACAGCCAGACGCGGGACTCTCAGACTGCTTTCAACCGAATGCTGGAGGACTGCCGGAAGGGAAAGCTCGACAAGATCGTAACCATGTCCGTCTCCCGGTTTGCCCGGAACCTCCCCGACGGTCTGGCGATCCTGCGGGAACTGGCCGCCGCCGGCGTGACCGTCCACTTTGTCAAAGAGAGCATCAACACGGAATCCCTTCTGGCACAAGCTGTTCGGGAATAGTTCTGGATATCTCCGGCGTGGTGTGGTAGTGTTGGCGTTGCAAAAATGGAGAGGAGGCAAGAGCATGGCAGCGAATGTAAAAATCATCCCGCCCAGGGAGAAAGAACCCTCCGTTCTGCGTGTCGCCGCTTACTGCCGGGTCAGCACGGACCACGCCGAGCAGGCGCTCTCTTACGCCTCCCAAATCCGCAATTACACCGACCTCATCAATGGCCATGAGGGCTGGGAATTGGTGGACGTTTACGCCGACGAAGCGGTCAGCGGCACGAAAACGGACAAGCGGGAGGACTTCAACCGGATGCTCTCCGACTGCCGGAAGGGCAGGATCGACAAGGTGCTGGTGAAGTCCCTCTCCCGCTTCTCCCGGAACACGAAAGACTGCCTCGCCGCTCTGCGGGAGCTGATGTCCCTCGGCGTTACCATCCAATTCGAAAAAGAAAATATTGACACGGAAACGCTCACCACGGAATTCCTGGTGAGCGTTTTCGGCGCTCTGGCCCAGCAGGAATCCGTTTCCATCTCCGAAAACGGACGCCAGGGCTTCCGGAGAAGAATGGAGCTGGGCCAGTTCATCACCACCAAGCCGCCCTACGGCTACCATCTCAAGGGCAGCGGGTGCCTGGAGATCATCCGGTCGGAGGCGGAACTGGTGCGCTGGGTATTCGATGCCTACCTCAGCGGCCACAGCGTGGGCTGGATCGTGAACGATCTCATCAGCCGGGGCATTCAGGACCGGAAGGGAAACGTCCACTGGACCACCCGCCAGATTTACTACTGGTTATCGAACGAAAAATACATTGGCGACACGCTCTGCCAGAAAACCTATAAAACCGGCTTTCCCTTCACGCAAAAGATCAACCACGGCGAGGTGGACCAGATCTACGTCGAGGGCTCCCATCCCGCTATCATCAGCCGGGAGACCTTTGAGAAGGTTCAGGCTCTCCGGCAGAGGAAAAAGAAGCGCCGGGACTGCCCTGACGGCGTCTACCCGCTGTCCCGGAAAATGTACTGCGAGGCTTGCGGAGAGGCCCTCTACCGGAGAACTACCCGGAAGGGTACCGCCGTCTGGAGCTGCCGGAATCACCTGAGAAACGCCGCCTCCTGCTCCGTGGGGCCTATCCCGGAGGAAACAATTCACGCCGCCTTCACACGGATGTACAACAAGCTCCGGCTCCACGACGGCGTCATCCTCAAGCCCGCCCTGGGCCAGCTGGACGCTCTGAACGAGGCCCGCCAGCGGAACAATCCCGCCATGCTGGCGGTAAACAAGGCCATCGCCGAGGCGTCCGACCAGAGCTATAAGGTCAGCGCCCTCCAGAGCAAGGGCGTTCTGGACACCTCCGCCGGGGCCGCCAAGCTGCGGGAACTCGATGGCCGTCTGGCGGAGCTTCGGAAGGAGCGCCGCCGCCTGCTGAAGGAGGATGACCTGGAGGAAGCGCTGGACGCCTTCCGTCAGACGGTCAATAAAATCCACAGCGGGCCGGACCGCTTGAAGGGCTTCGATGAAGCCCTGTTCGCTGGTCTGGTGGAGAAGGTCACAGCGGAATCCCGCTCCCGTGTACATTTCCACCTCCGGGGCGGCATCGAACTGGCGGAGCGGGTTCAGGAGGATACGAAATGAACCGGAAAATTTTGTACGGCTATCAGATTCAGGACGGAAAACTGGTCATCCAGCCCCAAGAGGCCGAGATAGTAAAAAAGATATTCTCTATCTACCTGGAGGGGACCTATCAGTGGAAAATTGCGGACATTCTGAACGCTGACGGCGTCCTCTACAGCCAGGAACGCCCTCAGTGGACCTTGCACCGGGTGGGCTTCATTCTGAAAAATCCCCGCTATATGGGGGCCGATGGCTACCCCATCATTATTGACGCTGAGACCTTCCAGACGGCGCAGGAAATCATTCAAAAACGAAAAAAGACCGTTCGCAGGGCGGACCGTCCAGCCCTTCGATACCGGGAGAAGCTGCGCTACGGCGAATGCGGCGGCCCCTTAAAACGGCGGCACAGCGGGCAGAAGCGAAATGATACGCTGTACCTTCAATGCGAGGGCTGCGGTGCCAGGACAGAAATCAAAGATTCTGATTTTCTGGCGGAAGTGGAACGGCAGGTATCAGCGCATACGCCCTCGGAACAGCCCTCCGCAGCCTATGAGCCGTCCGCCGATGCGGTCCGCCTGACCAACGCCATCAACCGGGGGCTGGAGCGGCCAGACCAGCCGGAGGAAATCGTAAAATTGATTCTCCAAGGCGTTTCCGCCCGGTACGACTGCTTCTCACAGGAGGCCAATTTAATTGATACCCATGGCGAAAAGGCCATTCAATATATCACCATCTCCGCGGACAGCGCAGTGACGGTGACCTTTAAAGGATAGCGTAAACCTACCGGGAAAGGACAGATGATGGAACAGGCTGTACGAGAAAAACGAATACGTCTCATCCCCGCCACCAAGGAGAAAACGCCCGTCGGAGGCCCCTCCGGGAGGAAGCTGCGGGTGGCCGCTTACTGCCGGGTCTCCACCGACAGCGAGGAGCAGCTCACCAGCTACACCTCTCAGAAGGAGTATTACACGCAGAAGATCGGTGAGAATCCCGATTGGGAATTTGCCGGAATTTTCGCCGACAGGGGCATCACGGGCACCAGCATGAAAAAGCGGGCGGAATTCAACCGCATGATCGCCGCCTGCAAACGGGGACGCATTGACCTGATCCTGACCAAATCCCTCTCCCGCTTCGCGCGGAATACGGTGGACTGTCTGGCCACCGTCCGTATGCTGAGGGGCCGGGGTATCGCGGTCCACTTCGAAAAGGAAAACATCAATACGCTCACGGAAGCCGGAGAATTTATGATCACGCTGTTCAGCGGCTTCGCCCAGGCGGAGAGTGAGTCCATCCGCAACAATGTGATCTGGGGCATCCTCAAAAGCCGGGAGGCTGGCAACGTGCCCTTCCAGTATACACGTCTGCTGGGGTACCGCCGTGGGGCGGACGGTGAGCCGGAGATCGACCCGGAGGAGGCGGAGGTGGTGCGTCGCATTTACCGCCGGTACCTGGACGGGGCCAGCATCTTTGGAATCCAGAAGGAGCTGGAGCGGGATCATGTTCCTACCGCCACAGGCGTGAAGCAGTGGTCTTGGCAGACAATCCGCAACATCCTCATAAATGAGCGTTACATGGGGGACGCCCTGCTGCAAAAAACGTACACTGTGGACTGCATCAGCAAAAAGATTGTGCGGAACACCGGCGAGTTTCCCATGGTTTATGTGGAAAATAATCATCCGGCGATTATCTCCAGGGATATGTTTTATCAGGCGAAGGCGGAGATGGCCCGCCGGGCCAGCAAGCGGAAGGTGATGCAGAAGACCGGCAAGACGGAGCAGGGGAAGTATTCCTCCAAGTACGCTCTCAGCGAACTG
>ERZ777306.2086-NODE-2086-length-27303-cov-8.821418_pt1 | contig 27303 bp, 26 predicted proteins | sample MGYA00374966_ERZ777306 | MGnify/ENA primary metagenome ERZ777306 (study PRJEB29329, sample SAMN06343882) | mouse gut metagenome | isolation source: Mouse cecum | place: Austria: Vienna | collected 2014-11-15 ... | reverse complement strand
ATTTATTTTAACACATTTTATAGTTCGTTGTCAACACATTTTTAAAATATTTTTTTAAAAATTTTAGACATTTTTTTGAACTATTTTTGTATTAAAAATTCAATGTTCTTTTGTTCACTTTTTCTCGTGAACTGTTGATTATTTTAACACTTTTAATTTTACTTGTCAACACATTTTTTAAATTTTTTCAAAAAATTTTATTGGTAAATTTTACTGCATTAATTTAATCAATTTCATGTTGTTTTTTGTTACACAACGTTGATTATTTTAGCACCATTTTTTTATAAAGTCAACACTATTTTAAAAAAAATTTTATTTTTTTATTTTCTTCACATTAATTCTATTATACATACCTATTTATACATAATCAAATGTAATTTTTTCCATATATATTATATGAAGAAACTATTTATTTTATGTATTATATTTTTATATTATAAATATGAATTCTATTTGTCCTATATGTAACTTATTTGTATAAATACGAAATAGAAGTACAAAATGCACTTCTATTCTTTCATTTCTTTATTATAAAATTTGTTTCTACAATATTTTTTAGCTAAACCACCTTCACTCGTTTCTTTATAATGACTTTGTAAATCCTTTCCTGTTTCATACATAGTTTCTATTACCATATCAAGTGATACTTTTGTATGTTGTTCAAGCATAATGGCTAACATACTTGAATCTACTGCTCTCATTGCTGCAACTGCATTTCTTTCTATACATGGAATTTGTACATAGCCATATACTGGGTCACATGTTAAGCCTAGATGATGTTCCATAGCTGTTTCAGCAGAGTTTTCAATTCTATCTATATCTAAATCTAACAAATATGAACATGCTGCAGAAGCCATAGAACATGCTGTTCCAATTTCAGCTTGACATCCACATTCTGCTCCGCTTATTGAAGCGTTTGTTTTTATGATGTTACCAATTATTCCTGCAACAGCTAATGATTTTACAATTTTTTCATCATTAATATTATATTCGTTCTTCATATAATATAGTACTGCTGGCAATACTCCAGATGCGCCACATGTAGGTGCTGTAACAATTATTCCACCACATGAATTTTCTTCACTAGTTGCTAAAGCATAACTACTAAGTAATCTTGTTCTTTTTAAAGAATCATTTTCATAATCTACTTTCTTTTCATATATTTCTTTAGCTCTTCTTTTAATCTTTAATTTTCCTGGTATAGTTCCTTCTTTTCTTAAACCTTCTTTTATTGTAAATTGCATAGTATTCCAAATTTCAGTTAAAAACTCTTTTATATCTTCTCCCTCAACTTGGCAAACATATTCATATAAATCTATCTTGTTATCTTTGCAATATTTTTGTATTTCATACCAGTTCTTTTCTTTATATAATTCAGGTGCTATTACAATTTCCTTGCCATCTATTTTAAAAGTTCCTCCACCAATTGAATAAACTCTCCAATTACTTATTAATTCCTCTCCTTTATAAGCAAAAATATCAAAAGTATTTGGATGAACATCACATTTTTTCTCTTCATCAAATATAATTTCACATTCATAATCTTCTAAAGTTTTCTTTATTATATAATCAGTTAAATGTCCTTTACCAGTTAAGGCTAATGAACCATATAATATAACTTTAAATTTAGTTGCCTCTTTATATTTATTTTTAAAAATTTCTACTGCTCTTTTAGGTCCCATTGTATGTGAACTTGAAGGACCATTTCCTATTTTATACAATTCTCTTAAAGATTGCATATTACCTCCTAGATTTTAATAGCGCTTTCTAATGCAAGTTTTATCATATTATTCATTGATAATTGTCTTTGCTCTGATGTTAATTCTTCTTTAAAACATAATGAATCTGATACAGTTAATAAGCAGGCTGCATTTTTTCCTAAATGTTTTGCAGTATAGAAAAGTGCAAAGCTTTCCATTTCTGAACCCATTGCATTATATTCTTTAGGAATTCTATTTGTAAATGACATTGGATCATCTAAATATGGATCAAAACATTCTGTACATGCCATATTTCCTTTAGTATAATCTTGATTAATTTCTTTTGCTGTATTTTCTATTACTTCATTTAAATATTCAGAAGCCTTGATAAAATGACATTCATTCTCTGTCATATTTCTTGCAAAATTCCCTTCTGTATAACTTCCTGAAACTAATACAACATCTAATAGTTTTAAATAATCAACATGACCACCGCATGAACCTATTCTTATAATGTTTTCTACTCCATAAAATTTATAAAGTTCATAACAATATATTCCTATACTTGGCATTCCCATTCCTGATGCCATAACTGTAATTTCTTTTCCTTTATATTTACCAGTAAAAGCTAACATTCCTCTTACATTATTTACTAATTTATAATCCTCTAAAAAAGTTTCTGCAATATATTTTGCTCGCATCGGATCTCCAGGCATTAAAACTGTTTTTGCGATTTCATCTATTTTTGCTTCATTGTGAACTGCCATAAATATACCTCCTCTCAAATTTGAGATGATTATATCATTGCAATTTACTTAAATCAATATAATATACTTAATAGTATTTTATTTACTTTCTTCACTTTCCATTTTTTTCAATACATTATCTTTAACTTTTTCTAGTTCTTTTTCATTTATCACTTCTTTTTTCAAAATTTTCTTATATTCTTTTATTTCTTTTTCTAATTCTGACATAACCCCTCCTTTTTATAATAATAAAGTTTAAATATTTTATCACAAGTCCAGGGACTCGTGCAAGTGTCTACTGCAAATAAAATAATTAATGTAAAATAATAAAAAAAATTAAGGAGATAATAATGATACAATTAAATGTAGAAAAACTGCTTAAAGAACGCAATATGAGTAAAGAAAAATTATGCAATTCTATGGAAATTACTCGTTATAATCTTAACAAAGCAATTAGAGGTCGCAAATCTATCTCATATAAATATCTGGAACGGATTTTGTAGACAACTTGATTGTACATTTGATGAATTATTAACTATTATTGATGATAAATAAAAGAACTAATCTACTTATATAAAGTAAATTAGTTCTTTTTTTAATAGTCTAACATAATTTCTATATCATTTTGCATTTGTAAATATATTGCATTTCCTTCTATTTCTATATTGTCCAAATAGTACAATTCTATAATAAAATCTTGCTCTTTCTCATTTGTAATAAATACTTTTTGATTACTAATTAAAATTTTTGCACTTTTAATTGTTATATGAAACTGCAAAGCGCCTTTAATTTCTACATAAACATCTTCGTTCTCAAATTCTTTTAGCTTTATTCTCAATTTGTCTAACATATCTTACCCTCCTTTTATTTAAGGATAGGAACAGAATAAAAATGAAGTTTTACGCAGTTTTTAAATCTAATCTTAGTTTATCAGCAATCATTGCAATAAATTCTGAATTTGTTGGTTTGCCTTTATTTGAGTTTACTGTATAACCAAATATACTTTCAACTGTTTCTATCTGCCCTCTATTCCAAGCAACTTCAATTGCATGTCTAATTGCTCGTTCAACTCTTGATGGAGTTGTTTTATATTTCTTAGCTAAATCAGGATATAATTGTTTTGTTATCTGATTTATAACTTCTATATTATTTACAACCATAATAATACCATCTCTTAAATATTGATAACCTTTTATATGAGCTGGAACTCCAACTTCATGGATGATATTTGTAACTTTTATTTCTAGAATCTCTTCTTTGGTAGCTTGACTATTTATATCAATATAATTTGATTTATTATCATTATAATTACTGATATTTTGAGTTTTTACTTCTGCTCTATTTACTAATTCTCTTATTCGTTTTATTAATACATCCATTTTAAAAGGTTTCAAAATGTAATACTCAGCACCTAAGTTTATCGCTCTTGCTGTTACATTATCTTGTCCTACTGCAGAAAGCATAATAAATATAGGTAGTTTTTTATTAGTCATATTTAACTTTTCCAATACGCCTAATCCATCTAAATGTGGCATAATTACATCTAATAATACAATTGTAGGATTTGTATCTATTATTTTATTAAATGCCTCCACTCCATCCTTTGCTGTTCCTACAATTTCTATATCTTCTTGTGAGCTCAAATATGTAACTACTGTAGAAACAAAATCTATATTGTCATCTGCAATAAGTATTTTGATTTTTTCTTTCAAAATAATACCTCCTAAAAAAATTCTGTAAATATTTACAAGTCGAATTATATTATTAAAATAATCATTATGCAATAATTTTTCCTTATTTTTCAAGCTTTTCGTGTCTCCTGATTCGACAAAATTCGTCAAATAATCACAATATATTTTCAGAAAAAAGTGTATTAATTTTGTATTTTGTAAAATAATGTAGAAATATTACTAGTTTATTACAAAAAAACACTAAATCTCAATGTATTTTTCTCCAATTATATTCATATTTAATACTTTAAAATTTAATTCGTTCATGTTTTTTTCTATTAACTTTAATTTTTCGTCAGTAATTTCAATGATAGAAATAATATTTTCTGCATATTCTGAATTGGCTAATTTTATATCATTTTGTTTTAAATAATATTTAAACTTTTCAAAATCTGAGTACGATACTTCTATTTTAGTTTCTAATCCTATGTCTTTTTCTACTTCTTCAATACTATTTAGTGCCTCTTGAGTAGCCCCTGTATAACATCTTACAAGACCACCTGTACCTAAAAGAATTCCTCCAAAATATCTTGTAACAACAACTAACACATTTGTTAAATTCTTCGAATTCAAGATATTAAGCATTGGAGCTCCTGCTGTTCCAGATGGCTCTCCATCATCACTAAATCTATTTATTATACCATCTTTTGTATATATACTAAAAGCATAACAATTATGCCTTGCATCAAAGTATTGTTTTTTTACTTCTTTTACTTTTTCTTCTGCTTCTTCTACACTTTCAACATAAAATATATTTGCAATAAATTTAGATTTCTTTTCCACTATTTCACCAGAAGCATTTTGGTTTATTGTTTTAAACATACTATTTCTCCTATTTTAATTTAATCCTGCTGTATAACCTGTTGAATATGCTATTTGTAAATTAAATCCTCCAGTATATGCATCTACATCAATAACTTCTCCTGCAAAATATAATCCTTTTACTTTCTTTGATTCCATAGTTTTAGGATTTATTTCTTTTGTTGAAATTCCACCAGCTGTAACTATTGCTTCTTCAACTGGTCTAAATCCGCCTATAGTAATTTCAAAATTTTTCAAAATCTTTACTATCCTATTTCTTTCTTCTTTAGTTATTTCATTCACTTTTTTATAATAGTTTATTTGACTTAAATTAATTACTACATCAATCATTTTCTTTGGTAATAATCTATCTAGACTATTTTTAAATTCTTTATTTTTAAATTCTTCAAAATCCCTTATTATTCTTTTATCTAATTCTTCTTCAGATAATGCTGGTTTTAAATCTATTATTAATTTAATTTTGGATTCTTTTAGCAATCTATCAATATCTTTATATCTTAAAAGATGTGCAGAACCACTTAATATAATTGGTCCACTCACACCAAAATGTGTAAATAGCATTTCACCAAAATCATCATATATCTTTTTACTCTTTTCTTCATCTTTTATTTCTATTTTTACATTTTTTAATGACAATCCTTGCAGTTGTTTACATATATTCATTTTTGAAGTTAATGGAACTAGAGATCCTCTTATTTTTTCTATTGTATGACCAACTTCTTTTGCCATTTTATATCCATCACCAGTAGAACCTGTACCAGTATAGCTATTTCCTCCAGTTGCAATTATTACTTTAGAGCTATAAATTTTTTCACCACTTTCTAGTTCTACTCCTTGAACTTTTTCATTTTCTACTAATATTTTAGATACTCTTGAATTTGTTTTTATTTGTATAGATTTGTACTTTCGAACTTCATTTTCTAAACAAACTCTTACATCTTCTGCTCTATCTGAAACAGGGAAATATCTATTACCACGTTCTACTTTTAACTTAACACCATTTTTTTCTAAAATATTTACTATATCTTTATTAGTAAAGTTTTGAAAACTACTGTATAAAAACTTTCCATTTCCAGGAATATTTTTTATAAAATCATCCATATCAATAGAACTAGTTACATTACATCTTCCTTTTCCTGTAACTAATATCTTTTTTCCAAGAAATTTATTCCTTTCTATTATAATTACATTATTACCATTTTGTGCAGAGGTAATTGCAGCAATCATACCACTTGGACCTCCACCAACTACTATAACTTTCATAAATCATTCCCTTTTCAAAAATCAATTCAATCTAGTATACTACATTTTTACAGTTTTTTCAATCATTTTATGAATTTACTAACCATTAAAAACAAAAATGAAATTTTTCGACTGTCCCTAAATTTCAAAAAAGATACAATAAAAAATGAAGTGAACTTTTTGGAGTTCACTTCAAAATTACATCTTTTAATTTATTTTTCTTCTAATTCCTTACAAATAGCACTATCAAGATTTTCATACTGATATTTACCTATAAAGCTTGGTGCATAATATGTTTCTAATTCATATGTTGGAACAACTATAACTTTGCCTTTCTCATCTATTACCCCCCATTTACCATCTTGGCAAATTCCTGCAAAGCCAAACTCATTAAGTTCTGTTACTCTATCATATTTACATTCAACAATAACTTTTCCTGTGCTATCAGCAAATCCCCATTTTTCATCATCAGCCTTATAAGTATAAAGTTTAGCTTCTTTAAATACTTCGGTATTGTTAACTAATTCACCATCTTTATTTATATAAGCAATTTCTGAATTTGAATATATTGATACATATTCATCATTTATTTTTTGAACAATTGCATCTTCCATTGATAATACTTTTTCTATTTTTTTAGAATACATATCTACTTTATTTCCAATTCTAGCTTCTAATGCATTAATATTTTCAAGCACAATTATATAATCATATTGTGGCTCAATTTCTATTCCTGTATATAAATTTAGTACACCTGATTTTCCTTCTTCTGTTGTGTACACAAAGAAATTATCAAATGCATAAGTTATATTTGTATAATTATTTTCAATTTGTATATCTTTACTTATTATACTATAATATCCTTGTTCATTTTGAGCTATAAAAAATGATGGATTGCTAGTTTCTACAATACTTTTATAATTATTAGTATTAACTATATTTCCGTGTACATCATAAAGCATCATACTATCATCTTTTTTTACTGAAATATAATTTCCTGCAATTGAATAACTTGTATAATCTGATTTTAATATTTCATTTCCATTATTATCAAAGAATCCATATTTTCCATTTCTATTTACAACAAAAATATTTGAAAGTTCATAAAATACAATTGATTGATATCTTGGTTTTATTATAATTTTTTTGTTTTTAATAACACCTTTCTTTCCCTTTTCCATAAAAGTTAAGTAAATATCATCATTATCATATTCTACATTTCTAGTAATTGATTCATATTTTGGTTCTAATAATATTTTTCCATTATAATCTATATATCCATATATAATTCCTGAATTTGTTTTTTCTGATACAATATATCCTGTTTTTAAGTATTCATTTTCAGCAGAACAATATTCATCACCTTTTATTGAATTATATTTTGTATCTATAATTGTTTTTCCTTGTGAATCAAGTACTCCATATAGTCCATCTTTTTTTACTAATATACATCCAGGTTTATTTGGAAGACTTGCCACAGATTCATATATAGCTTCTGTTAATCTTTTTCCATCATAATTAATTAATCCATATTTTCCATTATTTTCATAACTTAGTACATTTTTTTCCATTTCTAAAGTAGAATCTGAAATTACTATTGGATACACTGAAGTATATTCTGTAAAAATATCTTTTCCTTTACTATTTAAAACAGAATAATTTTCCTCATCAGAAAAACAAATAAATACGTCTTTTGCCTGATTTGGAATATATATTTGAGTATATTTTGACTCAATAATTTGCTCACCTTTTCTATTAACAATACCAACAGTTGAATCTAATGAATATAATGTAAAATATTCATATGGATCTTGTTTTATTGTTTGAACAGGCTTTGAACTATTATTTATTAAAGTAGCTACTATTCCTATTATAAATATTACTACTATTATTGCAACTATAGCAATAACCTTTATACTTCCATCATTTTCTCGTAAATTCAAAACATCAACTCCTCAAATTCAAGTATTAATTTTGACTGAAATATTAAGCATTTTCTGTCATAACAGGTACGACTTGTTTTTTACGAGAAACAACTCCTTTTAATAAAGCTGTATTATTCTCTAATTTAACTCCATATGCTTTTTCTACAAGTGAAGCTGATTTTCCTAAAGCAATTACTTGTGAATTGCTATTTACAATATCTGTAATTAATAACATAAATAAATCTAAATTTTCTTCATTTATAATTTCATTCATTCTAGCTTCTAAATCTGCTTTCAAATTCATAACTTCTAAAATATCAGCAGTATTAACTTGATTTACAATAGATTTTACATCTTTAAAATCTATTTTTTTAGCATCTAAATGTAATATTTCATCTATACTAAATGAACTTAAATCTGTTCCTGCTTTTAGCATTTCTAATCCATAAATTTCTGGATTTACTCCAGCAATTTCAGCTAGTTCTTTAACAGCTTTTCTATCATCATCTGTTGTTGTAGGTGATTTTAATAATAATGTATCTGAAATAATTGCTGATACCATTAATGTTGCTACTTTTTTATCTATTTCAAATCCATTTTCTTTATATAACTTGTACATAATTGTTTCTGTACATCCTACTGCTTCTGCTCTATAAAATAATGGATATGATGTTTCTAAAGCAATTTTATGATGATCTACAACTTTTAAAATATTTACATTATCTAAATTATCTATTGATTCTTTTGGGCTATTATGATCTACTAAAATAACATTTGCTCCATCTTCTACATTTTCTATTAACTCTGGTGCTTCTATTCCTAAATAATTTAAAACATATTCTGTTTCTTTATTTACATTTCCTAATCTACAAGCAACTGCTTCTGCATTTCCTTTTTTCTTTTCGAAATCTGCCATTACTAAACTTGATGTAATTGAATCTGTATCTGGATTTTTGTGTCCAAAAATATAAGTTTTTCCCATTTTATTTTATTTCCTTTCTTTGCTTGCTTTTCAATATTTAACCAAACAAGCCATGATTTTATATTAATATTTATTTTTCTACGTGTTTATACACGTTGATAATATATAACAAAATATTATAAAAATCAATATTTTTCACAAAGATGACACATAAAAAGTGCTAGCAAAATCACTAGCACTTTTTATTATTTTATAATAAATTTATATAACTCATTCAAATCTTTTGTTTCTTCTTCTAAATCTAAAGTGGCTGTTTTGTTTTCATCATCAAAATATATAACTGAAAATTCTAATTGTTCATCAGTTGCATTCTCCATTACAAGTACATGATTTATTTCTTCAATTACTGTATATGGTGTTGAATCTGAATTTCCAACTTCATTTAAAACAACTATTGGAACTACTTTATTTTTTACTATTTCTTTAATAATTTCAGTTAATTTAGGTGTTACTCCATCAATTGAATTTACAAGTAATATTATTTTATCAGTAGATTCAATAGACTTTTTTACTTTTTGAGATACATCATCATCTTTTATATTTACAAAATTTATTTTATGGTCTTCACTAGCTACTAATTTAATAAAATCTTCTTCATTTTCTTCAAATCTAGCTATTACTGCTACATTTACATTATTTTTATCATTCATTATTTTATACCTTTCTAAAATTAAACAGCATTCTTTTTATATAAAATTTCTTTTTGCTCAATGATTTTAGTTTTTTTTAGTTTTTCTTCTTCTTTAAGAAGTAAACTAATTCTAAATAAATCTGAACCATCAATATCTTGAATACTTATTTTGTGTGATTTAATCTTCCTATATATATCAAAAAATCTAGTTTTCTCTTCTTTTGAATCGTTTACAATTACCATATCATTAATTTCTAACATCTCTTCATCTACAAATGATTCATTTTCATAATAATCATACGTTTCTATTCTTTCTAATATTTCTTCATCCGTATCTAAAATAATTTCTTCTTTTACTTTTTTTTCATATGTAAAACAATTATCCTCTATACTTTCATTAACATTATCTTTTGATTTCCAAAAGAAGCTTTTAAAAAAATTTATTACTTCACTAAAAATTGATTTTGGCTTTTCAATTAAACTATTATTTTTGTTCATAATATTACCTATCTTTCATCAAAATCTTTAAAAAATTCTTTTTTATCATTCATTTCTTGTTTTCTTTCTTTTATTTCTTGACTTTCATTATATAAACGGAAGGCTGTTCCCATATCTTTGGCATCAACAGCCACTTGACCTTTGGTTTCTATTTCTTTCAGTGATTCATCTAATAGATGAATTCTTCTATCTGTTTCTGTAATACTTTCTATAATTCTATCTTTTATTTCTGGACAAGTTTCAAAAAATAAATCTATACGTTTTCCCTTTTCTTTAGGACCTTCTTTAGAAAATAGTTTTTGAAAATATCCATTTTCTAAAATTTCTGGTGACATTCTAGACATTTGTACAAAGTTTCTTATGGCATTTCCCAATTTTCTCTGAGCTTCTGGTATTGTACATTTTAAACTTTCTGCTGCAATTTCATACACTTCCTCCATAGTCTTTCCATCTGATATTATACTTTTGGCAATAAATTTTGTGTTTCTTATTGCAGGATGCATTTTTAAACCTATAACTTTACCATTTTTTATTTCTAGAATATTACCACCTTTATCATACGTTGTAGAAGTATCTCTATGTACATATGCAATGTTTTTTCCTACTTGTATTTTCTTAAATCCATACTCATTATAACCATCAATATCTAAATCACTATATGAATAAAAATCTTCTTTACTTTGTGGATTTTGAGTTGTTGCACCATTACTCCAAAATTGTCCAGCAGTACTTTTCTTTCCTATTTTTCCATGATATCCCCATTTTATACCATGTTCATATCTAAAATTATGTGCATCTAATTCAGTTTCAGGATTTAAAAGTCTACCTAATTTTTCATAAGTACCATCTTCTTTTTTCTTATGCCATAATCTTGGAGTATACCCATATGAACCATCTTCACGCACTTGGAGTCCAACTGGTCTTTCAAATCCATTTTCATCTATTCCATCTATATTAAATCCTAATACATCATATTCTGTTTTTGTTTTTGAATTTATCCATTTTTCTTTTTCTTGATCCCACATAAATCCTCTATCATCATATGGTTCTCCTGTTATCTTATGGTGAGTTTTATCTTTGTCAAATCCATATCTATCAAATCCAAATTCATCGTATCCATTTTCATCATATCCATCTATATCTCTACCATCAATAAATTTGCTTCCTGTTATAACTGAAACTTCATCTAATTCTTCTATAATTCCAAAATCTGGTAAATACTTTCTTTCTTTTGCAGGAACAGAATTAAGATTTAAAAATCCATTTTTATTTGTTGCATTTTTTATTCCATAAAGTTCTAAAAGACCTGTTTCAACCATTTGTATATCTAAAATTCCAAGATTTATAAGTTCATGAGCATTATACTCAGAAAAAACGCTTGGACTATTAGTTTTTAAATAAGTTGCACCATCAGTAAAAAGTCTTCCTCTAGCAAAAGCTATTTCTTTTCCTAAATCATATTCTTCACCTCTATGATATACTTCTCTTCTGTTATTTGCTCCTACTCTATCTAAATCCTCAAATTCAATAAGAATTCTTTCAATTTCTGATTGTTCAAAATTCTTACTTAAAAAATCGTCCAAACTAATGCTTTCGCAATCAGATGACATTTCATCTTTTCCTTTAGTATTTTTTACTAATAATCCTGCAGGTATATCTATATCTGGTTTTCTCATTTTCAAAACTTTTAAAATATTTATTAATTTCTTAACTCTTATATCTCCTGGTTCACTTTGTCTTGATAATGAATTTCCTCTATTGTACAACTCCATAAAATTATTTTGCGAATCTGTAAGTCTTAAAAATTTATCACCAGTTATTTCATCTTCTGATGGCAGTTCAGTTCTTTCTGAAAATTTCATTTCCCATAATTTCATGTCAGTCCCTATGCTTACAATTTGTTTTATTTTATCTGTATCGCCGAGAGTTACTGGTATTTCACCTTGAGAATAAGCTTCATATTTTTCATAAAGTCTTTTCAATGCAATAGCATATCTTGCCTCTTTAAGCACATTACTATTTATATCTGGAATTCCATTTTCTTTTATCCAATTTGAAAGCTCTTGAATTTTTTCTAAATCATATCTTCTAGATACTCTTCCAGCAATATTATTGTTTATTTGTTTTAAAAAGTTTCCTGAAAAATCAAATATTTGCTCTCTTGATTTTCTCATAAAATCTTCAGTTGTTACCATTTTAGGATCCATTGATGATATGCATCTACCAGATTGTTGCAAGAAAAGTGTACTACTTTCTTTTCCTATTGGTCTATACATAAAGATTCCATCAATTCCATCAACATGAACACCTTCATTTAATTTATCTATTGCTATAAGAACTTTTACTCCACCAGTAGTATTAGAACTGTCTTCAAAATTTTTTAATACTCTAGAATTATCACTAGGTGATTGTACTTTTACTTCACTTGTAACAAAAGATACTTCTACTTTTACTGGATTTCCATTTTCATCTAAAACATTTTCAAACTGTTTTCTGATTCTTGCCTTCCACCCCTCAAAGTAATCTTGCGTTTCTGTTTTATCTTCTCCCTTAGACTTATTACTTGGTATAAATGCTATATATTTACCATTTTTATTTTTTAAATTTCTTTGAAGTGTTTCTCCTATTAATTTATCTTCATCTATTTTCTTTTTAGGATCAACTCCACTTATTGCTTCCATTTGAGCTAAAATTTCTTTTAATTCAGCTCTATTTTTACCTCTTGAAGAACTATACTTTTCTCTTAGAGTTTTATATTCTTCTGAATTAATAAGTGATGGTGGAAAATCTACAATTTCTGGTGAAGTTACAATTCCATCTCTCATTGCATCTAAAACCACTATTTCACTTGCCATATATACATCTGGTAAAACAGTTTCTCCATATACCATTTGAGCAAGTTCTTTCATCATATCTTTTTGAGAACTATCTGTTCTTTTTGGAGTTGCTGTAATTGCTAATATTTTACTCTTTGTAGTTTTTTTAATTAGATTTTCAATATTTTCTCCCCAAGTATTAGAACCAGTTCTATGCGCCTCATCTAATACAATTAATGAATATTTGTCTCCATCTACTTCTGTTAATAATTCATCATTTTCAACAGTCTTTCCTTTTTCTTTAACCCCCGCATAACACTTTAAATCTAATCCTGGAAATGCCCTTCTTACCATTTTTGTAATTTGTTCTGGTGATATTTGTCTTAATATTGCACTTTTCTTTTCACTTGCACTACTAGAATCTGTTACTTCTGAATCCATTCCTTGAAAATTAAGATATGGAAACTCTTCTTCAATCATAGAATTTATTTCTGAAACAGACATATTTTCCAATCCATTTATACTTAAAAGAACATTTTTCACAATATGAAGTTTTATTTGAGAAAGAATTTCATGACTTGGTGCAATATATAGAATAGGTGTGTCATTTATTTGCTTTGTGCGATCAAAATCTGCTATTTCACTAGGATTTTTAAATGAAATCTTTCCATTTTCATCATTATAAACTTCTAATATTTCTTCAATAGCAACAAAAGATTTTCCACCACCAGTAGGCAATACAACACCTGCAAATCTATTATATGCATCAGCCTCTCTACTAAAAATTTCTCTAATATTATTAGTTGTATTTTCTTGATAATCTCTCAAACTATAATTTATTTTCTTTTTTTCTTCCATTTTTCCCTCATATAATATATATAATCTCAATATTATTATAGCAATACAGTATTCTTATTTCTATTTCAAATATATTAAATTTATATAACAAAAAAAGTGAAATTTAAGGAGTGTCCCTAAATTTCACTATATTGATTTTGAAGTTCTTCCCAAGAAATCATATTTTCTTCTAATTCTTTATTTAAAGTAGAAATTTTTTCTTGAATTTCTCCAACTTTTACATAATCTGCATAAATATCTTCTTTTGTAAGTTCGTTTTGCAAGATTAAAATTTGTTCTTCTTTTTTGGAAATTTCTTCTTCTATTTTCTTAATTTTTCTTTCAAGTTTCTCTTTTTCTTTTAATGGATTTATATATGCTTTCTTTTGATTTTTTTCTGCTTTAACTTCTTTTACTTGTAGTGATATTTCTTCTTCTCTTTTTTCTAAATAGTAATCGTAACCATATGGATAATATGTAACTTTTCCATTTTCAAAACTTAAAATTGAATCTGCAATTTTTTTAACAAAAAATCTATCATGTGAAACAAATATTAATGTTCCTTTATAATTTTCAAGCATATTTTCTAAACTTTCTTTTCCTATAATATCCATATGATTTGTTGGTTCATCAAGTATTAAAAGATTTGGAACTTTTTTCAAGATTTTACTAAGTGATAATCTAACTTTTTCTCCACCTGAAAGCATTTTCACTTCTTTAAATACATCTTCACCTGAAAACATAAATGTAGCTAATGAATTTCGTACTTCTGTAACTGTAAGCTCTGGAAATTCTTCATAAAAATCATCAAATACAGTTTTATCATTATCTAGTCCTAACATTTGTTGATCAAAATAACCAATTTGTACATTATGCCCAAAAGTATATGTTCCACTTATAGGATTAATATTTCCTACTAAAGTTTTTAACAATGTAGATTTACCAGTTCCATTACTTCCTATTATTCCAAGTTTTTGACCTTTATACAAATTAAACGAACTTTTTGATAAAACACTATTGTATCCTATTTCTAAGTTTTCAACTGTTAATACATTATTTCCACTTTCTTGTTTTATTTCAAAATTTGTTTTAAAAGATTTTAAATCATATTTGTTTGGTTCTTCAATTTTAACCATTCTTTCAATTTGTTTTAATTTTGATAATGCCATTTTAGCTTTTGTTGGCTTATACCTAAATCTATCTGCTATATCATTTAATCTTTTTATTTCTTTTTGTTGAAATTCAAAATCTTTTAATTGTCTTTCATAATTTACTCTTTTTTGTTTTTCAAAAAATTCATAATCTCCTGAATATTCTGTAATTGCCCCATATTCAATTTCATATATTTTGTCTACAATTTTATTTAAAAACATTCTATCATGTGAAACTATTACTACTGCTTTAGGATAATTTTTCAAATACCCTTCAAGCCATTCTATTGTAGTTATGTCTAAATGATTTGTTGGTTCATCCAAAAGTAACAAATCTGGTTTGCTTAAAAGAAGTTTTATAAAAGCAATTTTGGTTCTCTGTCCTCCTGAAAATTCACTTATTTTTTTATTTTTATCTTCATTTGAAAAACCAAATTTATTTATTGCAGTTTCATATTCTTTCTTATATGTATATCCATCTAAAAGTTCATATCTATCATGAAGTTTAGAATATTCTTTACCAAGTTCTTCTGAAGAGTCACTTTGCATTTTTATAACTAAGTTTTCTATCTTTTTTTCTAAATCTATTATCTCTTGATAAACTTTTAAAATTTCATCTAACATTGTTATGCTATCATCTTCAAAATCTATTTGTTTTAGATATCCTATTTCTTTAACACTTTCTTTATAAACACTAAATTTATCTATTCCAACACCTTCTGAAAGTAATTCATTATTTATAAGTGCTTTTAATAAAGTAGACTTTCCACTTCCGTTTCTTCCTACTATTGCTACTTTTTCTTTACCTTTTACATTAAAATTTATTTCTTCTAAAATTGTTTCAGCTCCATATGAAACTGAACCATTTGTAATTCTGTAATTCATTTTCTCAAAACCTTTCTATTTCCATGATATTATAACACGAAGTATTATTTTTTCAAATACTTTTGTTTTTATATTTATTCTGTTATAATGTTTTTATGGAAGATAGATATAATCGTTTAAATAAATATTTGAAAAATAAGTTTGGTGAAAGAACTTTAAAAATATGTATTGATGGTGGATTTACTTGTCCAAATAGAGATGGAAAAATATCTACACATGGATGCATTTTTTGTAGCGAAAAAGGTTCTGGAGAACACATAAAAAAATCTGATATTAGTATGCAAATAAAAAATTATTTTGAAAGCTACAAAGCAGAACGTGCAAATAAGTTTATTGCATATTTTCAAAACTTCACAAATACTTATGATTCAGTAGAAAATTTGAAAGAAAAATATGATTCTGCATTAATTGATAATAGAATTGTTGCTTTAGCCATTGCAACTCGTCCAGATTGTATTAATGAAGATATTTGTAAATTAATTGCATCTTACAAAGAAAAAATTGATGTTTGGGTTGAACTTGGTCTTCAAACATCTAATGATGATACTGGAATATTAATTAATAGAGGCTACTCAAATGAAACTTTCACAAAAGCAGTAGAACTTTTAAATAAATATAATATTGAAATTGTAACTCACATTATGATAGGACTTCCTAACGAATCTTTTGATGATATAAAAAATACTATAAATTTCATAAATAATCATAATATACAAGGAATAAAAATTCATTCTACTTATGTTGTAGAAAATACAATTCTTGCCGAAATGTACAAAAACGGTTCTTATACTCCTATCACATTAGAATATTATATAAGTGCTGTTTCTTATGTTTTAACTCATATTAGCCAAGATATTGTAATTCATAAAATTTCAGGAGATGCTCCAAAAGATTTACTTTTAGCACCAGAATGGAATTCTCATAAGAAATGGATTCTTAATGGAATAAATAAATTTTTAGAAGAAAATGATTTATGGCAGGGAAAATTTTATAAAAAGAACTAGAAAATCAAAATGATTTCTAGTTCTTTTATATTAATTACTTAAATTTCATATGTAACTGTATCTACTAATAAATCTTTCCCGCCATTACTATCATCTATTTCACTTCTAATTAGAATAATAACATACTTCTTATTATTATCTATATCATAATTCTTTATGTACTCAATAATTGTATTGTTTACATTTTCTTTAATAGCAATTTTTGATTCCAAAATATTCTCATCTTTTCTCAAATCTGTACTATATTTTTCTACTTATAATTTCCTAATTTTAGCTATAAAAAATCCCTCATATAATTCATCAGGTTTCACAACTAATGTACCTTTTATTTTACTTGGAAGTAATGGTAAATCTTCCATTCCTTTAAATTCAATTGGAACAATTTCAAGTTTATTTTCACTCATAACTTTTAAAACTATATCTTCATTTTCTTTTGAAAGTATAGAACAAGTTGAATAAACTATTTCCTGTCCTTTTTTCAATATTTTTATTGCTTTTCTAAGTAATGCAAGTTGCGATTTTGATGACTTTTCAATTAATTTTTCTGTAAAATATTTTTCTATGTTTTTATCATTAACATTTAATGTTCCACTTCCACTACATGGTGCATCTAAAAGAATCTGGTCAAATGAGAAAAAATCATCTATTTGTCTTGAATCTTTTTGCATAATGTAAACACATATTGCACCTTGCATCTGAACATTATATTTTAATTTTTCAATTCGTATATTATTCATTTCACATGCTGTTATATGAGCCTTATTATTTGAAAGACTAGCCATCTGAGTAGTTTTTCCCCCTGGAGCAGCTGCCATATCAAGTATGTCTGCTCCTTCTTTTGGATTCAATATAATTGGTGGTAACATTGATGATAAACTTTGTAAATATATTTTTCCTTGCTTATAGATATCTAAATTTTGAATTTCAGTTTCATCTGAATTAATTAATATAAAAGCTTCATTACTCCATGGAACTTTTTGATATTCAATTTTTAAACTTTTAAGTAATATTTCTACTTCACTTACACTACTTTTTAATGTATTTACTCTAAAAGTTACTTTTCTTTTTTCTTCATAACCTTGAAGAATTTGATTTTTAATTTCTACTCCATACTGCTTTTCTAACATTTTTTCTAAAAATTCTGGCATTTTTTATTCCTCTTATTTTATTAAATCTTTTACTTGCTCTTTATCTATTAAGCCAACACTTCTATTTACTTCTTTTCCATTTTCTATTACAACTAATGTTGGTATAGACATTACTTGATATTCTATTGCAATATCTTCTGCTTCATCTATATTTAATTTTACAAATTTAACATTTGTCTCTTCTCCTGAAACTTCTTCTATTATAGGTGATAACATTTTACAAGGTCCACACCAATCTGCATAAAAATCTATTAAAACCTTTTTATCACTTTGTAAAACTTCCTTTTCAAAATTCTCACTTGTTATTTCTAAAACATTTCCACTCATATTTTCCTCCTCCACATTATTATTTAATTTTGTTGAATTATCTTCAACTATATTATTACCATTTTTATTTATTTTTTTACTCTCTTCTTTTTGTAAAAAAATATTAGATACAATTAGTAATCCTGCAAAAACTATTACTAGTATAATTATCAGCAATTTATCTTTCATAAAAAACTCCTTTTAAAAAAATATAATATAAATTCCCATTCCAATTAAAATAATTCCTGAAATTATTTTAATTTTATCATAATGTCTCTTTATAAAATTGAATGCACTTTTTAATTTTTCAATTAATACTACTGAAATCACAAATGGTATTCCAAGTCCTATTGAATACAATAGCATTAATACAATACCTTTTAAAATATCCTGTTGTTTTGCTATTAATAATAATGCTGAACTCAAAAAAGTTCCTATACATGGAGTCCAACTAATTGAAAAGAAAATTCCAAATAAAACTGATTTTATGAAATTCAAATCTTTTGCATTTTTATTCATAACTCTTGATTTATTTATAATTTTTAAATTAAGTATTTCCATGTAATTTAACCCAAGCAATATAATAATTATTCCAAATACAATTTTTATATACTTTATATATTCACTAACAAACACTCCAAAACTACTTGCAAATATTGATAATACTAAAAATACAATTGAAAATCCACAAACAAATCCAATTGAATTAATTACAGCTTTATTAGTTTTCTTTTCATCTTTTCCTACAAAATAAGAAATATATATTGGAATCATTGGTAATAAACAAGGTGATATAAAACTTGCAATTCCTTCTATAAATGTAAGTAAATATTCCATTTTACCTCCTACTTTTCCACATTTTTATAACTAATTGTTTATAAATTCTTTTCCTAGTTGATTGAAAGCATCTTTTGACCTTTCAATCATTTCATACGAAACACAATATGCAATTCTTACATATCCTGGATATGCAAAAGAACTAGATGGTACAAATAATAAATTATATTTTTTTGCTAACTTACAAAATTCTTTATCATCAATTGGAGTTTTTACAAATAAGTAAAAAGCACCTTGTGGTTTTACACACTCAAATCCATTATTAGTAACAAACTCATATAATAAATCACGATTCTTCTTATAATTTTTTAAATCTATTTTTTCATCTACACATTCTGCTACAACTTTTTGAATTAGTGATGGTGCATTTACACAACCAATAATTCTATTTGCAATTGTAACTGCTTCAATTACATTTTCTGAATCTTTCATTTCTGATGGAATAACAACATAGCCAATTCTTTCTCCAGCTAAAGATAAAGATTTGCTATATGAATATACTACAAAAGTATTTTTATAATATTTTGTAACATATGGAACCTCTATATCATCATAAACAAGCTCTCTATATGGTTCATCAGAAATTAAATATATTTCATGATTATATTCTTTCTCTTTTCTTTCAAGAATATTTGCAATATTTTTCAAAACCTCTTCTGAATAAATTACACCTGTTGGATTATTTGGTGTATTCATTATAAGAGCTTTTGTTTTTTCATTTATTCTTTTTTCTAATTCTTCTAAATTTGGCATAAAATCTTTTTCATCAGCTTTTATTGAAACTACTACTCCATCATAGTTTTGAATATAATTATTATACTCACTAAAATATGGTGCTATCGTTATAACTTCATCATTTGGATTTAAAATTGTTTTTAAAACTATATTTAAGCCAGAAGCTGCACCAACAGTCATTATTATATTAGAAAAATTAAAATCTGTATCAAACTTTTTATTTATTGAATTTGCAATTTTTTCTCTTACATCTTCAAATCCTGAATTGCTCATATAACCATGTAACATACAAGACTCTTCTTTTTTTACAATGTTAATTATTGTTTCATTAACTTTACTTGGAGCTGGAATACTTGGATTTCCAAGACTAAAATCATAGACATTTTCTTCGCCATATATCTTTTTTAATCTTTTTCCTTCTTCAAACATTTCTCTTACAACAGAATTATTTTGAAGTAATTTTTTCATTTTTTCTGAAATCATATTTTACCTCTTTAAATTAATTTTTGATATTATATCAAAAATTAATTATATTTTAAATATAAAAATAGAACAAAATTATGAAATAATTTTGTGTGCAAATATTGAGGAAGGCTTTATATTATAGGAATTGCAAAGCAATTTCCTATAATATAAAGAAAGCCGGGGATTTTCTCCCCGGCACCACTGCATGAGTGATGATTAGGCATCATTTTCAGCCAGCTTCTCCTGGATCTGCTTGTACAGAGGAGGATTGACCTCATCGATTTCTCCGAGCTTAGCTCTCATCTCATCGACCGTCATTCCTTCCTGCTTTGCAACCTCTTCCAGTAACTGTCCTTTCAGAATTGCTACTGCGTAGCGTCCTAAAACATCATATTTCTTGGTTTCTTCCATTGAACGATTCATGCACATAGTATCTTCCTTTCTGTCATTATGACATCTAGCATTGTTAAATTAGTTACTACTACTCTGTATATTATACCATAATTCAAAGAAAAACACAAATTTAAGCTAATATTTACCTAATATTCTAACATATATTCCCTTTTCCTTTATATCTTTTATTGCACTTTCTTCATTACCATTTTCAATAGATATATCTATCAAAAAATAATATTCTCCTAAAATTGTTTTTGCTGGTCTTGATTCAATTTTAGTAAGATTAAGATTATATTTGTTAAATATTTCAAGTACATTATATAAAGCTCCTGGTTTATCTTTTACTGAAAATATCATAGACATTTTTTCAAAATTTCCTCCAGTATTTTCTTTTTTGCTTAATACCCAAAATTTCGTTTTATTAAATGCATTATCTTGTATTGATTCTTTTATAAGTTTCAAATTATATTCTTCTAAACAAGACATATTACATATACAAGCACAATTTTCTTCTACTTGACTAACTTTCTGTGCAGAATATGCTGTACTTTCAACAGCTATTTGTTTTGCATTTGGTAAATTTTCACTTAAAAAATTTTTACATTGTGCTAAAGCTTGTGGATGTGAATAAACTACTTTTATTTCATCTAATTTATAATTTTTATTTGACATTAAATTCTGTTTTATTTCTAGTAAAACTTCTTTTTTTACCTTTATATTATCATTTTGAATTAATGTATCTATTGCATCTGTTACACAACCTTGAAGAGAATTTTCAATTGGAACAATACATTCATCTATTTCATCATTATTTAATGCTATTATTGTTTCTGGAATTGTTTTATATTCTATTTTTTCATAATTTTCTTTACAATATTGAAAACATGCTTCATAAGAAAATGTGCCTTTTGGTCCTAAAAATCCTACTTTCATTGTATATATTCCTTTCTAAATAACTCGTTATTATTTTAACATATTTATTATATTTTATAAAGAACAAAAATCTGACATTATTAAACATTTTTTCAAAATGATGACATTTATATGACATTAAAGTACAAATATTGAACTTAATAGTAAAATATATTAGTATATAAGGAGGAGAATTTAACTACATTTTGTTAATAAAATAATTTATATATAAAGGAGGAAATTACCATAAAAAAGCAAAACAAAATACTACTTGGAGTAATATTTGTAGCAATATTACTTATAGGAATTGGTTATGCCAGCCTAACTAATAACATATTAGTTATTAATGGTGAGGCCTCAGCATCAGCTGATAATTCTAATTTTAAAGTATATTTTACTGGAGAAGTTACAAAAACATATTCTTCTGAATCAAATATTATTGTTGATGCAAAACCAAATGTTCAATCACGAAACGCTACAGTAAACATTTGGGGATTATCAAAAAAAGGTGATTATGCATATGCCATACTTGAAATAGAAAATGCAAGTACTGATATTGATGCAGAATCTATCACAGTAACTACAAATGCAACATCAAATGATATGTTTAATATTGATGTAATAATGTGTGATATAGAAGGTAATGCAATTACAGATTATGCAGTACCAGCAGGAGAAAAAACTTATGCTAAAATATTTGCAGAACTTTTGCAAACACCTATAAATGACGAAAATGCAACAATCTCTGCAACAATTACAGCTATTCCAAAAGAAAGTACTGAAAATCCAAATCCAGAAGTGCCAGTTGACCCTATTAGTCCAGATTTATTTGGTGCTTACTATGCAAAAGCAGAAGAAAAACTTCAAACTATGACTCAAGAAGAAAAAGTAGCCCAAATGTATGTAATTGGAACATCTTCCTCAACTAATTATACTACTTTAAACCAATACAACTTTGGTGGTCACTTATATTTATTAAGTTCTTTCAAAGATACTAAAGGAAATGTCCTAAAGGTAAGTACTATAAAAAATCAAATAGCAACTTCACAATCAGCATCAAAAATACCTTTATTAATGTCAATAGATGAAGAAGGCGAAACAGTATCAAGATTAAATAGTACTTTATATAGTGAATTAAATACTCTTAATGTTATGAATGAAACATTCAAAAATTCATGTGATATATTTGCTTCTGGAGGACTTGAAGCAATTAGAAATGATACTATATATAAAAGTGGAGTTTTAAAATATCTTGGCTTTAACTTAGATTTTGCACCTGACGTTGATATAGCAGATAGCACAGCTTACATATATAAAAGAACTTTAAAACAAGATGCCCAAACAACAGCTCAATTTGCTAAAACAGTAATAGAAACAGGAAAAAGTACTGGAGTATCATATACTTTAAAACATTTCCCTGGTTATGGAAATAGTGTAGATACACATAATGGTTTTTCAACTGATAATAGATCCTTATCAGAATTTGAAAACAAAGATTTAATACCATTTAAAGGTGGAATTGAAGCAGGTGCAGAAATAATTATGGTTTCACACAATATTATAACATGTATTGATTCAAATGAGCCTGCTTCAATATCAAAACCAATACATGATTACTTAAGAAATACTATGGGATATACAGGAATTATTATTACAGATGCTATAAATATGGATGCAGTTGCAAAAAAGTATTCAACAAAAGATTCTGTTATAAAAGCAGTCCAATCTGGTAATGATATGATTTGTCTTGTAATGGATGAAGGTACTAAAGATTTTGTTGGTGGTGCAACATTAACATATGCTGGTGTAATAAAGTATATTACAGATGCAGTTGCAAATGGTCAAATTAGTCAAGAAACAATTGATACAGCAGTAACTCGTATACTTGCATGGAAATACTATAAAGGTCTAATGAATTAGTAATATATAACAAAAATCCAACTCATATGAGTTGGATTTTTTATTTACTTACTATATTAGTATTATCTTTTTCTATATTGGTTGTATTTGATTCTACTACAGTATTTGCAACTGTATTTTGAGTAGTAGTATCTTCATTAACATTAGGTTCTTCCATATTATTAGGTGTTTGTATATCTTGAGTAGTTACTGGTGCTTTTTTTACAGAACTTCCACCAATAATATTTCCTGTGTTAGTACATCCTTGTGAATCTAATCTTCCAAAATTTTTTCCAACAAACGCACCAACATTTGTTATTCCTCTTATCTCTCCACTATTGTTTGAATTTCTAAGTATTATTGTAGCACCTGTTGTATTATCTTTTGCTACAAAACCTCCTGTAAATTGATTTTGAGTTCCATTTGATATTATTATACCTGTATTAGTACTATTTATTACTGTTAGTACTGAATTCCATACAAGCCCAACCAAACCACCTGTTGCACTTCCATTTGTTATAGTTGCATTATTTGAAGAACTATCTATTATTACATTACTTTGTTGCATTAATGTTCCAGCAAGTCCTGCTACTGAGAAATTATTTAAAGTATTTGTAACATTGACATTGTTATGACAATTTATAATACTACTATTTCCTAAAACTCCACCTACAAGTCCTGCTCCATCTTTTACTATATTATAATTTCCTGAAATTGTTAAATTCTTTATTGTAGCATTATTTATATAACTAAATAATCCTATTCTTGATTCTAATGTCGAATCTGTTTTATTCATCATTATATTATCAATTCTAGCATTATTACCCTCGAAAGTTCCTTGGAATGAATTGGTTTCTGAATTTCCAATCATAATAAAACCATTACCTGTTGTCATTTCTGTTATAATTTGATTCTGATCTCCTGCATTACCATTCAAATCACCAAATCTTGTATCTAGACTATTATAATAATCATTTGCACAATTAAAGTCCACATTATTAATTAATCGTACACAAATTCCTGCAAATGTATTTCCTGTATTTACACATTGAGCTAAACTTACAATATCTTCTATTTTATAGATTAGATATGGATTTTCTTCATTTCCAACAGTTCTTAATCCAAAATTGTAGTTTGTTATTGTTGGAAATACTTGAATTTTAACTCCCGTTTCTTTTTTCTGAATTGGTGATACTGTTGTTTCTATCATAACAGTATATTCTGTATTTGGAGTTAACTCGCTTAAAATTTCTTTGGTATCTTTTATTATTGTTTTAGTTTGTTTTGGTTCTAATGAAATAGTATCAATAATATGATTATCTATACTTAAATTAAAGTCTATTGAAGCATTATTATTATTTGTAACATCTAATGATACTTTATCTTTTTCTGCATTATAAACCATTATTTGGTTTGTATTTGTTGATACATTATTTATATCAGCAATTTCTTCTGGATTCTCTTCTTTTACAAATTTAAAATTTAAATAAGAATTTAATACATTATTTCCTGAAAAAGTATTGTTCAAATAATGAAATGTAATTCCAAATGTAATTTGTCCTTGACTTAATAATAAATCTCCTTGTTTTAAACCATCAAGTTCATAAACTATATTAGAGTTATCATAAAAATCTTGAACATATTCAATATCTTTAAAACTACAACTTTCATTACTACTATTTACTATAGTGACTATGTATGTTATAGAAGAATCTGAAGCTTCTCCTAAAACTACTGTATTATGTACCATTGTTTGATAATATTGGTGAATTACTGATTTTTCCACATCTGCATTCACATTTGTACTATATTTAATATCAGAAATAAAAATTTCACTTTGGGGTATTGCTGTTACTTTACCATTAATATCTAATGTTATAGATTCAAGTGAAGCATACCCCACTGACAGAAAAAATGTTGATATAACAATAAGTACTAAAATTACAATATGTAATCTTAGCTTGTTATCTTTATACTTTTTGTTCATCCACATTCTCCACTTCTTTCTCTTCATTATTTTTTCCTGAAGCTAGTGCATATTGTTTTACACTAATTGAATAAAAGTATAATATTTTGCTAGGTGTTGGTATAGCAAAACATGTTATTAACTTTTCTTTGTTCTCTAACATTATGATAGGTAATTGCATTGTATCTCTTATTTCAAGTAAATCTGTAAATTTTTGTACTTTTAATATTTGATATCCTTTCATATTAAAGTCATCTTCAACTCTTGAAATATAACTATCATAATTGTTAACAATTCTTCTTAATTCAGTATTATATCTATCTTCATCTGTTTCTGTTTTCTTAATATAAATTACAAGTATAACTGCTCCTGCAATATCTGCAATTAGCAATAAAGCTCCAATTACTAAACAAATTATATTTCCTACTACTGATTTTTTAATTTCTATAAGATTATTATTATCTGTTAAATCATAATTTGTATTAATAGCGATTGTATTATTGGCTAAAGGTATTTCTAAACTCATAGCTGTGAAATCTTGTTTTGAAAACTTTTCATCAATTCCTTTTACACTAACTTTCAAATCCACTTTTAATTTACTTGTAACATTTTTCAAATCATATGATGTTACAAATTGTTTAATTAAATTATTATATTTATTAAAATCTATATTAAGATTTTCAGTAATATCTAAATTTCCTTCTACTTTTCCTGTTTTTTCATTTAATAAATCTTCTGTAAATGTATAAACAGTTTTATTTGTTTTTTCATCTGATACATCAACTGTTCCTACAATCTTATAATTATATTCATACTCATGATTTAAGTTAAAACTATATTTAAAATCAGTATTTATATAATCAATTAAATTTGCTATATATTGATTTCCCTTTTCAAGATATGGATTTTTATAATATTCATTTTGTTTTAGCATTACTTTATATTCAAGATTTTTACCATCACTATATTGTACATACTTCTTTTTGTTTTTATTAAATCCAATTTTTAAGAAAAATATTGAAACAAGTAAAGTAAACACTAAAATACCTAGTCCTATATAAATACTATACTTTCTATTATCTTCAATCCATTCTTTTACTTTTTCCATAATTTACCTCTCAAATACATCATTAAGCCAAATTGTTGGCCAGCCTATATCTATGATTTTAAATTTTACTACTCCTATAATATCATTATTAGTTCTATAACCTTCATCTTGTTGTTGGTTATTTGTACCTTTAGTATAATATATAGTTTCATTATTTTTTACTTGTACATTTTCAATAGCATGTATTGTTTTTATATTATCTTTTGTAAATACAATAACTTGTCCCTTTTCTAGTTGTTCTCCACTAAATTTTTCATATACAACAGCATCTCCTTTATCAATAGTTCCAGTCATAGAAGAGCTTCCTACTACTAATATTCCATATTTAAATTTACATGAAATTAACATTACTATTGAAATTATTAGAATTATGCTTATAACTAATGAAATTATACTAACTTTTTTTCTTTTTGCCACTTTTTTAAATTTACTATTTTCAAAATAGTCATCTATAATTATATAAATAATATATGGGAATATTATTTTATATATTGATTGGAAAAACATATATATATATGGTAAAACTAAAAATATATAGATATATAATGTAGTTGTTATTCTA
>ERZ777306.2084-NODE-2084-length-27317-cov-10.144964_pt1 | contig 27317 bp, 38 predicted proteins | sample MGYA00374966_ERZ777306 | MGnify/ENA primary metagenome ERZ777306 (study PRJEB29329, sample SAMN06343882) | mouse gut metagenome | isolation source: Mouse cecum | place: Austria: Vienna | collected 2014-11-15 ... | reverse complement strand
CAAAAATATTGTTATAAAAGCTGAAATATATGGAATCGCTTGATATATATTTTTTATAAAATTTACTTGCCCCATCTCTTTATTTCGAGATACTAATAATAAAATTATGTTATATAATAATAGATTTATTATTATTAGTCTCACACTACTTTCAAAAATCAAACTAAATAATATAACTGATGATACTTGTGCAATAAAACTTGCATAAAATAAACCTTTATTTTTATTAGATTTATAATTAATGAAATATACTAATGATGTTATAATTGAAGAACAAGTTAAATAAATATATTTTCCATCACCATATATAGATAGAAAATCTCCAAACAATCCAAAGATTGAGCAAGATATTAAGCATATTGGAATATACGCCATCGCCATATAGAAAAATGTACTACTTGTTTTTTCTAAATGGAATTTGTTTTTAGCTATTTTACTTGCTCCCAAAAATACAACTACTAATAATATAATTACTAATGTTTTTAGTAAGTTTGGAATTGCATTCCAAGTAGAGGTAAGAAAAACAATAGCTGATAAAATTATTAATAATGCACCTGTTATCAATATACTTGTATTTTTCTGTTCATTTGGATTTACTTTTTTCTTTTCTTTTATAACTTGATTAACACTTACATCTTTTTGAACTTCTTTTACTACTGGTTCAATTTTTTTATCTTTATTCTGTTTTAACTCTTTAATTTCTTTTTCTAATTTTTCAATTTTCTTGCTAGTACTATATACATATGCAATAAAAATTATTAATAAAATCCCAGCCATAGCTTTCTCCTACAAATTTATTTTTTTCTCCTTATAATCCATCCCTCTTCTACTTTTGTAGGAATTTTCAATATGACTTTTTGCTCTTTTACTCCTGGATTTACTGTATCAATTTCTTCCATTGTATCAGCATCCCATAATTTTTCTATATCAAACTTTAGTGGTTCTATTTTTCCTGGTATTATTAATTCTAAAGCATCACCAATACTTAATTTATTTCTAATCTCAATTAAAACTTTATCATCAATTTCTTTTATCACTTTTCCACCAAATTCATAATTACTATTATATTGACGACCTGAATAATCTTGAAAATCTTTATTATTTCTATCATTAAAATAAAATGTTGTAAGACCTCTTGTTTTAGTTTTTTCTAATTCTTCAATATACTTATCTGCGTTAAAATTATCAGGATCTCTCATATAATCATCTATTGCATTTCTATACGCATTAACGACTGTTGCAACATAATATTCTGTTTTTAATCTTCCTTCTATTTTTAAACTATCTAATCCCATGTCAATAATATCTGGAATTTCTTTAATTAAGCATAAATCTTTTGAAGAAAAAATGTATGTTCCTTTTTCATCATTTTCTACTGGCATTAAGTTTCCTGGATTATTAGTTTCTTCAACATAAACATTATAAGCCCATCTACAACTTTGCGCACAATCTCCTAAATTACCATTTCTTTGTGCTAAAAATTCACTCAAAAAACATCTTCCAGAATATCCAAAACATAATGCACCATGTGCAAACATTTCTATATCTAAATCTTCTGGCTTATTTTTCATTATTTCTCTAATCTGTTCTTTATTTAATTCTCTTCCTAAAATAATTCTTTTAGCACCATTTCTTTGCCAAAACTTACATGTATGATAGCTTACAGTATTAGCTTGTGTACTTATATGTATTTCAGTATCTGGAGCATATTCTCTAATAATATCTACAACTCCACCATCAGCAACTATTATCGCATCTACTTTTAATCTATTTAATTCTTCTGCTTGTTTTTTTATTTCTTCATAAGTATCATCCCAAGCAAAAATATTTATTGCAACATGCACTCTTTTTCCTATGCTATGTGCATAATTTATAGTTCTTTCTAAATCATCATCTTGTATTTCAGATCTTGAACGTAATGATAATTTTGGTGTTCCACAATATACTGCATCAGCTCCATACATAAAAGCAATTTTAGCTTTTTCAAATGATCCTGCTGGTGCTAACAATTCTACTTTTTTCATCTTAATATTCCTTTTTTATATATTTGATTTAAAAAAATCTAAGAATATTATATCATTTTATCAAAATATCTTCAAGATAATTCAATAAAAGCATTGAAAACATTGATTTTACTAAGATTTTATAGTATAATAGTACTTGAATTATGTATTTTCATAATAGAGGTGATATTAATGCAAACAGATAAAAGATTTTGGGAAACCTCAGAAGTAGATTTAAACCTTAGACACTACTCTGGTCACCCATCTGACGCAATAAAATTAGTAAAAAGAAATATAGAAAAATATTTAAGAAAACCTGGTGTTCCTCAAAAAGATCGCGAGGTTTATTCTGCTATGTATCATGCTTTAGATTACTATAAAAGCATTCTATATTCCTCTGCCTCAGATTTTTCAACAGGTCCTACTTTTTTAAATCATTCATTAATAAATATGAAAAAAGATTATGACTTTCTAGCACAAAAATATAATTCAGAAGATCCAACAGAATTACCTGTCATAACAATGAATGGAAGAATAAAATCTCCAATAAGTGCTGTTGAAAAAATTAAAGATAAAATTGAAGAATACCTTGAAAGAGGAACTGATTTAAAATATTTAAATGAGAGTTTAAGAGATTTTATGGGAGTAAGAATTATTGTAAATCCTCCACAAGATGTACAAAATTTAGGAAAATCTTCTGAATTAAAATTATTACAAAATGTTTTAGAAGATTTACTACAATTTCATGGAGTACAAGATAAAACTGTAGAAGATGTTTACAAATTTATTCCTGTAAATACAAAAAATAATCCAGATAAATTAGAAAGAATGCAAAAAGATGGAAAACCTGATTTTTTACCTAATTATTTAATACCTATTGTCAAAAATTATGTTGATCATCCAAAGAAAAGTGGTTATAGTAGTTATCATGTTTGTGCAACACCAGAATATTCTTCAGAAGTAAAAAGAGCTATTTATCCACCTTATATAATTCCACCTGTAAAAACAGAATATTCATTTGAATATCAAATAAGAACTAGAAAGATGGATGAAGAAGCTGAACATGGCACATACTGTCATGATTATTATAAAAAAGTAGGAAATTATCATAGATTATCAATACCATTTTATATTGAATTAAATAAAGAACAAAATAGATTTAAATCATTAAACTTAGAAGAATCTTGTCAAAAACATTTTGGATATGTTCCATTTTTGAGAATATACAATCCTACTGGAGAATATTTAAGAGATATTTCATTAATAGATTTTAGAGATTTATTTACAAGTTCAGAAAGAGATGCAATTATTGATGGTAAAAAAAGAATTTACTATTATCCAGAATATGGCGGATTTGAAGTTTCTAAAGAACCAAATCAATTAATGGTTGCAGATAATTTTATTACACCAATTTTCTTAACTAAAGATGATATAGATAAACTAAATCATTCAGAAATTGAATATGAATCATTATTAGAAAATTCTCATGCAACAGATTCAATATTAATTACTGGAGAAAATTCTGAATATACTGTAAAACCACAAGTTGAAGTTTATTTTGTTGAAACCGCTGAAGATAGAGAAAAAGCAGCAAAAGAACATCCAGATAATACACCAAAAACGCACATACTACCAGTTGATTTAGATGAAGATGCTCGTTAATATAATAAAAGAAATGCTAAAAAACAGCATTTCTTTTTATTTTCATTCTATTTGATTTTCCAAATACTTTTTTCCTTCTTTTTCATCTAAAATCTTTAAATTAATATTTTCTTTTTCTAATTCCCTTAAAATAGATAGTGTTTCATCAGTAGAATTCAAATCTATAACAACTAAATTATTATAAAAATTCCTTCCCATAGAAATTTCTCTTACGTAGTTTTCAATCCCTTCTTCTGCATTTTTTACTGTCATTATTAATTTTACATTTTCTTCGATTTTTCTATATGTACTTTTTCGTGTTATTTCTTGTATCATAACTAATATTCCATATATAGCAAAACACCAAATAAAGCCATACACAATAATTTCCAGCATATTATATCCTCCCTTTTGTATAATTATGCTATATATTATGTTTATTATTAATTATTTGATACAAGATTTAAATATATATAATCTATTTTTTCTGAAGATATTCCTATATCTTTTAAAACCATATAAGCATCTTCTTTATCTAATTTCTGAAAACACTTTTCATCTTCTAATATATTTTTTATAATAATATTCCTTTGAGCATTTTTTCCTATACTCTCTAAATATTTAATCATAGATTCATTCATCAGTCTTATTTCTTTTAATTCCATTCTATCTTCCTTCCTCATCAATCTTTGGTAATGTATGTTTATCATCTTCGTAAATAAATTCTCCTGAATTTAATTTTTTAATAACTTCTCCAGCAGTATGAACTGATACATCTAGTTTTTCTGTATCTATTGAATATACAGTACTACCTGTTTGCATATTTTCTATTTTAGGAGTTATTAATAATATTCTTTTATATTGCTCTTTTCCTGCTATTTCTTTCTTTTTTCCAACAAAAGCTTTTTTTAATTCCTCTCCAAAAAAACCTGTTTTATAATATAAATTCAATGTTTGCATAGCTTCATTTCCAAAAATATTATTTTCTTTCATTACTTCTGTAAATGCCTCAATTTTCTTTTGAAGATTATTTGGAATATCTTCCTTAGGTAATGATTTTAATTGTTCAACATATTCATTTATCCCTATTTGTTCTTTACCATAAACCTTAGGATATACCTTATCAAGAGCTTTTTCAATTAATCCTTCTCTATCTGAAATAATTTCAATTCCTTCAAATTTAATTCCATGTTTTGCTTTCATTAAATCATTTGTTGAATTAGATTTTGAATTTATTGCCTCTACAGTTGCTGAAACTTTATCAGTATAAAAACCAGCCAAGAAATGCCCTTGATTTATTCCTTTTGAAATTATTACAGCTTCTATATCTCCTTCTAGATCATTTATCATTTTCGAAAAAACTCGTGAAAAGTCCCAACAAGTAATTTTAGCATTTGGAATTATTGATTCTAAATTCTCTTTACAAAATTCAAAATCATATTTAGAAGTTTTAAGTTCATCTCTATAAAAATACCCATCATCATATTGTAACTCTTTACATAATGAACAATAAATATGCATTGCTTTTTCTTCTAAAGTACCATCTTCTGGAAATCCTTTATAGACTGCTGTTTTAAGTTCTGGGTTGATTGTCCATTTTGGTTCCTCATCTTGTCTAATTATACAATCTCCCACATAAGTTAATGAATTAAACCTTCTAAATTCGTACATTGGATTTACATATCTATCCATATTATATGTATCTAATATTTGGTTATATCTATCTACATATTCCTGTAGTTCTGGTATATAAAAATTATTATAAATTTCTTTACCATTCTTTAATTTTCCTTTGTTGTTTCTATTTCCAAAAATATTTCCTAATTGTCTTAAATATTCCCCTAACTGTATTTCCTCATCATTTATTACAAATTCTTTTTTATTACTTTCAAAATCAAGAAATTTTTTTAAAGTATCATCATCAGTCAAAATTTGAAATACTTTATCTAATAATTCTTTATCTGTTTTTTCTGTTATTTTACTTTTCTTTAATGCATCTATATCTCTTGTTTTCAATAATCTTTTGATTCTTTCGTAACCTTTAGAATACTTTTCAAACTTTGGAAGTAATTCAGAAAATTGATATAAAATATCATGTACTGATGTTTTAGGAGCACCAAAATATGATCTTCCAACAAATTTATTATTCTCATATGTTGTCTCTAAACCTAATTGGGCTTCATTTTCAGGGCATTCACATGAATCAGTTGTATAATAAAAATAAATCTCTTCTAAACTTCCACCATCTCTAGGTGTTAACTTTTCTATACATTTATTAAAATCTTTATCACTTAAATTTAATATTGTAGCAATTCCATCTACAACTCTACCATTAATTTCTTTTTCTGTTATTATATTCATATATTTCTCCTATAGATTATATATTAACATATAGTTTTTTCTTTTGCAATGAAATATAGGGACGCTCGAAAAATTTCAGTATACATAAAAATGAAATTTTTCACCTGTCCCTATATTTCACTAACACATAAAAAAAGAAGCCTTTCGGCTTGCTTTTTTATTACTAAATTATACTAACATTAAAATTGCTTGTTTGCTATTGTCACCTTTTCTTGGTTCCATTTTTAATATTCTAGTATATCCACCAACTCTACCTTCATATTTTGGAGCTAGTTCATTGAATAATTTATCCATTAAGTCAACACCTTCAACTTTGTTAACTTTTTTCATTAATTTTCTTCTAGCATTTAATCTTGATGGCATATCTTTTTGTCTTTTTTCCATTTTTTCTTCTTTAACAACTTTAAGGTATTCTTTACCATTTTTGCTTGTTACTTTTTCTGTAACTTTTCTACCTTTTTCATCAAGTTTAGCTTTTACAACCTTAACTTCTACTTCTTCGTAGTTTTTATGTTCTTTAACAGCTAATGCAATTACACTATCAACAATAGCTTTTACTTCTTTAGCTCTAGCTTCTGTTGTAACTAATTTACCATTTAATATTAAATCAGTTGTTTGTGTTTTAAGCATTGCTAATCTTTGATCAGTTGGTTTTCCAAGTTTTCTTGTTCCTGCCACTTTACTTTCCACCTTCCTTAAAAATATTATTCATCTTCTGATGTAAAGTTTAATCCTAAAGCAATCAATTTATTTGTAACTTCATCTAATGATTTCTTTCCAAGATTTCTAACTTTCATCATATCTTCTTGTGATTTATTTGTTAAATCTTCTACTGTAGCTATACCTGCTCTCTTTAAGCAGTTATATGATCTAACTGAAAGCTCTAATTCCTCTATAGGCATTTCTAAAACTTTCTCTTTTTTAGATTCTTCTTTCTCTACCATAACTTGAGTATTTCTAGCTGTTTCTGATAAGTCAATAAATAATTCTAAATGACCTGTCATAACTTTAGCAGCTAAACTCAAAGCTTCAAAAGGTTTTAAACTACCGTCTGTCCAAACTTCAATTGTTAATTTATCATAATCTACCATTTGTCCAACTCTAGTATTTTCTACTGTATAGTTAACTTTCTTTACAGGAGTAAATATTGAGTCTATTGGTAATACATCTATTGGATTATTGTCTTTTTTATTCTTTTCAGCAACATTGTAACCTCTACCTCTATTAACTGTCATTTCCATGTGAACATCACAATTGCTAGATGTTGTTGCTATATGTAGTTCTGGATTTAATATTTCAACTGTTCCATCTGTTACGATATCAGCAGCTGTAATTTCTCCAGCACCTTTGTGATCTATTCTAATAATTTTTTCATCATTATCAAATACTTTTAGTCTAACACTTTTCAAATTAACAATTAACTCAGGAACATCTTCTACAATTCCTTGAACTGTAGAAAATTCATGTACTACGCCGTTTATTTTAACACTTGTTATAGCAGCTCCTGGCAATGATGATAATAAAATTCTTCTTAAAGAATTTCCTATTGTCATTCCATATCCACGCTCTAATGGTTCACATATGAATTTTGCATAATTCCTCTTATCGTCTGTCTCTATACATTCGATGTTTGGTTTTTCAAATTCAATCATTCTTACCTCCTATGGTTACAAACATAACCTTATAAAATTTATATATATCCTACGTACGTATCCTAAGTATTCTAATTATTATTTAGAGTATAACTCAACGATTAAGTGTTCTTCAACTGGTAGATCGATTTCTTCTCTATTAACAACTCTAACAACTTTAGCACTTAAATTTTTGTTATCTAAATCTAACCATTCAGGTATTGGTCTAGCACTACCAGCTTCAACATTAACTTTAATAACATTATTGTCTTTTCTGTTTTCTCTTATAGTAATAACATCTCCTGGTTTTACTAAATAAGAAGCTATATCTGTTTTAACACCGTTAACTTCAAAGTTACCATGTGTTACTAATTGTCTAGCTTGAGGTCTTGAAACACCAAAACCTAATCTATATACAACATTATCTAATCTGCTTTCTAATATTTGTAAAAGGTTTGTACCTGTAATACCTTTTTTATTAGAAGCCATATCAAAATATCTTCTAAATTGTTTTTCACCTACTCCGTAGAATGATTTTGTTTTTTGTTTTTCTCTTAATTGTGTACCGTATTCAGATAATTTTGTTCTTTTTTGTCCGTGTTGTCCTGGAGCATAATTTCTTCTTGTTACACTACATTTATCAGAATAACATCTTGAACCTTTTAAGAACAATTTTTGTCCTTCTCTACGGCATATACGACATTGTTCGTCTTTATATCTTGCCATTTGTTTAAATACACCTCTTTCTTAAATTTTTCTTTATATCAATCAATTCTTTTATACTCTTCTTCTTTTTGGTGGTCTACAACCATTATGTGGTATTGGAGTAACATCTTTAATCATTGTTATATCCAATCCTGCAGTTTGTAATGATCTGATTGCAGCTTCACGACCAGCACCTGGTCCTTTAACAAAAACTTCAACAGTTTTTAATCCATGTTCCATTGCTACTTTAGCTGCAGTTTCTGCTGCTTGACCAGCTGCAAATGGTGTACTTTTTCTAGATCCTTTAAAACCAAGTTCTCCAGCACTAGCCCAAGAGATAACATTTCCTTGAGTATCTGTTATAGAAACGATTGTGTTATTAAAACTAGAATGGATATGAGCTGAACCTTTATCTATGTTTTTTCTTTCTCTTCTTCTGATACCTGTTTTCTTTACGTTACTAGCTTTAGCCATTTGGTATTTACCTCCTAATTAATTTTATTTTTTACTCTTACTTACTAATTTTCTAGGACCTTTTCTTGTACGAGCATTAGTTTTTGTTCTTTGTCCTCTTACAGGTAGTCCTCTTCTATGTCTAATTCCACGATAGCATCCTATTTCTGTTAATCTTTTTATATTTAAAGCTACTTCTCTTCTTAAGTCACCTTCTACTTTAAATCCTTCCATAGCTTTTCTAATTTTTGCTACTTCATCATCTGTTAAATCTTTTACTCTAGTATCTGGGTTTACACCAGCTTCTTTTAGAATTTTTTGAGAACTAGGTAAACCAACACCATATATGTATGTTAATCCTATCTCTACTCTTTTTTCTCTAGGTAAATCAACTCCTGCTATACGAGCCATAAATTTTTGCACCTCCATAAATTTTCATCTTTACTTTGTTTTTATTTGTTAGCTTGCCTTGATAATTAAACCTGAAATGTATTATATAAAATATAATAGTAATCTAATTATTTTTGGCATATATATAAACACAGTATGAATATCAGATTTTTCTGACAGCCGCTCCATAGACTGTGTTAATATCATAATTTGTTTGGATAAATTAATTATCCTTGTCTTTGTTTATGCTTAGGGTTTTCGCATATAACTCTAACAACGCCTTTTCTTTTGATGATTTTGCATTTTTCGCAAATTTTCTTAACTGATGGTCTTACTTTCATCTTTCTTCCTCCTAAAAAATATTATTATTTTGCTCTCCAAGTAATTCTTCCTTTAGATAAATCATATGGTGATAACTCTAATTTTACTTTGTCACCTGGTAGAATTTTTATATAGTTCATTCTAAGCTTACCAGAAATGTGAGCTAAGACTTGATGACCATTTTCAAGCTCTACCTTAAAATTAGTATTTGGTAATGTTTCTACAACAACTCCCTCAACTTCGATTACATCTTCTTTAGACAAATTAAAACCCCCTTTACTTAGAACGCAAAGTAAGCCTTTATAGGCATTATTTTCGTATATTTATTACTTCTCAAGATTGACTCTTGAGCAATAATCTAGAATATTATATCGCATTTTTATAGCAATGTCAATATTTTTGGCTCATTTTCTGTAATTAAAATTGTGTTTTCATAATGTGCCGCTAAGCTTCCATCCTGAGTAACAATTGTCCAACCATCATCTAATTCCCAAATGTCAGGTTTTCCAGCTATTACCATAGGTTCCACAGCTATTGTCATGCCTGGTTCAAGTTTTGGTCCTCTACCTGGTTTTCCATAATTTGGAACTCCAGGATCTTCATGCATTTCTTTTCCTATTCCATGACCTTGAAATTCTCTAACAACAGAAAAGCCAAACTGTCTTACATAAGAATCTACTGCATGTGATATATCACCAATTCTATTACCTGCTTTGGCATATTTCATTGCTTCAAAAAATGCTTGTTTTGTAACTGCAACTAATTCTTGTGCTTCTTTACTACAATTTCCTACTAAAAATGTTCTTGCAGCATCTCCATTATAACCATTTTTTAATACAACTAAATCTACGCTAACTACATCACCATCTTTAATATATACATCTTTAGATGGTATTCCATGAATAACTTCATCATTTATAGAAATACATAATGTTCCTGGAAAATTTGGAACTCCTCTTACTCCACTTGGATATCCTTTTTGAGCTGGAATTCCTCCATGTTCTCTAATAAACTTATCTGCCATTTCATCTAGTTCTAAAGTACTCATTCCAGGCTTTATTATTTTTTCTATATATTCATAAGTTAATGCAGTTATTTTGCAAGCATCCTGCATTAACTCAATTTCTCTTTTTGATTTAATAGTAATCATCTTATCCCTCTTTTTCTATCCACATATTGCAATTTTAATGAAACTTAACAATTTTAGATTTCATTAAAATCTATTTATTTTTTAAATACTCAATAACATCACGAGCAACTTCATCTTTCATTCTGTTTACAGATTTGCTAAGTACTGTTGAATATAAAGCTCCAGTCTCCTTGTAATAATCTGCAACTGGTGCTGTTTCTCTGTGATATACTTCTAATCTATTTTTAGCTTTTTCTAATTTATCATCATCTCTTTGATATAATTTGCTTCCACATTTATCACAAATACCTTCAACTTTTGATGGATGTAATACTGTATTATAAACAGCTTTACAATCTGAATTTGTACAAATCACTCTATTTGTAATTCTTTCTAATATTTCTTCTTCAGGTGTTTCTAAGTTAACAACTATATCAATTTTCTTTCCATCTTTAGCAAGCATTTCATCAAGAACTTTAGCTTGATTTACAGTTCTTGGGAATCCATCTAATATTAACCCCTCTTTAACATCGTCTTCTTTTAATCTAGCAGTAATTAATTCTACTGTTAAATCATCTGGAACTAATTGTCCTTTTGTCATATAACTATTAGCTTTTTGACCAATTTCTGTTCCTTCACTAATATATTTTCTAAAAATATCTCCACTAGAAATTGCTGGAATATTAAATTCTTTTGAAAGAATTTCTGCTACACTTCCTTTTCCAGAAGCTGGAGCTCCTAACATAATAATAACCATAATAGTTACCTCCTAAAAACTTAAATTTATACTAATCAAATACTACATTTTATATAATATTTGATTAATATAAATTTATAAGCACATTTAGGTGGCTTTTCTTAAGCCACCTAAACTTTTGTGCAAATTTATTTTTCTAAGAATCCTTTATAATGTCTCATTACTAATTGAGATTCTAATTGTTGAACTGTTTCTAATGCAACACCAACTACGATAAGAATTGATGTACCACCAAATGAAATATCAATATCTGTAAATCTCATTAACATTGGAAGGATTGCAATTAAACTTAAGAATAATGCTCCAAACCAAGTTAATTTATTTAATATTGCTGTTATATAATCTGCTGTTGGTTTTCCAGCTCTAATTCCTGGAATAAATCCACCATTTTGCTTAATATTTGTTGATACTTCTGCTGGATTAAATGTTGCATATGTATAGAAGAATGTAAATCCAACTATTAATAATAGATATACTATAGCGTTTGCTAAACTATATCCCCATGCAACTCCAGATGTAGAAGTAGCAATTGAGAAATTATATAGACCAGCTATAAAGCCTGTTCCTCCAATTTTATCTGCTGCAAATATTTGAATAAGCATTGCAGGGAATGTCATGAATGATGATGCGAAAATTACTGGCATAACTCCAGCCATTGCTAACTTAAGTGGAATATGTGTATTTTGTCCACCATACATTTTTCTTCCTACAACTTTTTTTGCATATTGTACTGGAACTTTTCTTTCAGCTTGTTGTACAAATACAACTCCTGCTACTAAAAGAATTGCACCAATTATAATTGCAAGTGCTGTAACAATTCCAACAGTATTTACTCCTGTTTCAGTTACTATTATGTTCCATAATGTAACTATTCCTGATGGTAATCTTGAAATAATACCTACAAAGATAATCATTGATATACCATTTCCAATACCTTTGTTTGTTATTTGATCACCTAACCACATTAATATAGCAGTACCTGTAATTAAAGATAATACAACTATTGAACCTGTTAATAGTCCTGGATTAATAAATATTCCAGATCCACTATATGAAATATAGATTCCTAGTCCTTCAACTAAAGCTAACACTATACTTAACAATTTTGTATATTTATTGATTTTTTGTTTTCCAGCTTCTCCACCTTCCTTCATCATTTTTTCTAATGAAGGTATAATCCAGCCTAACAATTGAATAACAATTGACGCTGTAATATATGGTGTTATTGTCATTGAGAATATTGATAATCTTGAGAAAGCTCCACCTGATATTGTGTTAATTAATCCCATTATACTTCCTGTTGCAGAACTCATTTGCTCACCTAAAGCAATTGTATCTACACCTGGAACAGCGATATAACAACCAAATCTAAAAATTACTATTAATAATAGTGTATATAAAATTCTTTTTCTTACTTCTGGAGTTTTCCAAGCATTTTTAATAGTTTTAAACAACTAAATCACCTCAATCTTTCCACCTGCAGCTTCTATTTTTTCTGCAGCAGCTTTAGTAAATCTTTTTGCTTTAACTGTTAACTTTTTATCTAAGTTTCCTGTAGCTAAAACAACTATTCCATCGTTTATTTTTCCAATAATTCCTTCAGCTAATAATGTTTCAGCTGTAACTTCTTTTGCTTCTGATTTATTAAGCATTGTTAAAGTTACTTCTGTATAATTTTTAGCATGAATATTTGTAAATCCTCTTTTTGGTAATCTTCTATATAATGGTGTTTGACCACCTTCAAATCCTCTTCTTACTCCACCGCCACTTCTTGCTTTTTGTCCTTTATGACCTCTACCAGAAGTTTTTCCAAGACCTGAACCAATTCCACGTCCAACTCTTCTTCTAGTTTGTCTTTTTGTAGCTGGCTTGATGTTTCCTAATTCCATCTTTTTGCACCTCCTCTATTTGGTTTTTATTAATTTCGAATTTATTATATCATTAAATAATACAATTTCAACAAATTCTATAAAATTTTTATTATAATATTTCGCTAACTTTTTTACCTCTTTTTTTAGCAACTGATTCAACAGTTTGCATATTTTTAAGAGCTTCAATAGTAGCATATACAACGTTTCTTGGATTATTTGTTCCAATAACTTTTGTATTTATATCTTTATAACCTGCAAGTTCAAGAACTGGTCTAACGCTACCACCAGCGATAACTCCAGTACCTTCTGCACCTGGTTTTAACATAACTTTAGCGCTACCAAATCTACCAACAAATTCATGTGGTATTGTTGTTCCAACGATTGGAACTGTTATTAAATTCTTTTTAGCATCTTCAATAGCTTTTTTGATTGCATCTGGAACTTCTGATGCTTTTCCATTACCAACACCAATATGTCCTTGCTCATCTCCAACAACTACAACAGCGCTAAATCTAAAAGTTCTACCACCTTTAACAACTTTTGCAACTCTGTTAATAGCTACTACAGTTTCTTTTAATTCTACTGATTTTTCTTCCATGAGAATTTTTTTCCTCCTTCTTTACTTAATTAGAAATCTAATCCTGCTTCACGAGCTGCTTCTGCTACTGCTTTTACAACACCGTGATATATAAATCCACCTCTATCAAAAACTACTTGTTTGATATTTTTCTTTAAAGCTTTTTCAGCAATTACTTTACCAACTTCTTTAGCTGCTTCAACATTTGCTGCTTTTGTTTTAATATCTTTATCTAAAGTTGAAACATATACAAGTGTTTCTCCTTTAACATCATCAATAACTTGAGCAATAATGTTTTTATTAGATTTTGTTACAGCAAGTCTTGGACATTCTGTTGTTCCAGAAATTTTTGTACGTACTCTTGTGTGACGTCTTGCTCTTTCAGCTTTTCTATCTATCTTAGTAATCATTTTTTCTCCTTTCTAGGTTCCCTTATAGGGGTATATTTAATCCCAAATTTGGTATATCTTTAAGGGATTAAATATACCCCCTAAAGTAACTTTTACCTAACATTATTAATTAATGATCTAATTTCTATTTTTTACCAGCTTTACCTTCTTTACGTCTAATAACTTCTTCAGCATATTTAATACCTTTACCCCTATATACTTCAGGTGGTCTTTTTGTTCTGATAACAGCTGCTGTTTGACCAACTAATTCTTTATCCATACCTTTAACAATTATTTCATTTGCATTTGGTACATCAAAAGTAATTCCTTCTGGAGCAGCCATTTCTACTGGATGTGAATAACCTAAGTTTAATAATAAGTCATTTCCTTTTTTGCTAGCTCTATATCCAACACCATTAACTTCTAATTTTCTTTCAAAACCTTTTGTTGTTCCTTCAATCATGTTATTTAATAATGTTCTTGTTAAACCATGTAAACTTCTGTTTTCTGGTTGGTCATCTGGTCTAACTACTGTTAGAACATTACCTTCAAGATTGATTTTCATATTTTTATGAAATTCTTTCTCTAAAGTTCCTTTAGGACCTTTTACAGTAATTTTTTGTCCGTCTATTTTAATTTCAACACCTTCTGGTACTGTAATAGGTTTATTTCCTATTCTAGACATTTTGAATTTCCCTCCTTTTTTTTATTATTTCGATTATTTTTATTTCATCTTAGTGGAAGAGTCTACCAAACATAAGCTAAAACTTCTCCACCTATACCTAATTCTCTAGCTTTTTTATCTGTCATTATTCCTTTTGAAGTAGAAATTAATGCAACACCTAAACCATTTAACACTCTTGGTAATTCATCTTTAGATGCATAAATTCTTAAACCAGGTTTACTGATTCTTCTTAAACCATCTATAACTCTATTACCTTTCTCATCATATTTTAAAGTAATTCTAATGATTCCTTGTACATCGCTTTCAATTTCTTCAAAAGCTTTTATATAACCTTCTTCAAGTAATGTTTCTGCAATAGCTTTTTTCATTTTTGATGCTGGAACATCAACTGATTTGAATTTTTGGCTATTAGCATTTCTTATTCTTGTTAACATATCTGCTATTGGGTCTGTTGTATTCAATTTTTTTACCCTCCTTTTTTAATATTTTTTATTTTTAAGTATTTCTCCAAAATTTTATCAAAAACAAGTATTACAAGGTGGACGTTATTAAAAATTAAATGAGCATACTTTTGTATGTGATTTTAATTTTTAATGACAACCAATGATGTAAGACGAAGTTTTTCATTAAAATTTTACCAGCTTGCCTTTTTAACACCTGGAATCTCACCCTTATGAGCTAATTCTCTAAAGCAAACACGGCATATACCATATTTTCTAATGTATGAATGTGGTCTACCACATAATTTACATCTATTATATTCTCTAGTTTTGAATTTTTGTGGTTTTGCACATTTTACTTTTAATGATTTTTTAGCCATTTTTTTCTCCTTTCTTAAAAAAATTAATTTTTAAATGGCATTCCTAAAAGTGTTAGTAACTCTTTAGCTTCTTCATCAGATTTAGCTGTTGTTACAAATATAATATCCATACCTCTTAATTGGTCTACTTTATCATATTCGATTTCTGGGAATATTAATTGTTCTTTTATACCCATTGAGTAGTTTCCTCTACCATCAAATGAATTTGCTGATACTCCTCTAAAATCTCTAACTCTAGGAAGAGCAACATTAAATAATTTTAATGCGAAATCATACATTTTTCCTGCTCTTAATGTAACTTTGCATCCTATTTTTGCACCTTCTCTTAATTTAAATGCTGCAATTGATTTTCTTGCTTTTGTTACTATTGGTCTTTGACCAGTAATTAAGCTTAAATCGTTCATTGCATTATCTAAAGCTTTAGGATTATCTTTTGTATCTCCTAAGCCTATATTTATAACAATTTTATCTAATTTAGGAACTTGCATTACTGATGAATAATTAAATTTTTTCATCATTGCTGGAACTACTTCTTTTTCATATTGTTCTCTAAGTTTTTCCATTTCTAATTATTCCTCCTTTCTAAATACTCTTATTTTAATTTTGCACCACATTTTTTGCAAACACGAACTTTTTCGCCCTTTTCTTCAACATATCCTACTTTTGTAGCTGCTTTACATTTTGGACAAACTACATTAGCTTTTGCACTATGTATAGCGCATTCTACAGAAATGATTCCGCCTTCTTCACCTTGTTTTCTAGGTTTGATATGTTTTTTTCTTATATTAACACCTTTAACAACTATTTTGTTTGTTTTTGGTATAACGTCTAAAACTTCTCCAGTTTTTCCTTTATCATTTCCTGATAAAATTTTAACTGTATCACCTTTTTTTATTTTCAAATTTTTCACCTCTATTTCTTTTCATTTTTAATGAATTATAGAACCTCAGGTGCTAAAGAAATAATTTTCATATAATCTTTATCTCTTAATTCTCTAGCTACAGGTCCAAATATACGTGTTCCTTTTGGTGTACCATCATCACGTATAATAACTGCTGCATTTTCATCAAATTTTAAATAAGAACCATCATGTCTTCTAACACCTTTTCTTGTTCTTACTACAACAGCTTTAACAACTTCACCTTTTTTTACAACGCCGCCTGGTGTAGCTGTTTTAACAGAAGCCATTATTACATCTCCTATTTCGGCAACTTTTCTATGTGAACCACCTAAACATCTAATGCACATAATTTCTTTTGCACCAGTGTTGTCAGCTACTTTTAATCTAGTTTGTTGCTGTACCATTGATTTGTTCCTCCTTTTATTTTTCTCTATACTAATATAGATAATCTTATTTTATAACTGCTTTCTCAACGATTTTAACAAGTCTGAATCTTTTATCTTTTGATAAAGGTCTTGTTTCCATAACTTCAACTTTATCTCCAACTTTACATTCATTGTTTTCATCATGAGCTTTTAATTTATATGTTCTTTTTACAGTTTTATTGTAAATTGGATGAGCAACAGATGTTTCAACTGCAACAACTATTGTTTTATCCATTTTATCAGATACAACTGTACCAATCATAGTTTTACGAAGATTTCTTTCTTCCATTAGGATGTTCTCCTTTCTTATTATAATTATTGATTATTATTATTTAATTCTCTTTGTCTTAAAATTGTTTTTATTCTAGCTATTTCTTTTCTAACTTCTCTTATTCTTAGTGGATTATCTAATCCGTTTGTAGCTAGGCTAAATCTTAATTTAAATAATTCTGATTTTAATTCACTTAGCTCTTTTTCTAGCTCTGGTGAAGACATTTCTTTTACTTTACTATTCTTCATCATTATCACCACCTACTTCTGTTTCTCTTTTTACAAATTTTGTTTGAACTGGTAATTTTTGAGCAGCTAGTCTTAAAGCTTCTCTAGCAACTTCTTCAGAAACACCTTCTAGTTCAAATAAAATTCTTCCTGGTTTTACAACCGCAACCCAGTATTCTGGAGCTCCTTTACCTTTACCCATACGAGTTTCAGCTGGTTTCTTTGTTACTGGTTTGTCAGGGAATATTTTAATCCAAACTTTTCCACCTCTTTTAATGTAACGGTTAACTGCAATTCTGGCAGCTTCAATTTGGTTTGATTTAATCCATCCAGCTGTTGTAGCTTGAATTCCGTATTGTCCTTCATTAACTACATTACCTCTTGTTGCTTTTCCTCTATTTCTACCTTTTTGTTGTTTTCTAAACTTTGTTCTTTTTGGCATTAATGGCATTAGTCGTTACCTCCTTTTGCTTCTTTTTTAGCTGGAAGAACTTCTCCTTTATAAATCCATACTTTTACACCGATTTTTCCATAAGTTGTATCAGCTTCATAGAAACCATAGTCTATATCAGCTCTTAATGTTTGTAGTGGTATAGTACCTTCTTTATAAAATTCTGTTCTTGCCATATCAGCTCCACCTAATCTACCAGATACAGCTGTTTTGATTCCTAATGCTCCAGCTTTCATAGCTTTTTGCATTGATTGTTTCATTGCTCTTCTGAATGAAATTCTTCTTTCTAGTTGATTTGCAATACTTTCTGCAACTAATTGTGCATCTGTATCTACATTTTTAACCTCAACAATATTTAAATTAACTTCTTTTTTTATCATTTTTTCAAGTTCTGCTTTTAATGCTTCTGAAAGGTTTCCACCTTTACCAATAACTAAACCTGGTTTAGCTGTGTAAACATTAACTTTTACGAATTTAGCAGTTCTTTCGATTTCTATTTTTGAAATTCCACTAATAAATAGTTTCTTTTTCACATATTCACGAATTTTATGGTCTTCAACTAGGTATTCGCTAAATTTACTGCTATCAGCATACCATTTAGAACTCCAATCTCTAATAACACCTACTCTTATTCCATTTGGATGAACTTTTTGTCCCATCGTAAATATCCTCCTTTCTCTTATTTACTCTCTCTTAAAACTATTGTTATATGACTTGTTCTTTTTCTAATTCTAACTGCTGAACCTTTTGCAGCTGGTCTAATTCTTTTTAATGTAGGACCTTGGTTTGCATATATTTCTGCAACATAAAGGTTAGCTCTATTCATGAAATGATTATTTTCAGCGTTTGCTATAGCTGAATTTAATAATTTTTCTAATATTTCAGCTGAAGCTTTTGGTGCGAATTTAGCTATATTTTGAGCTTCTTCAACACTTTTGCCTCTCATTAAGTCTGCTACTATTTTAACTTTACGGCTTGAAATTCTAGCATAACTTAATGTTGCTCTTGCTTCTGCTACTTGAGTAGTTTTCTCTTCCACTGTTATATCCTCCAATTTCTAAATTTTTATTTTTTTGTTGTTTTATCTCCTGCGTGACCTTTAAATGTTCTTGTAGGAGCAAATTCTCCTAATTTATGACCGATCATTTCTTCTGAAATATATACAGGAACATGTTTTCTACCATCATGAACAGCTATTGTGTGTCCAACCATTTGTGGATAGATTGTAGATGCTCTTGACCATGTTTTTAATACTTCTTTTTTACCTGTTTCATTCATAGCTTCAATTCTTTTCATAAGTTCTGGAGCTACATAAGGTACTTTTTTACTTGATCTTGACATTAGTTTTCTCCCTTCTATTATTTTCTTCTCTTAACTATAAATTTATTAGATAGCTTTTTCTTATTTCTTGTCTTATATCCAAGAGCTGGTTTACCCCAAGGAGTCATAGGTCCGCTATGTCCAACTGGAGCCCTACCTTCACCACCACCATGAGGGTGATCATTAGGGTTCATAACAGATCCTCTAACTGTAGGTCTAATTCCCATATGTCTTTTTCTTCCTGCTTTACCTAATTTAATATTTTCATGATCTGTATTTCCTATTGTTCCGATTGTAGCTCTACATCTTACAGAAATTAATCTCATTTCTCCTGATGGAAGTCTTACGTGAGCATAAGCACCTTCTTTAGCCATTAATTGAGCTTCTTGTCCAGCACTTCTTACTAATTTTCCACCTTGACCTGGATTTAATTCTATATTATGAATTAATGTACCAACTGGAATACTTGATATTGGCATTGCATTTCCTGGTTTAATATCTATATTTTCACCAGAAACTACTTTATCACCATCTGTTAATCCTTGTGGTGCTAAGATGTAACTTTTTGTTCCATCTTCATATTGTATTAAAGCAATATTTGCACTTCTGTTTGGATCATATTCGATACCAATAACAGTTGCTGTCATATTGTCTTTTTGTCTTTTAAAATCTATTATTCTATATTTTTGTCTATTTCCACCACCTTGATGTCTTACTGTAATTCTACCATATGAATTTCTACCTGCATTTTTTCTCTTTGTTGCAAGTAAAGATTTTTCTGGTGTCTTTTTTGTGATTTCTTCATATGTTGAAGAAGTCATATTTCTTCTTGATGGTGTATATGGTCTGTAATGTTTAATTCCCATTTTTACTTTCTCTCCTTTTATTAATTTATTATCTGGGTTATTTCCCAATATTTTTTAATCTCTAAGCACCCATAAATTCATCGATTGAATCTTTATACTTCTTAGAAACTTTAACTTCTTTTCCACCTTTTCCAAGGTATTTCATATCTGATACGTTTGTATCAATTGTTACGATAGCTTTTTTCCAGTCTGGAGTTCTTCCAGCTGCATATCTAACTCTTTTTTCTTTTCCTTTTACAGTCATAGTATTTACTTTTAATACTTTAACTTCAAATAATTTTTCAACTGCATTTTTTATTTCAACTTTTGTTGCTTTTTTTGCTACTTTGAAAGTGTATTTTCCTTCTTGCATATCCATGCTACTTTTTTCAGTAACGATAGGTTTTATTATAATATCTTCTGCTACCATGATTAAGCATACACCTCCTCTAATTTCTTAATTGTATCTACTGTAACAACTAATTTTTTATTTTTTAATAATTCATATACATTTATTGTATTTACTGAGCTTGTTGTAACATTAGCTAAGTTTCTAGCTGATTTTTGAACAACTTCATTGCTAGCAGGTAATACTATTAAAGCTTTTTCTTCAACTTTTAAGTTTTTCATAGCATCTGCCATTTGTTTTGTTTTGATTTCTTTGAAATCAAATTTATCAACAACTACTAAATCATTTTCTAATACTTTTGAACTTAATAATGATTTAATTGCTAATTGTCTTTCTTTTCTATTAACTCTATATTTATAAGATCTTGGTTTTGGTCCTAAAGCAATACCACCTTTGATCCATTGTGGAGCTCTGATAGATCCTTGTCTAGCTCTACCTGTACCTTTTTGTTTCCAAGGTTTTCTTCCACCGCCTCTTACTTCAGCTCTAGTTTTTGTACTTTGTGTACCTTGTCTTTGATTAGCTAAATAATTAACTAAAACACTGTGTACAACTGCTTCGTTAGGTTCGATTCCAAATATTTCTTCTTTTAAATCTACTTTACTAACTTTTTTTCCTTTTATATCATATACATCTATACTTGGCATTTATTCTTCCTCCTTCCTTCTATTTAGACGCTTTAACTGTTTTTCTAATTTTTAAAATGCTTCCTTTATTTCCAGGTACTGACCCTTTTATTAAAATTGCATTTTTATCTAAGTCTACTTTTACAACTTCTAGATTTTGTACAGTAACTTTTTCTACACCCATATGTCCTGGTAATTTTTTACCTTTGAAAACTCTACCTGGTGTAGATGTTGATCCCATTGAACCTGGTCTTCTATGATACATAGAACCATGTCCCATAGGTCCTCTTGATTGACCATGACGTTTAATAACACCTTGGAATCCTTTTCCTTTTGTGATACCTTGAACATCAACTTTTTCTCCTGCTTCAAATGTATCAACTTTTATTTCAGCACCAACTTTTACGTCAGTTAAGCATTCTGGGCATGCTCTAAATTCTCTTAAATGTTTAGAAGCACTTACTCCTGCTTTTTTGAAATGTCCTTGTTCTGGTTTGTTAACTTTTGATTCTTTAACTGTTCCAAAACCTAATTGAACAGCATCATATCCATCAGTTTCAACTGTTTTTACTTGAACTACTGGACATGGTCCTGCTTCTATAACTGTTACTGGAATAACTACACCTTTTTCATCAAATATTTGTGTCATTCCAACTTTTCTTCCTATTATTGCTTTCATCTTTCTTTTTTCCTCCTACTATTGGCTCGAACGTGTAATAATCATTTTCTTCAATAATATTACTCGTTTTAGCTTGGTTTGATTTTTAGAAATTTCTTTCTTATTTATAAATTATAATTTGATTTCGATATCAACACCTGCTGGTAACTCTAATTTCATTAAGCTATCAACTGTTTTTTGTGTTGGATAAAGAATATCAATAACTCTTTTGTGTGTTCTCATTTCGAATTGTTCTCTTGAATCTTTGTGTTTGTGTGGAGAACGTAAAATAGTTACTATTTCTTTCTCTGTTGGAAGTGGAATAGGACCTGAAACTTTAGCTCCTGTTCTCTTAGCAGTATCTACTATTTTTTCAGCAGACTGATCTAAAACAACATAATCATAAGCTTTTAATCTTATTCTAATTTTGTCACTTCCTATTTTTGTGTTTGATGTTGCCATTTAAAATTTCCCTCCTTATTAAATATTTGGCTAACGGCAAGTTATCAACGTACCCTGGTGTTTCTTATAACCCCATTTTAAAATCCAAGTTTTCTTTAGTGCTTAAAATTTTATTTTAAACTTAAAAATCTTGGATAAGTATGTACATTTATCAAACTTATCGCCTGGTCTCTGCCAAGACATACTCCACAGAAGTTCCCTCCACTTAAAGTGTAGCCACATTCTGCTTCTTCGCTTTATCTTACGCTTTAATATTATACTACGGGTATAAGGCTTTGTCAACATATTTTTTCATTTTCTTTACAATTTTAGAAAAACATTGAATTTATATCAAATATTAGTGAAATCGCTGTTTAACAAAAGGCACAAGGCACATTCCTATTAAATAAAAAATAACCATAATTTTATTTATGGTTATCTATATATTTTTTATTGATTTTCTTCTACAACTAAAGAGCACTCAATATCTTTTTTACCTTGTAATACCCCATTATTATACTTTAATAAACTAACTGTTGGATTTCCTACAGCTTGTGGTATTTCTACCATTATTTCCATTATTCCATCATTATCAATATCTAAAACTTCTACATTATTTATATTTAAATAATATTCAGCAGTAGAGTCCTTTTTCCATTTACTTTTTTCAATAGAAGCTAAATCTCCAATTTTTGCTCCTTTTGAATCTACTAAAGTAATTTTTGAAAATCCAGTTGTTTTATTTGCAAGAATTAATATATATTCATCTGTTTGATTTCCATCTAAATCTACAATTAATGTTTTTACAGAATTATATTCTGATATATTAGGATTATTATCAGAAACAATTGTTGGAACTGTATTTACTACTTTTACTTGCCTTGGTATTGCATTATAATCTTCAGAAATAGCAACTTTTCCAACATTATCTATTTTTACTAGCCCTTCATATAGTTGTGTTGATAATATTCCAAGCATTGGTTCTTTGAATCCATAATTCTCATAATTATAATATGTTATAACATATTTATCAGCAGCATCACTTGTATTATCAATATATTTTAATGTTACTTCATCCATTTTTGAAGTATCTAATATTAATCCATTATATAGAACAACTAATTCTTCATTTAAAATCTTTCTAGTATTTGAAGCATCTGCAACAGCAGATGTGTTATTGGTAGAAGAATTTGTTACATCTGAAATCGCTGAATCAATAATATTAGCAATTGAATCAACAACTTCATTTGTTGCATTATCCTGAACAGATGTATTTACTATGTTTTCTGGTAAATTTGAAACTATTTCTTTAACATTTTCCTTTTCTTGATGAATTAAGTAGTATGTTAATGCTCCTGTTCCAATTATTAAAACAATAAATGCTGCAAATATAAAATTGCCTACTGTACCAATTTTTATTTTTATTGGTTCTGATTCATTGTTTTTTACAAAAGACTCTTCTTTAGTTTCTTTTTTCTCTTCCTTTTTCTCTTTATCTTTATCTTTGTTAAGCTCTTCCATAACATATCTCCTTTAAAATTTTAAGTTCGAAATTTTATATTGTTTTTATTATCCTTGAAAAAGCTATATTATATTTGAACTATTAATGTATTCTATTATTCTTCCAATTTCATTTGTCATAGTATCTTGATATTTTGGTTCTTCTTCAGTAACTTTATCTAATATTGTATATTCATACTTATTTAAAAACTTATGTGTTTCAAGTTCAATTATTTCCTTTTTAGTTATCTTTCTACTATCATAAGGTAAATCTTTACCTTCTTTTTCTTCAACAATACTTTGCACTTTAGATTCTAATATTATATAGTTTCTTCTTAATTCAGTAGCTAATGCTTTTAAATCTATAACATCATCTTGAACAAGCTCATCATCTTCATTATCATCAATAAACATTGCAATTTTTGCCATTAATTCATGTATACTGTAATTATGAGCTAATCTTAATTTTCTTGATAATGTTTTTCTTATTACCATTTGTCTATAATTTATTTGTTCTATCATAAAATCATCAATTTTATTTTGACCTGTAAATAGACCTATAAATCTACTAAATCTTCCTTTTTCTTCAATGATTTCTAAATCATCTCTTAATTTTTTAAGTTCTGCTTCTCCACAGATTTCCCTAATTTTTTCTGCAATTCCTCTTTTTAATTCATTCTCTTCTATAATTGCCATTTCATCAAATCTACTTACCTGACTATTTCTAACAGCAATTTTAGGATTATTTAAATAATTTAATAATGTACTTATTTCTATACATGATTTTGAAACAAGCTCTAAATCTAATTGAGTTCTTTCATTAAATTCTTTTAAACATAATTCATTAGCTTTATTATCTATTTTTTCAACTAACTCTTTTAATACCTCTGCGATATTTCTCATTTCAAAGGCGTTATTTAAAGCACTATAAGATGTTCCCATATTTCCAGCAATTTTAGCATGATTTTGTTGTTTAGTAATTAATGTATTTATATCATCTAATAATCTTTTTACTCTCTCAACATTTTCTAAACTCTCTGCTTTTACTCTTTTTTGAGTTTCATTTTCTTCAATTATTTCTTGATTTTCAACTTCTTCAGGTTCTTCTTCTTTTTCTTGCTTATTCTCTTCAATTTCTTCATCAGCTGTTTTTAAAGCAACTGAAGTTACAATTTTTTCAGGTTCAACCTCTTCAGTTTCAACAATTTCAGCATTTTCTAATTCTGCTTTTTCCTCGATTTCTTCTGGTTTATACTCTACATCTTTAAATTGCTCTTCTATTTCTCTACATTCAGCAATCATATAAACAGCAATATTTCTTTTCCAAATATTAACAAAATCTATATTTTCTTTTCTAAGCTCAAAAACATTAGTTGAAATTTTCTTAAGATCATTTAATTCTTTAGTTACTCTTTCAACATCATTATAATCTGCAATTCTATCTACATCAGAATACTCTGAATCAACTTCTTTTTCATCAATAGCTGATTCATATTTTCTAAGAAGTTGCTCCATTTTTCTAATATTATCAAAATTAATTGCATTTTCTTTTTCAATTTTTATACATTCTTCTATTTTTCTTTTTATAGAATAAGAATTTTCTAATACATAATTATAAAGACCATTTCTTTCAACATCTGTAAGTTTATCTAAATTTTGCTTTTCTAAAACTATATTGTAATATTTAAAATATTTAGAATTATCCAGATTTATGTTTTTATCTTCTTCAACTTTTTTAACTTTTGTAAATGGTGCTATTAAAATCTCTTTATTATATTTTTCTGAACCTAAGATATTTCCTATATTAAAATATGGTATGTTTTCTTCTAACGTTATTGTTATTCCTACTGGCCTATTCCATTTTTTTGCAAACTTTTCTTGTGCTTTTTTATCTGTAGTTGCAGACCAAATTCTATCTATAAAAGGTTCCATTTTTAAACGTTCAATTTCAGCTAAATTCGTTCCTCTAAAAAATGTTACTTCTTCATGTTTTGATTTGCAAAAGCTTTTCATGAATAATTTATATAAAATTTTTGTGTTCATAAGATTTTCAATAACAGATTCTCTGTCATATGGAATTTTTACAACTTTATTTTCAACTTCATCACTTAATAAAGCTATATCAGTTTCACAATTGCTTACCAACAACTGATTCATAGCTTCATATTTCTTGCTTACATACGCTTCAAGCGTTTCAAGTTCTTCTTTCGTAAAATCTAATTCCATCATATGTACCACCTTACAATTTTTCACAGAATAATTGTATCATTTATATATTTTTTAAGCAACAATTTTATAACATTTTTTTAAAGTATTATATTATATTTAAATTATTTATATATGTAATTATTCTATCTATTTCAGTAGCCATAGTATCTTGATATTCATATCCTTCTTGGTCACATACATATGATATTCTATATCCATATTTATTTAAAAATCTTTGTGTCTCAAGTTCTATAATTTCTTTTTTAGTTATCTTTTTATTAACATATAAAGAATTCTTACCATCTCTTTGACTTATAATAGTTTGAACATTAGAGTCTAAAATAGTATAATTTTTCTTCAATTCTTCTGCTAATATTTTCAAACTATCAACATCATCTTTAATAAGTTCATCTTTCTCATTTTCTTCTATAAACATTAATATTTCTGCTAGAATCTCTTCTATATCATATTTTTGAACTAATGTTAATTTTTTTGATAATGTACTTTCTATCGCCATTTTTCTATATTTAATTTGCATTTCTAAGCAATTATCAATTTTATTTCTTCCAATAAGTATTCCAATAAATTTTTTAAATGTTCCTTTTTCTTCTATAATTTTTAAATCATCTTTTAATTTTTTTAATTCTGCTTCTCCTCTAATCTTCCTTGATCTTTCTGCAATGCTTCTCTTTAATTCTCTATCTTCTATTTCAATCATTTCAGGAAATCTACTATATTTATTGCTTATCATTGAATTTTTTGAATCATTTAAACACTTTAATAAAGCTGTTATTCCAATATTAGTTTTAGCAATAGTTTCCAAATCAAATTTTAATTTTTCAAAATTTGTTTGATTACATATTTCAGCTAATTTTCTATCAATTTTAAATAGTTGTTCTTTTAAAATGTGAGCAGAATGTTCCATTTTAGAAATATTGTTTAATGGAGTATATAAAACTCCCATTTTTTCTGCCCTCTGTTGATTCCTCTTTTGAATACCATTTAAAACTTCAATATTTGCCAATATTTTTTTTGATGTATTTATATTTTTTCTGCAATCTAATTTAATTCCTTGGTAATAATCAGTTTCTTTTAACTTAATGGCAATTTCTTCTGAACTATTTTGCTGTTTTATATTAACTTTATTATTTAATTTTCCTTTAATTTTTAATTTCACTCAGAATTCACCTTTACTTTTTATTAGAACAATTTTATCATTTATATATTTTTTAAACAATATTTTTTTTGTTAAGTTATTATTACAAAAAAGCAACTCTTAGATTTCTTCTAAAAGTTGCTTAA
>ERZ777306.2081-NODE-2081-length-27358-cov-10.021902_pt1 | contig 27358 bp, 20 predicted proteins | sample MGYA00374966_ERZ777306 | MGnify/ENA primary metagenome ERZ777306 (study PRJEB29329, sample SAMN06343882) | mouse gut metagenome | isolation source: Mouse cecum | place: Austria: Vienna | collected 2014-11-15 ... | reverse complement strand
TAAGTGCAAAATTTAAAATTACTGCAATAAATAAAATTTCTAATAGCCTAGAATTCAAGTAACTGCTGAGGAATTAATATCAAGCAGAAAGTTATGTCTTAGGCTATTTGAAATTGTTATTTGGTGAGTATTATTTTCTTTTTTCTAGCTTTATTAATATCAAATATATTATGAATGGAAGTTCCGCTTTTGAAAGTAATTCGAAATTAGAAGGTCTTAATAGAATTTTGTGGAAAATGTTCAAGCTTGTTCTTGAAAGGGTGCCACAAAATTTATTTAGAACTTCTATAAGAATTACTTGAACAAGGAACTGTATATGAATAGTATATTTGATATTAATAATCTACAAAATAATTACTCACTCAAATAACAATTTTTATAAATATTTACAAAAACAATTATTATTGATAAAATATTTAAAGATTTTACAGATGAAAAGGAGGAATAATGAAAGAAAAGAAAAATATAATTTTACTTATTATTGCTATTATATTATTTTTAGTAGCATTAATATTTTTGGTGTGGAGTACAAAACAAAAAAATATAGACAATACAAATATAAATAATACAAATGAAATTTTAGAAGAAAACATAGAACCACAAAGAGAAATTGAAAGTTCAAATACACAAGATGTAGAGGGAGTTTCTTATCAAGATATTTCTATTTATACAGAAGATGAAACACAAGTTAAATTATCTGAATTTTCCGAACAACCAGTAATGATTTTATTTTGGAATCCAGAAAATGAGGACTCTGTAGAGGTATTAAAAAAAGTAAATGGAAGATATAGTGATTATAAAGATAAAATTGAATTTTTAATGATAAGTACTTCAAAGGAAATTCCAGAAGAACTAAAAAGTGAAATATCTATGAAAATATATTATGATTTAAATGGTGAATGCCAAGAAATGTATAATGCTACTGTAATTCCAACAATGGTATATATAGATGGCAATAATGAAGTAATAAATGCAAAAAGTGGAGTTCCAAGTAATGATGCTATTGAAGCAAATTTAGATTTAATATCTAATAATTTCTAAAATGTATATAATATAAAAAATAAAATCACAAATAGGAAAAGAGAATAGGATTCCTTTTGTATTCAATAAATTATAAAATATAAATATTAAAAATATTAAAATAGCGATTTTTGTGAAAACAAGAGTCGCTACTTTTTTTCGTTTATTTTGATTATATAAATTAGCTGGTATTAGTATTTTTAAAGCAAATAAACTACTAGAGATAAATAAGATTTTAAAGCTATAGATTGCATAATTAATAATTCCAGATTTTTTTGTAAATAAAGAAAATATTAAATTTGGAAAAATATATAGTATGCTTGAGAAAATTATTTCAAAAATTGTACAATAAATAAGACTACTTAAAAGAGATTTTTTTGTAGCATATATTTTTTTATTTAGAGAAACTACTATAATAGGCGTTATCATAAATAAATATATTATTAAATTTATAAATAGTGCTTGTATTTGGATTGCGTTCATAAAGAGCCTTTCTAAAATTGTTGTTTGTGTGAGTAATTTTAATTGTATAACTTATATTTTTATATAATATATTTTCTTTATTCAAAGTTCTCGGTAATCCGCCGTATTTTAAAGTAGAATTAAATTTTTAAAGAAAACAGCGCCCTCAAAGCAAGTTTGAGATTCCCTATTTTCTTTAAAAATATTCTACTAATAAAATACTCTGTTTACATTCGAACTTTTCTCTCAGAAAATTATTATATAAAAATATTAAGCATAAAGTTTAAAATTACTGCAATAAATAAAATTTTTAACAGCCTAGAACTCAAGTAATTGCTGTAAAATTATGTCTTATGCAGTTTGGAAATTATTATTTGGTGAGTAGTAATTTCTTTTTCTAGCTTTATTAATATCAAATATATTATGAATGGAAGTTCCGCTTTTGAAAGTAATTCGAAATTAGAAGGTCTTAATAGAATTTTGTGGAAAATGTTCAAGCTTGTTCTTGAAAGGGTGCCACAAAATTTATTTAGAACTTCTATGAGAATTGCTTGAACAAGGAACTGTATATGAATAATATATTTGATATTAATAATCTACAAAATAATTACTCACATAAATAATAATTTACCTAATTATATTACAATATTCCACCTGTGTAAAACTTGTTGATAAATTTTTTTGAAAAAAATATAAAAAATACTTGCAAAAGAAAAATTTATATATTAAAATTTAATTGAAGTGGAGAGAAGTGGAACAAAGTGGTAGAAAAGTGGAAGGAGATGTAGCCGGTGTTAATTGGTGAATTTGAACATTCTCTTGATGCAAAAGGCAGATTGATAATGCCTTCAAAGCTTAGAGAAGACATAGGTGAAAAGTTCATAATAACAAAAGGCTTAGACGGATGCTTATTTGCATTCTCACTTGAAGAATGGAAAAATTTTGAACAAAAATTAAGATCTCTTCCAATTTCTAATAAAGATGCTAGAGCGTTCTCAAGATTTTTCTTCGCTGGAGCAATTGATTGTGACATTGATAAACAAGGTAGATTCTTAATTTCAAGTAATTTAAGAGAATTTGCAGGACTTATAAAAGATGTTGTTATAGTAGGTATGGATTCTCGAATTGAAATTTGGAGTAAAGAAAAATGGCAACAATGTGATGAAGACATTTCTGCAGATGAAATTGCAGAAAAGATGGAAATGCTTGGTATATAACTTGCTAAAGTTTATATAGATGCCAAAGATAAAATTTTAAAGATACAAAAGATTACTAATTTACAAAAGAAGAGTAAATTTTAAGAAACAAAAGAAAAATTAAAAATACAAAAGAAAAAGCATACAAAAGATAAAACCTTTAGTTTTACTAAAGAAAATTAAATTAATTACAAAAGAAATTTTGTAAACTAAAGAAAAGATATATAATTTACTAAGGTAAAAAATATATAATACAAAAGATTAAAAAAGTACAAAAGATGAAAATTTTAAAAACAAAATAACAAAAATGAGCCACTTGATTAATTTAAAATGATAAAAAATTTTAAAAAGTGGCTCTTTTGTTCTATAATTGCGAGGATAATATTTTGGAATTTAATCATAAGTCGGTTATGTTAGAAGAGTGCATTGAAGGTCTAAATATAAAACCTGATGGTATATATGTTGACGGAACAATGGGCGGAGCAGGACATAGCAAAGAAATTGTAAAAAGAATAACTGGAAATGGACTTTTCATCGGAATAGATAGGGATGAAGAGGCTATTTGTGTTGCTAAAGAAAGATTAAGTGAATTTCAAAATACAATATTTGTTCATGATAATCATGATAATATAAAAAAAATATTAGAAGAAAAAAATATATCTGAAGTAGATGGGATTTTGTTGGATTTAGGCGTTTCTTCATATCAGCTTGATGAAAGAAATAGAGGGTTTAGCTATATGGGTGATGCTTCTTTAGATATGAGAATGGATAAATCACAAAGTTTTACTGCAAAAGATGTTGTAAATAAATATTCAGAAGAAGAACTTGCTAGAATAATTTTTGAATATGGAGAAGAAAAGTATTCTAAAAGAATTGCCAAAAAGATAGTAGAGCAAAGAAAAGATAAAGCAATAGAGACAACAGAAGAATTAGTAAATATAATAAAAAGTGTAATTCCATTTTCTAAAGGAGATGGTCATCCAGCAAAAAGAACTTTCCAAGCTATAAGAATTGAAGTAAATGATGAAATAAAACCATTATATAATACAATAATTGATTGTATTGATAGTTTGAAAAGTGGAGGAAGACTATGTGTTTTAACATTCCATTCTTTAGAAGATAGAGCTGTTAAAAATGCATTTAATGATTCTGTTCGGAAAATGTGTGTGTCCACCAGGATTACCATATTGTGTTTGTGGAGCAAAAACTAAAGGAAAGATAATAACTAGAAAACCAATGATTCCATCAGATGAAGAGATAAAAGAAAATTCTAGAAGTAAAAGTGCAAAATTAAGAATTTTTGAAAAAATATAATGTAAATTACAAATGACGAATGAAAGGAGGAGAATATGGCAAATATGTATGGATATCAATATGATACAAATCCTAGAAAATTAGAGACAACGTATAGTAAGCCGAAGAGAAAAAGTGTTAATACTAAAAAAACACAACCTAAGGCAAATGCTAATAACCAAAAAAAGAATGATACTAAAATGCAAAAATTAAATATTTTAAGAATTAAATTTTCTATTGGTTTAAAAACAATATTAATAATTGCTGCATTTTTCTTCATACTTTTTAGAGAAGCACAAATGAATGAATTATTTTCACAAATTCAAAAATTAAAAGCATCAGTTACAACTATTCAAAAAGAAAATGATCAAATCGAAATTAGTATTCAGAATAGTATAAATGCAAATAATATAGAACAAGCTGCAAAAGAACAGTTGGGGATGCAGAAATTATCACCAAAGCAAACTGTTTATATATCTCTTCCTAAAGAAGATTATGTTGAACATAGAACAGAAGAAGTAATAATTGAGGAAGAGAAAACACCAATTAAAGAATTTTTTGATAATATAAAAAACATAGTAAGTAAAAAATAAAAACATTATTATATTTATTAATATGATAATGTTTTTTTAGTTCTTTTTTGAAACTTTATTAATAAAATTAAATAACAAAAAGATTGGAGGCATTATGATTAATAGTAATTTAGATTCAAAAAAGAAATTAGTTTTTATATTATTAGTATGTAATTGTGTATGGTTAATAATTATAATAAGACTTGTAATAATACAGATTGTTGAAGGAAAAACATGGTATACAAAAGCTACTAATCAATTACATGTTAGTAGAACTATTACAGCTAATAGAGGAACAATATATGATTCAAGTGGAAAAATTATTTTAGCACAAAGTAGTTCAGTCCAATCTGTTTCAGTTAATCCTCTAAATATCTTAAAAGAAAATAAAGAAAAAGTAGCTAAGGCATTTTCTGAAATTTTTGAATTAGATTATGAAAAAGTGCTCAAAAAAGTAAATAGAAATAGTTCTATAGAGACAATAGTAAAAAGAGTTGATAAAGATAAAGCAGATAAATTAAGAATTTGGATGCAAGAAAATAATATATTTTCAGGTATTAATATTGATGAAGATACCAAAAGATATTATCCATATTCAACACTTGCTTCACACATTATTGGATTTATTGGTAGTGATAATCAAGGATTAGATGGAATTGAAGCAAAATATGATGAAGTTTTAACTGGAGAAAATGGAAGTATAAGCAAAATGATGGATGCAAAAGGAAATATTATAGGAGATAATGGAGAAAACTATGAAAATTCAAATAAAGGGAATGATTTGATATTAAGCATAGATATGAATATTCAAGGAATTGTTGAGAAATATCTAGAACAAGCTTGTATTGAAAATGTATGTACTGATGGTGGAAATGTTATTATTATGGATCCGAATAATGGAGATATACTTGCAATGGCAACATATCCATACTATGATTTAAATAATCCATATGAAGTTACTGATGAAAATGTTGCATCAATGTGGAATGAATTAGAAAGCAAGGAAGAAAATGAATACTTACAAGCAATGTGGAGAAATAAAGCAATTGCTGATACATATGAGCCAGGTTCTACTTTTAAACTTGTAACAGCATCAGCATCTTTAGAAGAAGGAATTGCTGAAACAGATAGGCAAGGTGCATATTGTTGTAGTGGAGCAATTGAAATAGCAGGTGTTAGAATTAAGTGTTGGAGATATTATAGGCCTCATGGTTCAGAGAGTTTAAGAGAAGGATTGATGAATTCATGTAATCCTGTTTTCATAGGTTTAGGTCAAAAACTAGGTGTACCTAAATATTATGAATATTTGAGAAAATTTGGATTTTTAGAAAAAACAGGAATTGATTTAATAGGAGAGGCAAAATCAATATTTTTAAAAGAGGAAAAAGTTGGACCAGTAGAACTTGCAACAATTAGTTTTGGTCAAAGATTTGAAGTTACTCCAATTCAAATGATTACAATGGTATCAAGTATTGCAAATGATGGAATATATGTAAAACCAAGAGTTGTAAAGGCAATAATAGATTCGAAAACAGGAGAAAGAAAAGATATAGAACCTGTTTTTAAAGATAATGTAATTTCTAAAGAAACATCAGAAAAGGTTTTAAGTATGATGACATCTGTTGTATCAGAAGGAACTGGAAAAAATGCTAGAGTTCAAGGATATAATGTTGGAGGAAAAACAGGGACATCAGAAGATGGTGTAAATACTGGAAAATATGTTACTTCTTTTATAGGAGTTGCCCCAACAGATGATCCTAAATTAGCAATTTTAGTAACTCTTTATAATCCAACAGGAGAAGCTGGACACCAAGGTGGAACTGTTGCAGCACCTATTGCAGGAAAAATCTTAAATGAAGTTATAAATTATTTAGAAATTTCTCCTACACAAGAATAAATAATTTTAATATTTTCTGTACAAAAGAATTTTTTTACTATATAATAACATAGAATAAAAAGAAATTTTGGAGGTAAGTTCTAAATGGAATTAAAAAAACTTTTACAAGGATTAGAAAATTATAAATCAAAAGGAAGTTTAGATATTGATATAAAGAAAGTAGAATGCAATTCTAAGAAAGCTACAGCAAATTCATTATTTGTAGCGATTAAAGGTTATGATTATGATGGTCATGAATTTGTAGAAGAAGCAATTGAAAACGGTGCTGTTGCGGTTGTTTTGGATATGAGTGCTAACTTGAAAAAAATAAAAATTTCAAAAGCTGATGTAACTGTTATAATTATTGATGACAGCAGAAAAGCTCTTGCAAGAATAGCATGTAATTATTTTGGAAATCCTTCAAAATATTTTAAATTAATTGGTGTTACAGGAACTAAAGGAAAAACTACTACAACATATATGATTAAATCAATATTAGAAAAAGCTGGGCATAAAGTAGGATTAATAGGAACAGTTGCAAATTATATAGGTGAAGATTGCTTAGGATATAGTGATAGAACAACTCCAGAAAGCTTGGAATTGCAATGTTTATTTTATAAAATGGCAAGAGCAAAATGTGATTATGTTGTTATGGAAGTGTCTTCTCAAAGTTTAAAATTAAACAGAGTAGAGGGATGCTATTTTGATTATGCTGTTTTTACAAATTTATATAAAGATCATATTAGCTTAAAAGAACATAGTGATATGAATGAGTATTTTGAATCAAAATTAAAACTATTCCAAATGACACCAAGAGGATTTGTAAATAGTGATGATTTTAAATGTAATAAAATTATAAAAGGTGCACCAAATTGTAATATTAGTACTTATGCAGTTGATAATAAAGCAGATTTACTTGCTAAAGATATTACTATAACAAATACAAGTGTTGATTTTAAAGTTAAAATAGGAATGAGAAATGAAAGAATAAAAGTAAATATTCCAGGAAGATATAGTGTTTATAATGCATTAGCTGCAATTTCATTTATAAATTCAATTGGAGGAATTGATGCAGAAACAATTAAAGAAGGTTTAGAAACAATAGTTGTTCCAGGAAGAAATGAACTTGTACCAAACAAGAAAGAATTAGCTATTATGATAGATTATGCTCATACAGCTGAAAGCTTAGAAAATATATTACAAGCAGCAAAAACATACACACCAGGTAAAGTTATATGTGTATTTGGTTGTGGTGGAGATAGAGATACTGAAAAAAGACCTCGTATGGGAGAAGTGGCAGGAAGATTGGCAGATTATACTGTTGTTACAACAGATAATCCAAGAACAGAAAAGCCAGAAGATATTATCGCTGAAATAGAAGAGGGAATTTCAAAAACAAAAGGAAAGTATGAAGTAGTTGTTGATAGAAAAGAAGCAATTGAAAAAGCTATTAAACTTACAAATAAAAGAGATTTACTTATATTAGCAGGAAAAGGACATGAAACAACACAAGAAATTAATGGAAAGAAATATCCTTTTGATGAAAGAGAAATTGTTAAAGAAATATTAGGAGAGAAAAAATAATGATTATGCAAATTGTATACTTGCTACTAGCATTTGCTTTAACAGCAATTTTAGGAAAAATTATTATTCCGCTTTTAAAGAAACTTAAAGTTGGTCAAAGTGAAAGATTAGATGGACCACGAGCTCATTTAAAAAAACAAGGAACACCTACAATGGGTGGAATTATGATGATGATTTCAATTATTGTAATGGTAGGTGGATATTGTTTACTAACTAGAGACTTTGAAGAAATTGTGCCAATACTTGGAATTGCAGTTGCTAGTCTTGGATTTGGAATAGTTGGCTTTATAGATGATTTTAAAAAAGTAGTATTAAAAAATACAGAAGGCTTAAATCCAAAATTAAAGATGTTAGGATTATTAATAATTGCTACAATTTATACATTATTTTTAGTTAATTATGTAGGAATTGGAACAGATATAATAATACCAATAATAGATTATAATTTGAATTTACCAATTTGGATTTATATACCATTTACAATACTTGTTATGTTATCAGCCACAAATGCTGTAAATTTAACAGATGGAGTTGATGGATTGGCAGGAAGCGTCACAGCAATAATGGTTACAGCAATATCTATAATAGCAATAAGATTAGGATATGAAAGTATATCAGTATTTGGATGTATAGTAGTAGGATGTTGTTTAGGATTTTTAATATATAATTTTTATAAAGCAAAAGTAATGATGGGAGATACAGGATCATTATTACTTGGTGGAGTTATTGCAAGCATGACAATTTATATGAAATTACCATTAATATTATTGCTTATTGCAATAATTCCTATTTTAGAAACACTTTCAGACATATTACAAGTAATATATTTTAAAAGAACAGGAAAAAGATTATTTAGAATGGCTCCATTACATCATCATTTTGAATTAAGTGGATGGAGAGAAAATAAAGTTGTTGCAATATTTTCTTTAGTTACGTTAGTGGCTTCAACTATTGCAGTTATTATTGTTTAAGCAGGAAGGAATGATAACCAAAGATGGCTAAAAATAATAAGACTAAAAAATTTAGTTTATTTATTAATGGAAAATTCGATTATTCAATATTAATAGTAACATTATTATTATTGTCTGTAGGATTAATTGTATTACTTTCTGCTAGTGCACCTAAAGCACTATCAGAAGAAGATAAAAATGGTAACAGCAGTAGTTACACTTATTTTATAAGACAAGGTGAATTTGCAATAATTGGATTAGTATGTATGTATCTAATTTCAAAAGTTGATTACAGAATTTTAAAAAAATTCAAATGGATATTATATATTTGTACAGTAGCAATATTAGTTATTGTTGGTGTATCTAGTTTAGGACGTGGTACTAAAGGTGCTACAAGATGGATACAAATTGGACCAATTAGCTTACAACCATCAGAATTTGCTAAAGTATCATTAATTGTTTTTTATGCAACTATACTTAGTGATGTAAAAGAAAAAGGAAAAATGAAAAGCATATGGTCTGGATTTTTAAAACCTATTATTTTATTTGCTCCAATTGTATTTGCAATATTTAAATTACAAAACCATTTTAGTGCAACATTTATTATAGGAATGATATTATGTGTGCAAATGTTTGTTGCAGGTACTAGACTTACATATTTTTTTGGAGCTGGAGGTTTAGGAGTAATAGGGGCATTAACTTATTTAGCTCTAAAATCTACAAGTGGGGCTGAAAGTTCTGGGGATTTTAGATCTGCAAGAATTCAAACTTGGTTAGATTTAGAACATGCAGATTTAACAGGTGATGCGTGGCAAATAACTCAAAGTTTGTATGCAATAGGTTCAGGTGGGTTATTTGGTTTAGGATTAGGAAATAGTAAACAAAAATATTTATATTTACCAGAACCACAAAATGATTTTATTTTTGCTGTTTTAGCAGAAGAATTAGGTTTTTTTGGAAGTATTTTGGTAATATTATTATTTGCATTATTTATTTGGAGAGGAATTGTAATAGCAATGAAAGCTCAAGATTCATTTGGAACTTTAATTGCTATAGGGGTAACAACAATGATTGGATTACAAGCTTTAATAAATCTTGCAGTTGTTACAAATACAATGCCAGTAACAGGTATGCCATTACCATTCTTTAGTTATGGTGGTTCTGCAATGATTGCAGATTTAATGGCTGTTGGATTGCTACTTAGTGTTTCAAGAAATAATAAGAAAAATGCAAATTAGGAAAGGATATAGAATAAATGAGAGTTATAATTTCAGCAGCAGGAACAGGTGGACATATAAATCCTGGGATTGCAATAGCTAATAAAATAAGAGAAAAAAATAAGGGGTCTGAAATTATATTCATAGGGACAAATAGAGGGTTAGAAAATGATTTAGTTCCAAGAGCAGGATATAAATTAAAAACAATAGATGCATATGGATTAAAAAAAGAATTTTCTATTCAAAATTTAAAACATATAATTGCAACTATAAAAAGTAGAAAAGATGTACAAAAAATATTTGATGAATTTAAACCAGATTTGGTTATTGGAACAGGTGGCTATATATGTGGTCCAGTTTTTAATGTAGCAGTATCAAAAAAGATACCTACAATTTTACATGAAAGCAATGCATATCCTGGAAGAGCGGTTAAAATGTTTTCAAAAAAAGTAGATGAAATATTAGTAGGATTTGAAGAAACAAAAGATAAATTAGAAGGCTGCAAAAAAGTTGTTGTAACAGGAACACCTACTAAAATTAGAAAAATAGATATAACAAAAGAAAGAAAACAAAAGATTTTAGAAGAATTAGGAATAAAAAATAATTTACCAATAGTATTAGTTTTTGGTGGAAGCCAAGGTGCTCAAAGGATAAATGAAGCTGTAACAGAACTTGTTAAAAATGGTAAAAATGATAAATATCAAATTATATGGGCAACAGGAACAAAACAGTATGATATAGTAAAAGAAGAATTTGAAAAAAGCAATATTAATATAAATAATTTAAAAAATGTAAAAGCTTTGCCATATATATACAATATGGAAGAAATGATGAATGTTGCAGATTTACTTGTTTGTAGAAGTGGAGCTATGACAATAACAGAAATTTCTATTGTAGGAAAACCAGCAATATTCATACCATTACCTTCAATGTCTGCAAATAGACAAGAAGATAATGCATTGGTTTTAAAGAAAATTGGTGCAGCAAAAATTATTTTAAATCACGAAGTAAATGGAAATAATTTATCAAAAGAGATAGCTAGTATTATTGAAGATAGCCATGAATTAAAAGAGATGGGAAAAGTAGCAAATTCAATTGCTCCAAGTAATGTAGAAGAAAAGATTTATAAAGAAATAGAAACGCTTGTAAAATAAAAGGGGATACTATGGAAGAAGAGAAGAAAAGTGTAGAAAGTCAAGATAAAATTGCAATTTCAAAAGTTGCTGAGGCTGTTGGAAATACTCAAATGACACAAGATCAAATTGAGGAAAAAATTGATGAAGCATTAAAAGTTTGCTATAAATTAATTGAAGATAAAGCTGATAATTATATTCCTATAGATGCAGATACTGCAAAGAAAAATAGATTAATTGCTGATTTAAAAAATAATGCTAAAATTGATATGTTTAATCGAGTTTTATCTGAAGGGGTAGATAATCTTGAAGGTTTAACTCAAGATATTGCTATAGATGCAATTAAACCAATAGTACCAGTTGAAGATAAAGGGGAAAAGTCACTTTCTACAGCTGATATAAGGCAACAAAGATTAAACGAAAGTATGTTAAAAGATTTTGAATCTCTTTTTGGAGATGATGATTCAAAATCATCTGGTTTAATAGATACAGCGTTAAAAGGATATGTAGATTTAACAGAAGCATCAAAAGATGTACGAAATAAGGTAAAATCTTCTCTTGATGAAGCTACCAAAAAAGCTTATGATGAGGCACAAACAGATGAAGAAAGAATGGCAATAAAAAGTATAGCAGAGGTTGAATTATTATATGAGAAAAACGAAACAATGGAACCTACTGCTAATTGGAGAAATATTTGTATAGCATTAGCTCAAGGAAAAAATGAATATGCATTACAATTAGCAGAGAAATATAAAGTTGATATTGGATATAAAACTGATGAGAATGGAAATGTAAGTATTGATAAAGATATGGCGATAAAAGAGTATGCTAAAGAATTTTTAATAGCATCTGGTATGGAGCCTAGTGAAGAAAATATAAAAATGGCTCAAGAAACTGAGTGTACTTATGAAAATTTATTAATGCAAAATCAAACAAGTATAGAGCATAGCTCTCATGAACTTCCAAAAGATGGAGAAACACTTGAAAATGATATGGAAAAAATATATAGACAAGGTGTGTTTTTGGAATTAATTGTTCATGCAGATAATAATTTTGAAAAAAATGCAACAGAATGGATTGCGGGAAATATTAAATCAGCTCAAAAATTTATAAAGGATTTTGAAAGAAATAAAGATTTGGACTCTAATATAAAAGAAAACTTAAATAGATTAAATGATATAAAAAATAATATGTTAAAAGAAAAAATAAATGAATTATTGAATAAAAATCAAAATCCAGTTGAGTATATTGGAATAGATTTACAAACATCACAAGAATTTTTAAGAGAAATGATAGATGAAAAAAATCCAAAACTTAATAATCAAATAATGCTTATGCAAAATGGTATAAAACAATCAGAAAAAGAAAAATTACAAAAAGCATTTTCAAAAGATAGTGGTACTTTTAAAGAAACAGTAACAGATTTAGTAAAACTTAATCCAGCTGTTGCACAAGAATTCTTAAAAGATTTTATGAGTAATTCAGAAAATAGTAATATTAAAAATTATGATTTTAAAGTAATGATTCTGCAAGAAAGTATTAATCAAGCTCAAGGAGAACATACAGTAGAAAATACATTTCCAAGTGTGGAAAATGCTGACATATCAGCAATAGTAGAAGACAATGGACCAAAATTAACAGGTGATAAATCTAATGAAAAAGCACAAGAAGATGATGATTTAATTTTGTAAAATAAAAAAGTACTTGCTAAATTCGATATATTGAATTAAAATACATTAAGTAATAAGTACAAAAGGGAGAAAGTTTAAATGATAGACAAATTAGTAATTGTGGAATCACCAGCAAAAGCTAACACAATAAAAAAGTTTTTGGGTGGAAAAAGCAAAGTCGTGGCTTCTATGGGACATATTAGAGATTTACCAAAATCAAAAATGGGTGTAGATATAGAACATAATTTTGAACCACAATATATAAATATACGTGGAAAAGCCACATTAATAAATTCACTAAAAAAAGATGCCAAAAATGCCAAAAAAGTTTATCTTGCAACTGACCCTGACCGTGAAGGAGAGGCAATTGCATGGCATTTAGCATATATTTTAGGAATTGATCAAGAGAGTGTATGTAGAGTTACTTTTAATGAAATAACCAAAGAAGCAGTAAAAAATGGTATAAGCAATCCTAGAAAAATTGATTTAAATTTAACTGATGCACAACAAGCAAGACGTGTATTAGATAGAATAGTTGGTTATAAAATAAGTCCAGTATTATGGAAAAAAGTAAAAAGAGGTTTGTCAGCTGGTAGAGTTCAATCTGTTGCTGTAAAATTAATTGTTGAAAGAGAAGAAGAAATAGAAGCTTTTATACCAGAAGAATATTGGAATATAAACTTAAAAGTTTCAGATAAGAAAACCAAAACTAAATTTGATTGTAAATTTATTGGAAAAAATGGTGAGAAAATAGAACTTCATACAAAAGATGAAGTTGATAGAATACTGGCAGATTTAGAAGGTGCAAAATATAAAGTTGTAGATATAAAAAAAGGAGAAAGAAAAAGAAATCCAGCTCCACCATTTACAACAAGTACACTTCAACAAGATGCATCAAGAAAATTGAATTTTGCTATTAAAAAGACAATGTCTGTTGCTCAAGGTCTATATGAAGGTGTTAAACTTCCAGATTATGGAGTTACAGGTTTAATAACTTATATGAGAACCGATTCAACAAGAATCTCAAATGAGGCAAGACAAGCTGCTAAAGAACATATAGTTAAAACTTATGGAGAAAACTATTATGAAAATAGATTTTTTAAGACAAAATCTGAAGCACAAGATGCCCATGAAGCAATTAGGCCATCACATATTGAATTAACTCCAGAGTCAATAAAAGATAGTTTAACATCAGATCAATATAAGTTATATAAGTTAATTTATAATAGATTTATGGCAAGTCAAATGTCAGCTGCAATATATGATACAGTTGCAGTTTCAATAGATGGAAATGAATACAATTTTAAAGCAAATGGTCAAACAATGAAATTTAAAGGATATATGACATTATATGTAGAAAATGAAGAGAAAGAGGAATTTGCTAAAATACCAGAACTCGCAGTAGGTGAAGAAGTAAAGAAGGAAGAGTTAGAATCAAAACAAAGTTTTACAGAACCACCACCAAGATATACAGAAGCAAGTTTAGTTAAAACATTAGAAGAAAAAGGAATTGGAAGACCAAGTACTTATGCTCCAACAATTACAACAATATTAACAAGAAGATACATAGAAAAAATTCAAAAGCAACTTATGCCAACAGAATTAGGTAGAGTAGTAAACAAACTCCTTATAGAAAACTTTGGAGATGTAATAAATGTTGAGTTTACAGCTAAAATGGAAGAAGAATTCGATAAAGTTGCAGAAGGTGATGAAAAATGGAAAAATGTAATAAAAGAGTTTTACACACCTTTTGAACAAATTGTGGAAAAAGTAGAGGAAGAATTAGAACATGTAACTCTTCAATATGAAGAATCAGATGTACCATGTGAAAAATGTGGTAGAATGATGGTTTATAAATATGGAAGATTTGGTAAGTTTTTAGCTTGCCCAGGATATCCAGAATGTCAAAATGCAAAACCAATAATTGAAACAGTAGATGTGCCATGTCCAGTTTGTGGAGGTACTGTTCAAGTTAGAAAAACTAAGAAAAGACGTAATTACTATATTTGTGAAAATAATTCTGGAATAGGTCAAGGATGTTATTATATTTCTTGGAATAAACCAAAAGAAGGTGAAAAATTTGTGCCTTCAAACGAAAAAGATTTAGAACTATTTGAAAAAGAAACTACAAAGAAAAAAACTACTAAGAAAAAATCAACTACTAAAAAGAAAACTGCGAAAAAGAAAATAAAATAAATTTAAAAGCATCAGATATTGTTTGAATATCTGATGCTTTTTTGTACTCATATAAAAACGCAATAAAAAAATTTTTAAAAAATAAAAATATTAACAAATATTAGGGAAATAGTAACTTTCGCAAATGCATGAAAAATATGGAATAAAAGTAATATTTTTGTAATTGTAATAGAAAAAATCAAAAACTATAATATACTTATAAAATTGTTTTTTTAGTGGGATAAAATATGGAAGAAAATACAAAAGTTGATAAAGAAGTAATTGAAAAAGATAAAGACAAAGATACATTAGTTGTAGATGAAAATAATCGTGTTATTGATTTTGATGCAATTTTAAATGAAAATAAAGATGAAGCTATTGTTAATAATATAAATAATTTATTAAATTGTGGTTCTAATTATGTAAGTAGAGAAGTCATAAAAGAAAGATTTGCTGAAAAAACTGGAGCTATGGTCACAGAAGAAATAGCAATGAATGTCCTTCAGGAAGTTTTTGATGAATTTGTTAACTTAATTAATAATAATGATGAATTTGTAATGGTAAGTGGAAAAGATGGCAAAATAGATAAAGTTGGAACAGAAAAGAAGTTAAGAGAAAATGCTGAGTATTTACTTAATAATAGAGATGAAGAAGAAAATATTAATAAAATTCTTGGAATAAATAAAGAAGAAAAAACAATTGATAGTATTTTTAAAACACCAGAACATATGGAAAGAAAGAGAATCGCTATAGAAGACGCGTTTAAAGAAGTTAATAATGAAGAAAAATATGTAGAAGAAAGAAATAATTTTCAAGTAACAGAAGAAAATGTAGGAGTTAGTTTATTCAAACAATTTAATAATTCACTAGAAATGTTAAAGAAATATAGTAAAGAAGAACTTATTTTAATAGAATACGACAAAAAACTTGAAGAAGCAAAAGGAACAGTAAGATATGATGATATATTAAAAGAAAGAAATGATTTTTTAAAAAGTAGACCTGATATTGAGAAAAAACTTATAGATCCAGAAACAGGAAGAGTAAGAAAAGAAGATTATAAAGCAAATGAAGCTCAATTAGTTGTTGGAATAGTACAAGAAATAGCTTGTTTAAAGGAATCTGGAATAAATAATTTAGATGAGAATAGAAAAAAAATAGCAGTAATTCATATAATTAGTGGTCTTGAAGTTGATGAGATTAAAGATGACGTTTCAAAAATGCTTGCTGAATTGATTCCTGACTATAAGGCAGAGGAAGGAAATTCAATTAATAATCGTAAGTCAATAGAAAATATGTTAGGAATAAAAGAGGCATTGCATGAAGAAGGATTTCAAGCTTTACTTAGAGTTTGTGGAGAAAGAATACTTAGAGATATAGATATAGAAGTTATTTTACAAAATAATGGAATATTTCCTGAATATTTAGTTCAAAAGTGGTTTGATAATAGTGCAGAAGAATTAGATGTTGCAAATCTAAAAGAAGATATAAAAACCGCAGAAATGAAATACTTTAAAGGTTCTTCATTAGAATTTTTAGAAGAAGATGCCAAATTAGTAAAAGAGGCATATAATACTTCAACGGCAAGATCATGGATAAATACTAAAGAAGATGCTATAAATTATAGATATGCGTATTTATTAAAAAGTAAGCAAGAATTAGAAAGTAGAGCCGATACATCGGGTATAGCTTTTGCCAGATTACTTTCAGTTAATGAAGAACTAGAAAAATTTGAGGAAAAATATGGAAAACTAGAATTGGAAGATAAGGATGGAAAATTTAGCAGTAAACTAAATTATTATGCAGATTCAAAAGTCCTTTCTAAGTTATCTAAAGAATTTATTAAAGATGAAGATAAAATTACTACTCGTGCAGATTATGATAAATTAAGTCCTGAGGAAAAGAAAATATATTTAAGAAATACAATAGTAGCATTAAATTATGAAAAAGAAAGTGGAAAATCAAAAACAAAATTAAGTTCATCAAAGAAAATTATGAATAAATTTGCTAAAAGAAGATTGGAGATTTTAAATATTGATGAAAATCAATTTATTACAATAAATGGAGATGATATTCAAATTAATACAGATGTTATTTTTAATGAATATCAAAAAATGTCAAGACACAATTTTAAAGATTATCAAGAGCTATCAGATTACTGTGAATTGAATAAAATGGAATATGTAAATGATAAATTAAAAATCTGCATAGAACTAGATGACAGTTGCTTTGAAAAAGTATCACAAATCGGAAAATCATATGAAAAAGCAACAGAAGAAATCGAAAAATTAAAAGCAAAAAACTATAATAAAGAAAACTTTTTTGGTAATGTAAAAGATAGTTTAAAAGGAAAAATAGATGAAAGCGATTTAGAACAATTACAATTATCAGAAGAAATTTTAAATAGAATAAAATATTTAGATACAAAAATAAATAGTGAAGATGTATTTGTTATGGAATTTCAAAGATTACAAAATCAAATTGAATTTTCACAAGGCTTAGATCATAATATGGCTATAAAACAAAGAAGTGAATTGATAAGAAAAAATCCAGATAAGAAGTCTGATTTCTTGAAATGTGCTAATAATTCTAATAAATATAAGAATAGTTTAAAGTTATATACAGATGCAATAGTTGAGAAAAATGCATTAATTACTGTTGCAGTAATTAATAGTTTATCAGATGAAAAACTTAATTATTTAATTAATAGTCCAGATTTAAAAAATAAAACATTACTTACATTAGTTGCTTCTTTAAAAGAAAATCCAGAAACAGAGCAAAGTCAATTAATTTCTGCAATACAAAAAATTTGTCCTAATACAAAAATGACAGATAAAAATGGAAAATTAGTTAATGACTTTGATAAATTAGCTCCAAGATTAGGAAAAGAACTTGAAATAGAAAGTTGCAGTAAAAGTGAATTAACTTCGCTAATAGATAAAACCAAAACTATTATTGTACAAAATCAAAATGCTCAAAGATTGGATAATGTCGAAGAAAAAGATTTAGTTATGGCATTAGGAATAAATGGTTTATCTATATTGTCAGATAAATATTTAAATTCACAAGATGCAGATGATATTAATAAAACTAGAGAAGAAAAATTTTTCGAAGGTTCCAAACTTGAATATTCAAAAAATGATGTAGATGAATTTAAAAGATTATATTGTAAAACTCTTTCAAAATCATGGGTTGAAAGTAAAGAACAGGCACAAAATTTAAGATATATGCATCTTGTAAAAGCAAAAGAAGCTGCTTTGAAAAGTCCTCTTTTTACAGATAAGCAAAAGGAAATATTTGTAAGAAGAGTAGAAAATTATGAAGAAGAACACCCAAATTTAAAGAAAGAGGATTTTATAGAAAATGGGAAATTAAAATTAGAAAAGAAAAGAGAAATTGAAGAATTTGAAAATATGAAGTTTGTTGGAGATTTGCTAAGCGATTACGTAATGGATGAGGAAAAGGTTGATTGCCCGAAAGATTATAAAAATCTTACATTATCAGAGAAAAGAAAATATATTGTGGCTACTCTTCAAGGATTAATGGAGGAAAAAGAAGATAATAATATTTTAGCTAAAATGGCATTAAGAAGATTAGAAGTTATATCTGATTCTGATAAAAGTTTTGTAATTGATGATAAAGAAAATGGAATAAAATTAAATGAAGAAGCACTTGTGAAAGAATTTTCTTCAATTTATAAATTACGTAAAGATATTAAAACTTTTGATGATTTAAAAGAGATATATGCTCATCGTAGAACAGCACATGCTAGGTCAAAACTTAAATTTTATGATGAAGTAAGTGATGAATTTATTCAATTAAATTCAAAAGATAATGAATCAAGAGCTAAAGAAATAGAAAAGCATAAAGCAGATATAGCTTTGAAAAAATCTTTAGACTATGAAAAATATCTAAATCCAGTAGTAGAAGCAGCAAAGGCTAAAGAGATATCATCAAAAGAAAATGAAAATAAATCTTCTGAAAAAGAAAGTAAGTATTCATATAATTTTTCTAAAGCACAAGAAGAAAATTATGACATAAGAAAATATAAAATAGGTAATTCAGAGACTTTAGTATCTTCTGGAATTAAAATTGAAACTATTGATGTTGATAAAAAACTAGAATATGAAATTACGCCCAATTCATCAAAGCAAGATACTCAATTCCAAGAAGTACTACAAGATGAACAGCAACAAGAAAACACTGAACACCCTAAATTATCATTTGTAGACAGAATAAAAAATGCTATTTCAAATTTTAGAAAGCCAATTGAAGAAAACACAGATGAACTAGCATTAGTAGAAACTAAAGGCGGATTTTTTGATAATATAAAAAATGCAATGAAAAATATATTTGCTAAAAATGAAGATAAAATGGAAGTAGAAGATGTTCAGGAACAAGAAAGTACTCAAATACAAAATACATTTGATCAAAGATATAAAGTAGATGTTGATAGAAGTAAAGCTATAAATAGTCTTTCTACTAATAAGACATTACAAGAAAGTAATAGAGAAACAGAAGAAGATAAAGATGATGTTTCTTATGGAGAATAAAAAGGATGTGGAAAAATGAATGAAGTTATTGTAATAGGTGGAGGTTTAGCTGGTTGTGAAGCAGCTATGCAAATTGCAAAACATAAAATTAAAGTAAAGCTATATGAAATGAAACCAATAAAATTCTCTGAAGCACATTCAAATAATAATCTTGCAGAAGTAGTATGTAGCAATTCGTTTAAATCAAATTTATTAACTAATGCATGTGGATTGCTAAAAGAAGAATTAAGATTATTAGGAAGTGAATTAATACCTATAGCAGATAAAGTAAATGTTCCAGCAGGACAGGCTTTAGCAGTAGATAGAGAAAAATTTGCAGAAGAGGTTACAAAATTAGTAGAATCAAATAAATATATTGAACTTATTAGAGAAGAAGTAACAGAAATTCCTAAGGATAAGATTGTTGTAATTGCAACAGGACCATTGACATCAGAAAAATTGTCAACAGCAATAATTAAACTAACTGGAAATACAGGTTTATTTTTCTATGATGCAGCAGCTCCAATTATTGAAAAAGATTCTATTGATATGAATATTGCTTTTTTTGGAGATAGATATGAACAGGAGCGCGGAAAAGAAGAGGATTACGATGAGTGGTTAAAAAGAATTGAAAATCAAGAAGCAAGTTATATTAATCTTCCTATGAATAAAGAAGAATATGAAAAATTTGTTACTGAACTTGTAAATGCAGAAGTAGTTACTTTACATGAATTTGAAAAAAGAGAAATTTTTGAAGGATGCATGCCTATAGAAATTATGGCAAAAAGAGGAATAGATACATTAAGATATGGACCATTAAAACCAGTGGGATTTACAGATAAAAGAATTGGCAGAAGACCATATGCTGTTGTACAATTAAGACAAGATAATCAAGAAGGTAATTTATATAATATAGTAGGATTTCAAACTAATTTAAAATATGGAGAGCAAAAAAGAGTTTTCAACATGATACCAGGACTAGAAAATGCATCATTTGTTAAGTATGGGGTAATGCATAGAAATACATATATAAATTCAAGTGTATTATTAGATAATATATATAATATGAAAGAAAATAATAATATATATTTTGCAGGACAAATAACAGGAGTTGAAGGCTATGTAGAATCAATATCATCAGGATTTTTAGTTGGTATAAATATTGCAAATAGAATTCTTGGAAAAGAAAAAATTATTATGCCAAAAGAAACTGTAATGGGAGCTCTTGCTGATTATATTTCTACTGAAAATAGTAAGTTTCAGCCAATGAATGCTAATTTTGGAATACTTCCACAATTAGAAGAAAAAATAAAGGATAAAAAAGTAAAATATTCAAAATTAGCAGAAATTAGTTTAAATAAAATAAAAACTATGAAAGAATCATATTTTTTAGAATGATTAAAATAATAAAAATGTTAAAAAATTATGTAAAACTATTGAAAAAAACTAGTATTTGTGCTAAAATGATAACAGTTGGAAGTTTGTGACATTTAAAAAAATTAAAAATTAGACGCTATACAAAAGATTGGAAGGAGATTTGTAATGGAAAAAAATTTAAGCCAAGAGGATTTAGATCTTATTGATAAAATTGCTCAAATGACTGTTGATATATCGAAATTACAAGCTGAAATTGAAATAGAAAAAGAGAAAAAAAGTGAATAATAGAATCTAAGAAAAAAAGAAGGAGGATATAATAAGTATAGCGAGATACTTATTATAAGATGAAAATGGCTAAAAAAACTTTAGATGAAATTAGAAAAAGTATGACAGAACTTCAAAACGAAATTACTAGTTTAACAGCTACAAGAAAAACTTATGTAGCAGAAATGGACAGATTAACTTCAGACGAACAAGATATTACAATAGCAATGGATGATGACAAAGAACAACTTAAAAGTTTAAGAAAATTTGTTTCGGAAAACGACAAAGCAAACTTAACTCCAAGAATGGCGAGCAGAATAAAAGAAAAGAAAAATAAAATAAAAACTTTAGAAAGAGCATTAGCTACACAAAAAGCAGAATTAGATAAAATTAAAAAGGCAAAAACGGAAATAGAGAAAAAACCTGAATATGCAGAAACAGAAAAGAAACTTACTGATGCACAATCTAAGTTAGATGGAATCTTTGATATTTTAGAACAAGATCCAACAATTAATAAACAATTACAACTTGCAGTTAAATATCAATTTAAAACTGAAATAGATGCTCAAAATAAGATAAAAGAAGGTTATTCTAAATTTGGAAAAGATCTTTCAAAAACAATGAAAGATGGATCAAAAGATAATTTGAAAACTTTAGTTGAAGAATTAAGTGAAAGCAAGAAAGAAAGAGAAGAAGCTGATAATGATCCAACTGCAGATTCAAATGCTGCTAAGAAAAAATTTTTTGATGCACGTAAAAAATTGCAAGATGAAATTAAAAGTAAGTTTGGAATAGAAATAGATCCAAAAGATGTTGAGTATATTTTAAAAGCTGTAGATAATAATCAATTAGATAATTTAAGCTTACCATCAGCAACAGCTAAAATTCAAGAAGCAGATTCTATGATTTCAAAATTAGAAGCTTCAAGAGATAAAAGACTTACAGAATTAGAATCTAAAAAAGCTAAACCTCAATTACAAAATACAGATTTAATTGAAGAAAATAGAAAGAAAATAGAAGAGTTTAGAAATGGAATAGATACTATATTAGTTCCTAGAATAGAAGATTTAGAAACAGAAATTGCTGATATAGATACAAAGATTGATGATACAGATAAAAAGATTGCAAAAGAAGAGGCTGATTTAGGTGAACCATCAGATGAATACAAAGAAGCTAAAAAAATAGAGCAAGAATTAAAAGATAATCATATTATTATAGAAGAACTTGTTCCTGAGTTAGATGATGAAAATTCAGAAGTGAGTAAAACATTTGAAATTTTTACAAAAGCTGATTTAGATGTTAGAAAAGCTTTCCAAAAATGTAAAGTAGATGATAGCCCAGAAGCAATGAAAGAACTTAACGAAAAAATTGCTGAATATCAAGTAATAGCTTTAGATTTACAAGATTTAACAGGTTATGATATTGAATCTTGGCAAAATTATTTAAAAGAAGTATTAAATGATAGAATAGAAGATGGTGAAACATTGGATAGCGCATATTATCATACTGATAATAAAAACCTTGAATTATTAGAAAAAGATTCAGCTATTAGAAAAAATGAAGATGCATTAGATGCATATGATGAACTTGTAGAAAGAACAGAAAATGTTGATAAACTTCAATCTACAATATTGAATGGCAAACCATTGCCAGCATCAATAGATGAAGTATTTAATGATCCAGATAAAGGATATTATTCAGCAATAAAGGGACTTGAAAAAGCTTCAGGACTTGATGGGGGAAAAGGAGTAGTTGAGGACGTAAAAATATTCGATTTACTTAAAAATGTTAAAATGATACAAGCAGGTATTTTTAATAAAGTAAAAGGATTTTTCTCAAAATTAGCTTCTAAATTTAAACCACAAAGATTTTTTGAACCACCAAAAGATTCAGATAAATTAGTTAAAAAATATCGTGATGCTTTAACTCCAGAACTAAAAGATGAAATTAAATCAAGAAGAGGACTTGAAAGTTTAAAAGCAGATAGAATGGGGTTAGATGTTTTAAAAGTATCAAAAGAAGGCGAAAGAGACGATTTAGTAGAAAAAAGTAGAGTAGCATTAGATGAAATTAAAGCTTTAGAAGATAGAAATGAAGAACTTGCAAGAGAAGATGCTGGAAGAGCAGGAGATTCTCAAATTGAGCAAACTGATGATCTTGAATTTGTAACAAGAGAAGATGATATAGTTAAAGCTTATTCAGATACAAGAGGAAAAGATGACGATGATGGTAGATAAAAAATAAATTTACATACAAAAGGCTATATTATATAAATATAGCCTTTTACTTATATAATGAAAGGAAACTGTATGGAAGAAAAAAGAAAGATTTCAGGAACTAGAAAACGAATACATCATACATATTCTTCAAGAAATAGTAGTATATTTAAAAGATCATCTACAAGAAGGACTAAAAAAATAAATAGGAAGAAAAAAATTTCTAAACCTGTAACAATTCCAAAAGGAAGACTAACAGAGCCGAAAAAAAGATGTTTAATTAGAAGAATTATGTTACAGATGAAATATAATGGTGGAGATTTTGATTATTTAGAAGATTATTATGATGATCTTACTAGAAGTGAACTTGCTGGTTATAGAGATTCTAAAGATAGAGATGATAGACAATTTTATAAAGAAGTTCAAAGTTATGAAGATGCAAGTGATGATGTAACAGTAAGAAGAGGGTGGATGACATTTAAAATAGGGTTAGCAACAATAATGTTATCTGTTGCAATTGGAACCATAAATCATACAATGCAAGGTATATATGCAATGACTCCTAAAGAAGCTGTAATGATTACTCTAGAAGATGCAAATCAAGAACAAATAGAAAATGCTAAAAATCAACTTGAAATTGTAAAATGTAATAGTCAATATAATTTTGAGAATTTAACTTATGAAGAACAGATTGATGCAACTCTCCGTATTCCAACATCTGAATCTAAAATAACAAAGCAGGAATTTTATGGAGCTATACTAAGATTTGAAGATCAGGAACTGTTGGAAGATATACTACAAAATACATTTGGTGAAGAATATAGTAATTATTCAGATGATAAGAAGCAAGACTTAAAGAAACTTGCATATGAATTATTAGAAGATGAAAAAAAAGAGTATGCTCGTGATCCAGAAGTATTAAAAGAATTAGCAGAAAAACAAAGAATCGAGAAAGAAGAAAGAGAAGCTAGACAGGCAGAAGTTGATGCAAGATTAAATTTTGTTGCTCAAAATCATAATGAAGAAGAGTTAGAGTAGGTGATAAAATGAAGGAATTTAAAATAGGCGGAAAAATAATATTAGAAGATGGAAATGCATATAGAATAGTAGATATTATAAAAGAAGATAATAAAGAATACTATTTTTGTTGTACAGTTGAAAAAAGTATTAAACCTAAGGTATTAATAAAAAAAGAAATTGATGGAAAAGTGTTTATGAAAGAAATAATAGAACCACAAATATTGCAAAAAATAGCATCACAAATTTTAAATTAAAATTTGTGAAAAACCTACGGAATTAACGAAAAATAAACTTTTGGAAAGTATTGACATAGAGTAATAAAAGTGATAAAATAGATACGCTATTGTATAGGGAAACCTATATTCTAGCGTATTATTTGTATATAGAAATGAGGTGAAAAAGAAGAATGCCAACAATTAATCAATTAGTAAGAAAAGGTAGACAAACATCAACAAAAAAATCAACAGCTCCAGCTCTTCAAAAAGGTTATAACTCTAGAAAAAAAGTTCAAACTGATCATAGAGCTCCACAAAAAAGAGGTGTATGTACAGTAGTTAAAACTGTTACACCTAAGAAGCCTAACTCAGCTTTAAGAAAAGTTGCCAGAGTTAAACTTTCAAATGGATATGAAGTAACATCTTATATCCCTGGTGTAGGACATAACTTACAAGAACACAGTGTTGTACTTATAAGAGGTGGTAGAGTAAAAGACTTACCAGGTGTTAGATACCATATTATTAGAGGTACTTTAGATACAGCTGGTGTTAAAGATAGAATGCAAGCTAGATCTAAATACGGAGCTAAGAGACCTAAAAAATAAAATCTATGAAAAACTTCGTTTTACGTTGTTGAACTTCATTAAAAATTTTAATTACGTATCAACGTATACACATAAAATTTTTAATTTGTTCGCTTAGTAATACTTGTTTTTGATAAATTTTATAATTTTAGAAAATTAATTATTTAAACTTAATTTTCTAAATTATTAATTGATAATAGTGCATTGTTCTTTTATAGAATATATAAAAAATCTTGCACTATTACGGGAAAGAAAAATAATCTTTTCAGAGTACCTTTCTGCATTATGTGCAGAATTAAAATAATAAGCTTTGTAAATAGTTACAGAGTAAAGAAATTATAAGGAGGGAAGTATAGTGCCAAGAAAAGGATATATAGCAAAAAGAGATGTATTACCAGATCCATTATATAACAGCAAAGTTGTTACAAAATTAATCAACAATATAATGTTAGATGGTAAAAAATCAGTTGCTCAAAGTATAGTTTATGGTGCTTTCGATATAATCAAAGAAAAAGAACAAAAAGATCCATTAGAAGTATTTGAAGCAGCATTAGAAAACATAATGCCAGTTCTTGAAGTTAAAGCAAGAAGAGTTGGTGGAGCAACATACCAAGTACCATTAGAAATTAGACCAGAAAGAAGACAAACTTTAGGTTTAAGATGGTTAGTAACATATGCTAGAAAAAGACATGAAAAAACAATGGCTGAAAAACTAGCTGGTGAAATTATAGATGCTATTAACGGAAACGGTGGAGCATTCAAGAAGAAAGAAGATACACATAGAATGGCTGAAGCTAATAAGGCTTTTGCTCACTATAAATGGTAAAATTATAAGTCTGATAAAGACAACCATATTAACTAACTGTAGCTCATTAATTCGCACAGTTAGTAAAACTATAAATGGTAGAATTAATATTCTAAGCTTTGTACTACGGCGCTAGACTGCATCAAAATTTTAATCAACGTACTAAATGTACGCCTCATAAAATTTTGACTTGTCTGCCTTGTATTACTTGCTTATAATGATAATTCCATTCAAGTGAAATTTAAAAAATGGGAGGAAAAAATAGTGGCAGGAAGAGCATATCCATTAGAAAGAACAAGAAATATAGGAATAATGGCTCACATTGATGCAGGAAAAACTACTACTACTGAAAGAATTCTTTTTTATACAGGAAAGACTCATAAAATAGGAGAAGTTCACGAAGGTGCTGCAACAATGGACTGGATGGCACAAGAACAAGAAAGAGGTATAACAATTACTTCTGCTTGTACAACATGTTTCTGGGATAATAATAGAATCAATATAATTGATACTCCAGGACACGTTGATTTTACTGTTGAAGTTCAAAGATCTTTAAAAGTATTAGATGGTGCTGTAACAGTTTTAGCAGCTAAAGGTGGTGTTCAACCACAAACAGAAACTGTTTGGAGACAGGCTGATAAATATAGTGTACCAAGAATGGTTTATGTAAATAAAATGGACATTACTGGTGCAAACTTCATGCTTTGTGTTGATCAATTAAAAAATAGATTAAAAGCAAATGCTGTTCCAATCCAATTACCAATTGGAGCAGAAGATAATTTCCAAGGAATCGTTGATTTAATAAAAATGAGAGCTTTTATTCATAAAGACGATTTAGGAAAAGAAGTTGAAGAAACAGATATACCAGCTGATATGGTAGATTTAGCAAATGAATATCGTGAAAAAATGATAGAATCAGTTGCTGAACAAGATGAAGAATTAATGATGAAATATTTAGAAGGTGAAGAACTTTCTCAAGATGAAATCAAAAAAGGTTTAAGAACTGGAACAATAGCTAATAAAATAGTACCAGTTGTTTGTGGTTCTTCATATAAAAATAAAGGTGTTCAAGAATTACTTGACGCAGTAGTTGCTTATATGCCATCACCATTAGATATTGCACATATTAAAGGTGAAACATTAGATGGAGAAGAAACAGAAGCTAAAACTTCAGATTCAGAACCATTTGCAGCATTAGCA
>ERZ777306.2079-NODE-2079-length-27367-cov-24.293204_pt1 | contig 27367 bp, 19 predicted proteins | sample MGYA00374966_ERZ777306 | MGnify/ENA primary metagenome ERZ777306 (study PRJEB29329, sample SAMN06343882) | mouse gut metagenome | isolation source: Mouse cecum | place: Austria: Vienna | collected 2014-11-15 ... | reverse complement strand
AATGGGGGTCAATTTAAATAATCCATAGGGGGTCAATTTGTTGAGAATATCCAACGTTACCATTTTTGTTTTTGAAAAATCCGGGTAACGATTTGGTAACGAATAAGCGTCTGTGGCGGTCTTTTTTCTGTCCGGCATCGGTCCTGAGTCGATGGAAAAAAGCACGAAAAAACCGCAGAACTAATTGATAGTCTGCGGTTTAGTCTAATGTTGGCTGGAAAACGTCCGGCGTTTTCCGAGCCCCCAAGTGGAGCTGGAGGGATTCGAACCCTCGTCCAAACGTGGAACTAATATGCTTTCTACATGCTTATTCGCTTGTTGGTTTTTGTGGCGTGGCAGGCAAGCGACAGCCAACCGCGCCCTTAGCCTCTGTTGTTTCAGACCGCGCGCGAGGCTCTTGCGATCCTATTCCCGATTTAACTGCACCGCCTTGTCGATTAGTCTCGGGACGACGACAATCGGGCGATGTCTTGTCCCGGCAACTGTTGCCGGGATTAAGCCGATCTACTGTACTTCAATCAGGCAGCAAGAGCGTAGTTGTTTTCGCCATTTAAAACTTGCGATGTCCCAGATTATAGAGCGTAGCCATCATTGCTCTGCATGCTTACATACCACCTCTACACGCTGTCAAAACCGGTCAGCCCCGATTTGCTTGGCGGAACACTCCCCTCCGGAAGTGCAGGCTTGTAAGTGTGTGATTTTCCTCGGCAAAATTACCGCATTTTTTTCGTCCATGCAACCCCCTGCCCGCTTTTTTTCGCAAGACGCATCGCAAAACGTATGTAAAACGTCACGCAAAAAGCATGCTCACTCCCTTTTGACACCGCATCCGATGCCGACAGGACTAACGCAATATAAGCGGGCGCCGGAAGCCTAAGCATCCCGCGCCCGCCGAATTATAATGCCATTAAAGAAGTATTCTATTTCGTATAAACCACCCTCATCAGGCAAGCGTCGCTTTGGTCGAAGCCTTTAATACCGTTTAGCGCTCCAATAGCACCGTTTTCAAAACTCTCGAAGCCCATCGTGAAGTAGTTTATATCCCACGCCGTATGGCCTTTGGTCCGATCACCGGAAACAGCTCCGGGGCCACCCGGCCGTTCAAGCCAGTAGACAGCACCGTATCGCTTGTAAAGATCATAAAACATAGGCATATACTCTACTCCGCCATTATAATCTTTTCCTAAAGCAAGCGTATATTCCTTCCGTTCTTTGAACACTGCATGGCGCTGGGCATATCGCAACACGCCATCCATATTGGCCTCACCACTGCCTTCATCCCCGACAGCATCGGTCTTTCCACGACCCGACTTGCGTCGGCCGTGACCCGACTTGCCTATAGGGAAAAAGATATTGTTGCCGGTGTCGCTGTGGAACACAAAGCATCCGCGCATACCTTTTATCGATGCGCCGCCCGTTGCGTCGTCATAGCCAAGCGCATCGGCAACAGCGGTAGCAGTTTCGGTGGCTCCGTCGCCATACAGCACCCCATAGGCTTTCTCAATGTTGCTGCCCGTAGTAGATAGCAGCTTTTCGAAGTCCTCATAGCGGGCCACCCGCGCTCCGTCATTGTTGATTTCCCAGTCATCATCCCCTCCGACAATATCCCGCCAAAGCATAGTCTTGTGCTGATCATTCCAGTCTATTACATCAAATCGTGCATTTGTTCCATCCTCTCCGAAGCCCACTTTATCGTTGTTCGACGCAAGGATAGCATTGACATTGTTCCATCTGAAGTACGAACCTTCAAAGAGTGGCGACTCAACAAAATCGGCCGTATACTTCCCCTTCTTATATCCTCCGGTCAACGAATACACATTAAACGACCCCCATGCCGGGTTGTCGTCACTGCGCGCTCCGCCGTCCATAGTGATCGGGGCATAGCCCTGACGCACCATGATCACATGCTCGCATGTGTAGTTGTGATAGCGCACCTTCACCAGCCCGCAATGCACCTCATTTGATGCATACGTGCCTTTGAACTTGATCTTGAAGTCGATCAAGTGCTCCGAGTCGCCCTCGATTCGTTTGCCCCTCTCCGTAGCTCCATCATCACGTCCGATCGGCGTAGTTTCAAGTTCGAAATAAGCTTCGCCTTTTATCACTTCGGCATACCATGGTCCCTCAGACGTGAACGGTACGAAATTTGTTGCATCTTCTTGTGGCAAACGCATCAGCGTCACATGAAAATCCTCTTGATTATCATGGCTGCGCCACACACCCTTTGGATTCACCACACGCCTCACCTGAATTATATCCACCTCTTTGGACAGCTGCGTTCCGTCTTTGAGCTTGGCCGAAAATCTGATTTTGCCGTGGCGTGGATATGAATAGTAGGGATTATTGCCCGAAAAACCTGTTTTCGTCACCAGTTCCTTGGCTCTCGTAAAGAGATGTATGCTGAACAGACTGGAGCCTTCACCATGCTGCACTGAATACTTATAATCGGGATCAACGCCATAATCGTCAGGTTTGCCGTCGGGATAATATGTACGTGTTCCACGCTTTTTATCCTTCCAATAATCCTGGTTATACTTGGTGTCGCATGGCACTGAATACGAAGGCTGGTCGTTATACGCCGGATCCTCCACTTTCGTGTCGACCGATTGCCTCAACGAGAGAAACGCGTTCCATGGACCATCATTAAACACCGGAATCTGTGAATAGAAATCTGTCGACGGCGTGGGGAAGTCTTCCGAACCGTCGCCCCACGGCTTCCACGATGTTTCCTGAAGTATCTCAGCCTTCAGACCATATTCGGGATCAATGTCGCCCACCACCTTCACGTCCATCTGCATCTCCTTGTTGTAGAGATACGATATATACTGCGGCGAAACCACGTAGATGCCCGGATCCTCGTCAAAGTCAATATGCCAGTCGGCCTCGTTGCCGTTGCCGTGGAATGCAAGCGTCAGCTTGTAGTGAGTGTTGCGACGTGCGTCGTAGTCGGTGTCGATGTCCTGACCGAGCATAAATCTGTAGACGATTTTCCCGACAGTAGTGGTGGTGCGGTTGCGATATATACCGCTCACCTCCACGTATGTCCCATAAGGCTTATGATCCTTCCATCCCGACTGGAGATCGCCCTCCACCGGTTCAGGATACCATATTTTCTCACCGTCGATCGACTGATACTTCTCCTTGCCCTTTCCCTGCATGTTTTCGAAGAAATAGAGCGATTCGGCTGTGTGGGCATGCGTTTTGTCAAGAATCGACTGATCGCTGCCCTCGTCGCCCTTGCCGCCGTAACGGTGCTTATTGTTACATACATGATAAAACTGAGCAGGATACAGACTGTTATCATCCTCGGGTAGATCTTCGTTGACTATTCTTACCTCGCCGTCGGCTATCACTCCGTTCTCGGTTTCATAACGTTTCATTCCGTTGCTGTCGCCGGCGTCGCCCGGAGTATTCGGCAGACCCAACGTGCAGTTCTTGGGTATATCCTTTATTCGGATATCCTTAATGTAGATCTCGATATTGTCGTAAAGATCCGAACCGTCGAAAGCCACTGTCACCTTTGAGGCAAGCCTTTTGAGCCAGCTTTTGACGGTCAGATTGGCTTTGTTGAGCACTATCGGGTTTTCGTCAGTGGCGCTCGGCGAACCGCTCGTGCTGAACACTCCGAACATCTGGCTGTTGTTGGCCACCCGTTTGCCATCCCATGCGAAGCGTATAGCTTTCAGTTTGTCGCGGGTAGCTATGTCCTTCGACCGCGTATGCAGATCGGGCACATTGGCCACTGCATAGATATGATAGCGTCCGCGAGGCAGAGTGAGGCTGAACGTAGCCCGCCCGGCCTTGTCATCGCCGAGCGACTGGTCGTCACGGTTATCCTGATTGTCAGTGTTGACGAAGTCATTCAGCTCATCGTGACTGTAGCACTTTACAAGAGCGCCCTGCGTGTCGTAGACGAGCACATGGAGCGTCTGTATGTTCTGTATGAGGTCGCCGGCCGAACGCGACCCCAGATCCACGTCCTCGGCCTGAAAAGTCAGTGATGCCGATATGGTGCAGTCGCCGTCAAAACCGTCGTCCTTATCATAGAGAGCGTCGTCCGAGCAGCTCCACAGCGCCATACCCGCCAGCAGACCTATCAGATAATATATACTGCGTTTCATCATGTTTCAAATTAAGAATTCATTTCTTTGGAAGTCCGAAGCCGGGCTTCAGCTCCACTTCACGATAGGGATGCACCCAAACCTCATATTTCACCTCCATATCGCTCACCGTGGCCTCGATATAGAGATGAGTGTTGCGCGGAAGAGATCCCGACAGTCCGTCGAGCGTCTTGTCAGACACCTGATAGGCTCCGAAGAGCGACAGGTTGACGGCGAAGCCTGCGCCGGCCTTGCTCTCGGGCATGTAGACCGCCGGAAGAGTGCGGCTATCGCCGGCTGCTATCGGATCCATGGCGTAGGGATCCTGACGGTCGGCCGGTGTTGCGCTCGGGGAGAGGACGCTGAATTTGCGCTCAAACGTGCCGGGCGTCTGCGAAGGTATGCTGTAAGCGGTTATCTCGCGCGGCGCTACAGCCGCCTCGCTCTGGCAAAGCTCCTTGGCCGGGCTGTAGACCGTTTCAAAAGGAAACAGATAGCTCTTCGGCGACATATTGGTCAGCCTGTAGCCGGTTAACTCGAGAGGACGCGACGTCTTGTTGGTCACCTTTACCGTCACTTTCACAAGCGCACGCGTCAGGAAGATGTTCACGCTCTGATCGCGGTCCACAAGATTGCCCTGCTCGTCGATCCTCGGATGACGCACCGTCACCTGATGGTGTTCGGACATCGGTATCAGACCCTTGACGTCGGCTGCATGATTGAAGTCGAATGTCAGCTGTTCAAGACGCTCCAGATCATCGCCGGAGAGGTACGCTCCGCTGCCATACACGGCGTTGGAGAGATCTATCGAGCCGAGCACACGGTCGGCAGTCGAGGCGGCATCGCGTGAATATCCCGAATAAAGGCCGTGCTCGTTGGCTATGACGTATATGTCTTTCAGATCCGAGTCGCCGTCGCCCGCTCCGGCATAGACATTGATCTCCTTGCTGGCCGTAGCCGCGATCTGTGTCTTGTCGTCGGCGCCGGCCTCTCCGGCCAGATCCCAGAACTGATTGAATTCAACCTTCTTACGCGACGCGTCGGCCGGATCGTCGTGCACTATGATGATGCGCAGGGTGCGTATCATCTCGCGTATCGACGCCTCTTGCTCGAATTCTGTAGCGCGCGAACCCTCTCCGGCCACCGGATCGACTGCCGCTATATTGAGCTTGAGCGTGACAGTCGACTCATCGTCGGCCGGACGTCCGGGTTCGTCGCCCGACGAGCATGCCGTCGCCATGACTCCCAATCCGAGAGCCACAGCCGCCATCGCAGCAAGTCCGTATCGACGTGCCGGGTTAGTTGATATTGTCCTGTCAAAAATCATAGGTCAGCGTTATTGATCCGTACAACCCAGTCGTTGATCACCACCTGGGTATTCACCCAGTGTTTGTTGGCGTCGAGGAAGAAGATCATGTTCCAGTGATGCTCGCGGTCGAGATACTCCTGATCCGACATTTTGTTGAACTTCTCGCTCTTGTAGAGCAGCAGATAGTTGACCAGCGGTATGTTGATGATCTCGCTGCCGTCGTCGGCCTTCTTCACTTTCAGGCGCGGGCTGTTGCCGGTGACAAAGCGTCCGGTCGACATCTCGCTGTAGGCGAGCACAGCCTCGTTGCCTGCTTCGTCTATGCCGGTGGCGACAGTTCCGGTGGTCCAGGGAGCGTATGTCACCCCGCCGGCTGGCACCACACTGTTGTCGTGGGCATGACGGGTATTGTCGTCGGTGATCTCCCACACGAAGTCATTGTCGTCGAGCGGATCGCCGTTGAGCTGCTGCAGCAGTATGCGCAGGGTGTTGGTGTCGCGCATCATCGGCAGCGTAGCCAGAGTGTACTCGTTGTCCTTATCGCTGACAGTCATGTCGAGAGATCCGTAGTATAGATCGTGGAGGTGCGTGCCCACACGCTCCGCCTTCATCTCATGACCCATGGCCGTGTAGTGGTGTCCGGCCTGAGGCGTGGCGGTCGTATAGGCCGCCTCCTCGCAGGCTGTGCCGCCGTAGGCTATCAGATGATAGTCGCCGGCAGGCAGGTCTATCACCATGCGCCAGTTCTCGTCGGCAAGCACTTCGGAGGTTTCGATGCGCGTGGCCACATAATTGCCGTTGCCGTCGTAGATATAGAGCGTAAGGCAGTCGACCTGCGAGGGAAATGCGTTGGCAAACTCCATGTTGTAGTCGAAAACAAACCTCAGCTCGGCACCCACGCGACACGGTTCGAGGTCGTCGTAGATGGCGCTGTCACACGACGTGACCATTGCCGCCGGAGCGGCGATGGCGGCAGAAACAGCCACACCGTTCCATATACGACGTATTGTATCTGTGATTTTCATTGCAAGTTTCTGATAATGGTTGTTAGAATTCTATCGAATTGCGGCGCACAACCCAGGGGAGAGTGGTCACCTGCACGTCGAGATACACGTCGCTCTCCTCGTCGGGAGTCTCGGGATTCTGCGGATCGGGATCGTTCTCCGTGCGGCGCGGATGTCCGATGCGGCGTATGCGGTCAACAGAGATCTTGTAGACATTGTTGCGCACCACGGCAAACTCCATCGGACCCATCACGCCGGGGATATTGTTGTCGTTGTGGCGGTTCCAGTAGTAATAGTAGCAGAAGTAGCCCTTGTGGGGAGTTGTCTGTCCCTGACCGAGATATTCGTCGGTGGCCCACTGGTAGATGGTGATACCGGCGTCGACAGCGGCCTTTTTGAATTCCATGAACTGGGCATAACCCTGCTCGCCCGACTCCTGGCCTCCGCCGGCTGTCTGCCATGCAGTATAGTAGTCAGCCACCGAACGGGCATAACCCTTGTCGGTGTTGGGACGGAGCACGGCGTTGTTGAGCACGTCGCCGGGAGCTGTGCCCTGCGCTGCGGCGATCACTGCCGTAAACTTGACGTAAAGCACATTGTCAAACAGATACAATATCGGATGGTCGAGCGTGGCTCCCGGAGCGTCGCGATCCACTTTGTTGCCTGCGGCGTCGACATAGTAGTTCTCATTGATCGCGTCGCGGAGATTGGCCGGGGTATTGGGTGTATTGCGCAGCATGCCCTTGAATACGATTCCGGTAGACAACGACACCTTTTGCTGGTTTATGCCGGGTATGGCGTTTTCGGTCACATAGCGCCATATCTTGTACTCGCCGGTGGCGTCACTCATATTGGATCCCTGACTCACGACCTCCGACGGAGTATCGCGATACCACTGGTCACGGGCAGCCAGATCTATCTTCCAGTCTTCACTGTTGTCACCCGATCCGAAGCAGAAGTTGTAGTATTTCGAATATCCGTTGCCCTTGTCGCCGATACCGGTCATCACTTCGCCGCCATCCTGATGCACGCACTTGAGATCGGCCGCATAATCGACGATATAGTTGCCCGGCAGATCACGGCCGCAGAGCTTGAAGCCCTCGCCCGAAGCGTGGCCGTTGTTGCTGACACGCTGCAGATAGTAGAAATGCTTGCTCATGTTCACGAGATTCATGCGTATGAGCTGCACGTCGAGAGTGTTGCCCCCCTGACCGTAGACACCTACATGATACGTGAAATTATTGCGCGAGCCATCCTTGAAGTCGAAACGTGCCACAGAGCGCTGAAGCTGTACCGGGCCGCCGGTCATATTGACCGACGAGAAGGAGTTGTCGATCTTGTCGCCTTCGGTGTTGGCCTCCGACATCTTGAAGGGGTGATCCTCGTCGGTGAAAGGTAGCCAGTCGTGGATGCTCTTGGGTATGTAGGCCGTTGTTATTGCGGCATTGCTCATAGGCAGACCGGATACGACATCAAGCACAGATGTGTTTTTATTATCGTCTTCGGTGAGGCTGCCATGATCCGACGAGCGCTCCGACACCTCACAGTAGAAGTCGGTCCAGTCCGAGCGACCCACGGCGTCATCGCCCATAGCCTTGAACGAATCGAGCAGATCCTGGGGATAGTTGGCATACACATAGACGTTGACCATGTTGTCCATGAGTATTCCTGTGGTCGGATCAGCTTTCTTCGAGTAATACGCGTTGATATGCGAGGCCGATACAGAAGCGAGTATACCGGCGCTGACACCGTCGGGGTTTGTCGTGATCGAACCGGTGCCCGATGTCGACGTCGTAGAGCCTGTACCTGCCGATATGCCGCCCTGCGATGCAGTGGCGTATGCGATGAAGCCGTTGTCTTTGTCGGCAAACACTATCAGCGCGCGATGGATGCGGTTTTCTTCCGTGCGGCCTATCTCTGTGCCGCCGGTCGAACCATTGTCGGTCGTTGCCGAACGCGAGTCAGCGTCGGAAGGAAGTTTCACTCCCATGCCAAACCATGCATAGCTGTCGGCAGGCATCTCGGTATTGCCGGGATTCACGCCCGGAGTGTCGTCGCTGCACGAAGCCACCATGGCAGCCGTGCAAAGACCGATAAGTGTGTGGTATAATTTCATATTTGCTTGAGTTTTTTCTATGGTTGGTCTATATCTTTGCCTGAGTTTCCCCGGTGGCGTTCCGGCCGGCTGCAGGCCGGCTTTAATGAAACGCCACCACAGGAAACAGGGACATTATCCTGGTAATCCTGACGGATCGTTCCTGCAGTTTTATTCAGCCACCTCCTTAAGCTGCTCCAAAGCAGCCGGAGCGTCGGCCACCTTCATGCGGGCAGCACGCTGGAAGTAGCGGTTGGCGGCATCATAGTCGCCCTCGAGAGCGTGATACACTCCGCGGGCATATGTGGCCTCGGCACCCTCTCCCGCACAGTCGAGATAACGCTTGGCGCCCACCATGTCACCGCGCATCATAGCCGCATTGGCGGCATTGAGGTTGGCTACTTCCGATTCAGGGAACATGCGCACTGCGGTTTCGAACAGTTCGTTGTAGTCGTCCGAGCCGGGTTCTAGCGAGCGCGCTGCCACAAAGAATTCCTGCAGCGACAGATTCTGCGGACGGGTGCGCGACAACGCTATGATCTCGTTGACGTCGCTGAAAGCGCGCACGCGATACTCGATGCGGTAGTCCGAATGACGCAGCGCCGGATATACGTTGGCCAGCAGGAATCGGTAGGCGTCGGGAAAGTCGCGCTGCAGTTTGCTGTTCTTGGCATCAGGTTCCATATCGCTGTCGATAAGGGCTATGATGGCCTGTTTGTCAGCCATGTTGCTCTTAACCATATAGGCTCGCAGACCGCCCCAGTCCTCGGGATCATACGAGGTCTGTATGAAGTCGGGCGAGAAGTGGTAGAGCGTTTCCACGTAGCTCTTAAGCGCCGCCGTACGTCCTTTGGCCAGACGCACGTTGTTGTTCCACGGTCCTTCGGGCGATGCGAAGCCCTTGATCGAAAGAGCCGTGATCTCCACATCCTTGTCGTTGATCACAGTGTCGATCGTGGCGCGTATCCTGGCGAGTTCGCCCTGGTTGCCGCGATAGTCGGGATATATCACTGTCTTGTTGACCGGGAAATCGATAAACGCCTGACCCTTGAGCTCGCGTATCTTCACAGCCTCAGCCGTAGGAGCGATCCAGTTAAACACCGGCTCGAACTTCTTCGGTTCAAGATCAAGACGTCCGAGCGGCACTATCTCACGGCCCAGATCGTCGGAGCAGCATCCCTTGGTTTCGTAACGTACATGCATCTCCGCGCCGCCCATCCATTTCTGATATGGAACCTGGACAGCCAGAGGCAATGACTTCATATTGGCACCCGAACGCACCAGAGCTACTCCCTCGCGCTTTTCGAGATCGTGGCGCAAAGCCTGATAATAACGGTTGCGACCGGCGATCACCGTCGTGCCCAGCTCTATCGAGTCGTTGCCGTTGCGAAGCACGGGAGTCACCCACACTTCACGGTTCGAGCCGTCGACGCGACCCAGTGGCACCTCGCCGTTGAGATACAGTGTGTTTTCGGTGCGTTCAACGCCGACGTTCTTAAGCTTCGTGCCTGACGCCGCCTGCACCGATGCGAACGCCGACACAGCGCCCGCACCCAGAATCATAGAGATCAGTATTTTTTTCATCATCGTAGTCGGTTGGGAGGGTTAGAATACATGTACGAGATTCAAAGCCACCTTGGTCGGGCCGAAATAGTTGTGGCTGCGATCCTTGGCAAGCCTCGTCCCGCACTTGGCGCACGGATACACGTCATATTTAGTGTAGATCCATCCAATACCCAGCTCCGCCTCAAGATTCCAGTGGCGGCCGAGTATCCACGAATAGCCGTAGGCCACGCCAAAACCTCCATACCATCCCTGATAGCGACGATCCTTGAGGTTGCGGAAATCGGTGCCGAGCATCTTGAAATCAAGGTCGACATTACCCACGTTGTACTGGCCTCCAAGCGCGTGGGCGGCGACGAAATGTCCCTGAAGCTCCTGACAGAACCAGTAGCGCAGCTCTGGCTGCACCATCCAGTGCTTCCATTTATGGGAGTTGACAGTCCATGCGTTAAGGTTACCCGACAGATCAAACGACCATTTCGGGGCCAAAGCCACCTCGCCACCCAGATTCACCGTCAAGGCAGCATCATAGAGTATGTTGGTCTTTAATGCCAGATCTCTCGCCTGGATCTCCGACGATCCGGCAAAGAGCATGGCCAGTGCCAGCAGGCTGCTTTTCAAAAGTATTTTCATTTATGCTATCTGTTTGATTTGACTAATAAACACTTATGATAATGATTTAGATTTGATTCAGGATATGGTTACGACGTATCGGCGACCTCTTTTACATGATCGGCCTACCGTATTCGCTAATGTAACTCATGCATACTGCCGGTGCTTTCCATATTCCCATCCATAAATTTTCCTGCCATCAGTACGCATATACCTTTGGCAAGGCAAAGGTAATGATAATATACCTAAAAATTACCCCCCCCCCGTTAATATTTGTTAACAAACACAACCAATGCATATTCATCCTGCATAACCCATTGACTTTCCACAATATGACCACATAATGTGATGTCAAAATCAATCATAAAAAATCAGGATATTGTACCTTTATCGGCACAATATCCTGAATCAACTTTGATTATATTCCCGATCACATCAGCGACTTCACCGCAGCCTCAAGCTGCCGGTCGTCACCGCTGAGCTGTTGCTCTGGAGTGTTGTATATCAATATATCAGGGTTGAGATCGAGATTTTCGAGATAGCGGCCCTGCATATCCTTGCAGCCCACCTGCGGAATGCCGAACACGATCGTCGGATCAATCTGCGACTCCCACCACACAGCCGTCATCGTACCGGGAACAGGCGCTCCGACAAGCTTTCCGATGCCGAGAGTCTTGTAGACCCATGGGAAGCCATGGGCGTTGGAATAGTTGTCCTCGCACACGAGCACACACGAAGGCTTCAGCCACTTGTTGAACGGATCCGAACCGATATACTGCCCGCGCGGAGCAAACTCGGCATACTGCTTGCCGCTGAGGAGCGTGGCCAGATCGTCGTGAAGCCATCCGCCGCCATTGTGACGCGTGTCGATCACCACGGCGTCACAGTCGCGGTAACGTCCGAGCAGATCAGAGTAGACAGTGCGGAAACTGGGGCTGTCCATCCCTTTTACGTGGATATAACCGATCCGGCCGCCCGAAATCCGTGCCGTAGCCTGACGGTTGCGCTCCACCCACCGGTTGTAGAGCAGGTCATTGAGCTGACCGGAGCCTATAGGCTTCACCACCTGCTCCTCACGTCGTCCCTCGGGAGTCACCACACCGAGAGTCACTTTCTTGCCCGCCTTTCCGGCAAGAAGAGGATAATAGTCGGTGCCGGCAGCTATCTTATGGCCGTCGATACTCTCGATGACTACACCCGGACGCACCTTGTTGCCCGACGTCGCAAGCGGACCGCGGGCTATTACTTCAGTCACCTTCAGTCCGTCGCCCTTGTAATCCTCATCGAAGAACGCTCCGAGCGAAGCCGTAGGCTGTGCCGAACCGTAGGCATAATAACGTGCGCCTGTATGCGATCCGTTCAGTTCGCCGAGCATCTCCGACAGCATCTGCGCAAAATCGTAGTTGTTGTCGATATGGTCAAGGAAGCGGCCGTAGGCTTCATGGTATCCTTCCCAGTCCACACCATGGATTTTCGGATCATAGAACTTGTCGTTGACCTGACGCCATGCGTGATTGAATATATACTGACGTTCCATAGCCGGACGATAGTTGAAGTCGGCCTCGAAAGCGATATCCTTGGTCTTGCCGTCGCTTAGATTCACCTCGGTCAGACTGCCGCGGCGAACCACATACACCTTGTTTTCATCCTTGCCGGGATTCATGAATCCGCCTACGCCCTTGGCAAGCTTGCGCACCGTACCCTCCTTGAGATCACGCTCCCAGAGGTCGTATCCATCCTCAAAAGCGGCGCAATAATACAGCTTGTCGCCTTTTTTAGAGAGATGGGCGTCGCCCATGCGCGAAGAGTTGCCGGTCAGACGCGCCACGCGGTCGCGGCGTCCGTCAAGATCAAACTTAAGAGCTTCGACCTTATAAGCTTTCTCGCTGTCTTTATCTGCATCCTTCTTGCCTTTCTTACCCTTCTTATCGCTCTTGACCGAGTCGTCAGCCTTATCCTTGGAGTCTTTTTCTGCCTCCTCAAGCAGAGCGAGCTCCTCTTTCGAAAGACGGAAGCGATCCCAGGCTTCAGGATCGAAGAACATTATATAGGTGTCGCTTTCCGAACCCCAGCTGCCGTGGCTGCGATAGCCCGCGCGGTCGCTCTCCCATATCATGGCCTTGCCTCCGAGCACCCACTTTGCATTGCCGTCGGTATATCCGCTCTCCGTAAGATTTGTAACCTCGCCGGATCCGTCGGCCTTGACCAGAGCCACATCCTTATTATTCCAGCCGCCATGGCCTATGTAGTCGACCAGAAACCAGCGGCTGTCGGGACTCCATCTGTAAGTGACGTCGCCGTCGGAATACGAGTAATTGTATTTCCCGTCAAGCACCGTGCGGATTTTCTTGTCGGCGAGATTGATAACACACAGCTCCGTGCGGTCGCGCAGGAACGCCACCTCCTTGCCGTCGGGCGAATATGCCGGCTGGAACGAAGTGCGGCCGTCGGCCACAAGCGGCTCCTCCTCGATCTCGGTGGCATAGGTGAACAGCTTCTCTTCGGGACGTTTTATCGAGCTTCGATATATGCCCCATGTGTCGCCGCGCTCGGCCGAATACACTATACTGCGGCCGTCGGCGCTGAAACTCAGATCGCGTTCCTGCTGCGGAGTGTCGGTAACGCGCCGGGTAGTGGCATATTCGATCGACGTCACATACACGTCGCCATGGAGGATGAACGCCACTTCCTTGCCCGAAGGCGACACTGCCAGATCGGTAGCGCCGCTGCGACGCACCTGAGCCACGAGCGGCTTCTCATTGTAATCGGCAGCGATAGCCACCTTTACCTTCGAGGGAGCAGCACCCTCCTTGACCGTCCACAGCTCGCCGTCGTAGCTGTAGCAGAGCGTACCGTCAGATGCCACCGACAGCGAACGTACAGGATGCTTCGCATGGTCGGTGACGCGCTTCACCTCCGAAGAGCCCGGAGTGGCCTTGTAAACATTGAACGAACCGCCGTCGCGCTCGCTCAGGAAATAGTACGACCGTCCGTCGGGAGTCCATACAGCATTACGATCCTCACCGGTCGACGATGTGAGTTTTTTGAATCCCGCACGTCCGTTGTGGTCGGCAAGCCATATATCGCGGGTGATCGACGATGTGTGATGCTTGCGCAGGGGATCCTCATAGCCCTTCTTATCGGTATAGAGTATACTGCCATCCACAGGATTGACCGAAATCTGCTCCATGGCAAGCGAAGTGTACATCTGCGGACGCCCGCCCTTGACACTCACCTTGTAGGTCTGCGGAAAAAGCGACGACGGAAACTGTATGTCGGCCTGAGCCGGCATGACCGCCGCGCTGAACAGCAATGTATCGGGAGTGAGGAAAGCAACAGGAGTCTCAGCCGCAGAATGCGTAGTGAGCTTCACTGGCTGTCCTCCCGTAGCCGGTACGATGAATACATCCATCGAACCGTCGCGATCGCTCGCAAAAGCTATCGATTTTCCGTCGGGACTCCACACCGGAGCTGTATCGTATGCGGGATTGGTCGTGATCTGACGAGCCTGTCCGCCGCCGGCACCGACGGTGAATATATCACCGCGATATGTAAACGCGATAGTCCGGCCATCAGGCGAAATAGCCGGATTGCGCAGCCACAGCGGCGCCTCTGAAGCGCCGGCCGTAGCCGCTGCTGCGATCATTGCGACCGCAAAAAATACTTTTTTCATATTGCTGTGGAAGTTATGATTGATTCTGACTGCAAATATAGACAAAAAAGAGAGATTTTTTATGTAACTTTGCAGCAAAATGGGAAGAATCATAGGCATAGACTTCGGCCGACGCCGCTGCGGAGTGGCGGTAACCGACCCGTTGCGCATCGTTGCGACAGCGCTCCAGACCGTCGACACCGCCGGACTGCCTGCATTCGTCGCCGGCTACTGCGCCCGCGAGCAGGTCGACTTCATCGTAGCCGGACTTCCGCGCGACCTTCGCGGCAACGAGTCGGAATCCATGCGTTTTATCCGTCCGGCCATAGCACGTCTGCGCAAGGCGCTCCCCGCGATGGAGATAGTCATGTGGGACGAGCGCTTCACCTCAGCCATAGCCCACCGGTCAATGATCGATTCGGGAATGAGCCGCACGCAACGCCGCGACAAGTCGCTCGCCGACCGCATGGCCGCAGTGCTCATACTCAACTCCTATCTCGAAAGCCGCCAGTACAGCTCCAGAGAGTAACGCTGCCCCCCCATACGGTTCCGACACCAGTCACAATCCAATAGCTTTATCAACACAGCAATGAAACTACCTATATACCTCTACGGACATCCGGTGCTCCGACAGACAGCAGAGCCCGTCAAGGAATCGTCGGAAGAGCTTACAAAACTCATCGACGACATGTATGCAACAATGTACGCCTCCGAAGGCGTCGGACTCGCCGCGCCCCAGATCGGCAAAAGCATCAGACTTGTTGTCATCGACGCCTCACCCGTGGCCGACAGCTTCCCGGAATGCGCCGGACGCAAGATGACACTCATCAACCCTGAAATAGAAATACTTGAAGGCGAACGCATCAACCGATCCGAAGGATGCCTGTCACTACCCGGACTATCGGAAAACGTCGGACGCACCGAACACATACGGCTACGCTGGCTCGACGCCGAAATGAATGCCCACGAGGAGATCATCGACGGTTTTCTGGCGCGCATCGTGCAGCACGAATGCGACCATCTCGAAGGCAAGCTTTACATCGACCACATATCGCCCATACGCAAGCAGCTGATACGCCGCAAGCTAAAGGACATAGCCGAAGGTCGCACCGGATGCGACTATCCTGTGAGACATGCATCCAGCCGCCGGCGATAATCGGCTCAACTCTAAAACCATCAATACCCACACTCTGACCAATATACAATAAATATGGCCGACGACAAAAAGGTAATCTTCTCAATGGTAGGCTTAAGCAAGACCTATCCTCCGCAAAAACAAGTACTTAAAAACATATATCTGTCGTTTTTCTACGGCGCCAAGATTGGCATCATAGGCCTCAACGGCTCCGGCAAATCATCACTTCTGAAAATCATAGCCGGCATCGACAAAAGCTATCAGGGCGAAGTGGTGTGGGCGCCGGGCTACACCGTGGGCTACCTTGAGCAGGATCCGCAGCTCGACCCGCAGAAAACCGTCATCGAGGTGGTGCGCGAAGGCGTACAGCCCACCATGGATCTCCTTGCCGAATTCGACAAGGTCAATGAAGCTTTCGCCGACCCCGAAGTATTTGAAGACCCTGACCGCATGGAAGCCCTGATAGCCCGTCAGGCCGAGCTGCAGGACGCACTTGACGCCGCCGACGCATGGAACATCGACTCACGCCTCGAACGCGCCATGGATGCCCTGCAGTGCCCGCCCGACGACCAGCCTGTCGCCACCCTTTCGGGAGGCGAACGGCGCCGCGTGGCGCTCTGCCGGCTGCTGCTCCAGCAGCCCGACGTGCTGCTGCTCGACGAGCCGACCAACCATCTCGACGCCGAGTCGATCGACTGGCTCGAACAACACCTGCAACAGTATCAGGGCACAGTCATAGCCATCACCCACGACCGCTACTTCCTCGACCACGTGGCAGGCTGGATACTCGAACTCGACCGTGGCGAAGGAATTCCATGGAAGGGCAACTACTCGTCATGGCTCGACCAGAAGACCAAACGCATGGCACAGGAGGAAAAACAGGCCTCGAAACGCCGCAAAACCCTCGAACGCGAACTTGAATGGGTGCGCATGGCTCCGAAAGCGCGTCAGGCCAAAGGCAAGGCGCGCCTGTCGAGCTACGACCGACTTCTCAACGAAGACCAGCGCGAACGTGAGGAACGTCTGGAGATATTCATCCCCAACGGCCCGCGTCTGGGCAACAAAGTGATCGAAGCCACCGGGCTGTCGAAAGCCTTCGGTTCGAAACAGCTGTTCAAGGATCTCGACTTCATGCTCCCGCCCGCAGGCATTGTCGGCGTGATAGGACCCAATGGAGCCGGCAAAACCACGCTTTTCCGCCTCATCATGGGTCAGGAGAAGCCCGACGCCGGAAGCTTCGAAGTGGGCGAAACCGTCAAGATTGCCTACGTCGATCAGACCCATCACGATCTGTTGCCGGAGAAGAGCGTCTACGAAGTCATCTCCCAGGGCACTGAGTCGTTCCGCATGGGTGGCCGCGACGTAAACGCCCGTGCCTACCTGTCGAAATTCAACTTCTCCGGAGCTGATCAGGAAAAGAAGATCGGAGTGCTATCGGGCGGAGAGCGCAACCGCCTTCACCTTGCGATGGCTCTGAAGGAAGAGGGCAATGTGCTGCTGCTCGACGAGCCGACCAACGACATTGACGTCAACACCTTGCGGGCGCTTGAAGAGGGACTGGAGGACTTCGCAGGCTGCGCTGTGGTCGTAAGCCACGACCGATGGTTCCTCGACCGCATCTGCACTCACATACTCTCTTTTGAGGGCGACGGCAAAGTCGTGTTCTACGCCGGATCATATTCCGACTATGAGGACTACAAACGCGCACAGAACGGAGGCAAAGAGCCACCGCGACGCCGCTACCGCAAACTGATGGAATAAAGCGATATCAGCAACTCGCAAATACAGTCCGACGGTCGTCAGCAGAGCATCCACAAAAGCTTTGCCATGACCGTCGGATATGTTTTATCAAGCCTCAGAAAATTTACATTTGCAAATATCGCCATTGTCAATTATAGCATTAACAAACAGTCGGTTACCAACACAGAACGCATCAAGTTATTAACATCCATAAAAATTTGGCGTTTGAAATTGTAAATTCACGTCAAAAATAGCTAACTTTACGACCCCCAATTCAGTGGTGGAAATATGACCGAAGAAGTGTATCACATACCGGCCTTGTTGCCGCAGACCCTCGAAGCCCTCGCGATACGTCCCGGAGGCATCTATATCGACGTCACCTACGGTGGCGGCGGACATTCCCGCGCCATTGTGGAGCGGCTCGACACCACAGGACATCTCTACGGATTCGACCAGGACTCCGAAGCCGTGGAGAGAGCATTCCGCGACCCACGGTTTACAATCGTACATTCCAACTTCCGCTTCCTGCGAAACTTCATGCGTTACCACGGCGTGGAGCACGTGGACGGCATTCTGGCCGATCTGGGAGTGTCGTTCCACCACTTCGACGACTCGGCACGGGGATTTTCGTTCCGCTGGGACGGCCCGCTCGACATGCGCATGAACCAGCGGTCAAACCTGACAGCAGCCCGCCTCATAGCCGAAAACTCCGAAGAATCGCTTGCAAGCATATTCAGCCTCTACGGCGAGCTACGCCAGTCACGCCGCATAGCCGCAGCCATCGTTAAAGCAAGAAGCCGCGAAGAAATCACAACCATCGAACAGCTTCTCGCCGTCGTCAGGCCACTGATAAGCCCCAAAGCCGAAAAGAAAGAACTCGCACAGGTATTTCAGGCTTTGCGCATAGCCGTCAACGGCGAACTCGACGCGCTCAGTTCCTTCCTCGATCAGGCGACAAGCCTCCTGGCTCCGGGCGGACGTCTGGCCATCATCACTTACCATTCGCTTGAAGACCGCATGGTCAAAAACTACATGAAGACCGGCAACATCGAAGGACGGATTGAAAAAGACTTTTTCGGACGCACAGAAGCGCCGCTACGACAGATAACGTCGAAACCCATGGTGCCAGACGAAGATGAGATCAACCGCAATCCGCGTTCACGCAGTGCCAAACTGCGCACCGCCGTAAAACTTTAACCGCCCGTCTGCAAGCCATGTCAAAGAAATCATCCACGAAACCAAAGCAGAAAGGGTCGATAGCCGGACGCCTGATCTACGGACAGGTGATCTCCAGCGACTTCTTCGCACGCCACTGGCTTAAGGTGTTCGCCATATTCACTGTCATAATGGTCTTTATAACCAACAAATACCACTGTCAGACAAAAATGGAAGAGATCAGGCGGCTCAACACCGAACTTGAGATCGTCAAGACCGAACGAATGCGCGTCAGGTCGGTCTACATGAGCCGCACCCGCGAATCGGAGATGCAGCAGCTCGTGGATTCGCTCGGACTGAATCTGCACGTTCAACAACGTCCACCATACAAACTTCCCTCACGATGAGCCAGCCAAAGAAAAGATCCAACCGCAAACACATGAACCGCCGCTACGCGCTGATCGTGGCGGCAATGCTGGCGTGTGCAGCCGGAATCGTGTGGCACGTGGTCGACAACACTGTCGTATCGGCTGACGCATGGAACGAAAAGGCTCACCGCGAACTGTCGAGATGCGACACGATAGCCCCCGAACGCGGCAATATACTTGCTGCCGACGGAAGCATCCTCGCCACCAACCTGCGATACTACACCGTCAGAATTGATTACCGCAGCGAACGCTTCATGGAGCACCGGCTGCGACAGCAGATCGACACCATAGCCGACTCTCTGGCACGCTACTTCCCGGTGCGCGACGCCAAAGGATGGCGCGCCCATCTGCTCAAGCCTATCGACAACATCAAGGATAAATCCAAACGTCCGAGAGCCTATCGTCTGCTTGACAACATATCGTATGCCGACTACCGCCGGCTACGCACATTCCCGTTCTTCAAAATTCCCAACCGCAACCGCAACGGCCTGTCGGTAGAGTCTAAAATGCGTCGGGTCAACCCCTACGGCGATATGGCGCGCCGAAGCATCGGCGGTGTCGGCGCCACCCGGAAATGCAAGGAGATCCACGGCATTTCAGGGCTTGAAAAAGCGCTTGACAGCATGCTGTTCGGCACCCCCGGCATAGCCAAGAAGGTTGCGCTCACAAGAGGTATCGTCAACTGGACCGACAAACCGGCCATACCCGGCCTCAACATACGCACCACCATCGACATCAAGATGCAAGACATCGTGGAGAACGAGCTGAACAACCTGCTTACATACGTCAACGCCGACTGGGGCGTCGCCGTATTGATGGAGGTGGCCACAGGCGACATCAAGGCAATATCCAACCTCGAAAAAAATCCGTCGGCACCGGGATATATCGAGGGCATGAACCGAGCCGTGCTCGGCTATGAGCCAGGCTCGGTAATCAAACCCATCTCGATGCTCATAGCACTGGAGGACGGCATAGTCAACGACCTCAGCGAACAGATACCGATAGGCAAATCATTCCCATACGCAGGCGGACGCGGCATCACCGACTCCCACTACAGCTCATCGCTGTCTGTGGCCGAAGTCATCGAACAGTCGAGCAATATCGGAATGACACGCATCATCACACGCCGCTACGACGCGCACCCCGGCGGATTCTACCACCGGCTCAAACAGATAGGATTTCTCGAGCCAATGAATACGGGCATCGCCGGCGAGAGCGTTCCGCGCGTCGACTCCGTGCCATCTAACCGCGGAGGACGAATATCACTCTCGCGCCAGTGCTACGGCTACGCCACAGAAATACCGCCACTCTACACCCTTTCGGTCTACAATGCCATCGCCAACGGCGGCCGCTACGTCAGGCCGAGGCTCGTCAGCCGTCTGACCGGCGAAGATATCGATTCGATATTGCCCGTCACATATATCCGCGACCGTATATGCTCCGAAGCCAACGCAAAGAAGCTCCAGAGCATGCTTACCGACGTGGTGTGGGGCGCACACGGCACCGGCCGACGCCTGAAAAACGATCTCGTCCGTATCGCAGGCAAGACCGGCACATGCTACATGATAGAGGGAGGCACCTACAACACCGGAAAGAAACGACTCGCCTTCTGCGGATTTTTCCCCGCCGAAAACCCCAAATACTCATGCATCGTACTCACCTGCCACCCGAAGCAGAACGCTCTCGGAGCCGCGTCGACATCGGGTGAGGTGGTGAAAAACGTGGCTCTCAAGCTATATTCGCGCGGCATGCTCGGCAACTCGTCGGATCTATCGGCCGAGAAAGCGGCCGGCGACTCGCCGGTGCTCTATGCCACCGCCCGCAACGGACACCACGAACGGGTGAGAAGTGAACTGGAAGTCAAAGGAGCACGCCGTTCGCTGACGCGCCCCCGCGACATCGACAAGGGAATTCCTGACGTTGTGGGCTACGGACTACGCGACGCCATCGCCATACTGGAGAAGGCCGGCTACAACGTGACCTTCAGCGGCTCCGGCTACGTCACACGACAGACACCGGCCGCAGGCAACTCCGCTCCGCGCGGCCACCGCGTCACACTCTCACTCACTGAATAAAAACAAAAAAACATACTATACAGACTATGAAACTCTCGCATCTGCTGTCAGCCATCACCGTAGAGGAAGTGATCGGCAACGAAGAAGTGGAAATCACATCGCTCGAGTGCGATTCGCGCAAGATAAGCCTCGGATCGCTGTTTGTAGCGGTCAGAGGCGTCAATGTCGACGGACACCGGTTCATACCGATAGTGACTGTCGGCGGAGTGGCCGCCATAGTGTGCGAAGAGCTTCCCGAACGGCTTGAATCGACTGTCACCTACGTCAAGGTGTCTGATTCGGCCGTAGCCTTAGGCTTTCTCGCATCGCAATGGTATGGCAACCCATCGCGCCAGCTGCAGCTCGTAGGCGTGACCGGCACCAACGGCAAGACCACCACAGCCACTCTCATATATGAGATGGCACGCCTCGAAGGCTACAAGGCCGGACTGCTCTCTACCGTTGTCAATTATATAGACACCGAAGCCGTACATGCCGACCAGACCACACCCGACCCGCTGACACTCAACCGCCTGCTCCGGCAGATGGTCGATGCCGGATGTGAATATGCGGCCATGGAGGTCAGCTCTCATGCCGCCCACCAGCACCGCATAGCCGGACTGCACTTCGCCGGAGGCGTATTCACAAATCTCACCCGCGACCATCTTGACTACCACAAGACCGTCGACGCATATCTGGCTGCAAAAAAATCTTTTTTCGACAACCTTCCGGCCACGGCCTTCGCGCTCACCAATGCCGACGACAAGGCCGGAGAGGTCATGCTGCAGAATACCGACGCACGCCGACACACATACTCCCTGCGCACCCGCGCCGACTTCACCGGCAAGATCGTGGAAAGCCGTCTTGACGGCACGCTGCTGGCTCTGAACGGACATGAAGTGGAGGTGCTCTTCACCGGACGCTTCAATGCCTACAACCTGACAGCCGTCTACGGCGCCGCCCTGCTGCTCGGATGGAATCCCGACCGTGTGCTCGTCGACATGAGCCGTCTGGTGCCCGTGGCCGGACGCTTCCAGCCGTTCCACTCAACCGACGGAGTCACCGCCATCGTCGACTACGCCCATACCCCCGACGCCCTCGTCAACGTGCTCTCCACCATACGCGACATAGTCGGTGGCCGCGGACAGATCATCACCGTGGTAGGCGCCGGAGGCAACCGCGACAAAGGAAAACGGCCCATCATGGCACGCGAAGCCGCCCTTCGCTCCGACCGGCTGATACTCACTTCCGACAATCCGCGCGACGAAGAACCCGACGCCATCATCGCCGACATGCGCGAAGGCCTCGACGCACGCGCACTTGCAGCCACGCTGTGCATCGCCGACCGTCGCGAGGCCATCCGCACAGCCGTCAGCCTGGCCAAGGAGGGCGATGTGGTGCTTGTGGCCGGCAAGGGACATGAGGATTATCAGGAGATACGCGGCGTGAAACATCATTTCGACGACCGCGAGGTAGTGCAAGAGGCGCTGTCGCAGCTCTGACACATAACCATCACGCAAAAATTCACCCCGAATAAACAAACACACCATCATATAGACAGACAACGATGCTGTATTACCTGTTTGACTATCTGGCCGAAACCGGCATACCGGGCTCACGCCTGATGAACTATATAACATTCCGTTCAGGAGCCGCCTTCGTGCTGGCACTGTTCATAGCCATGGTGTTCGGACGCCGTATCATCGACCGCCTGCAGCTGATGCAGGTGGGAGAGATAGTGCGCGATCTCGGCCTTGAAGGACAGATGCAGAAAAAAGGCACTCCCACCATGGGAGGCGTCATCATAATCATAGCCATACTGGTGCCCTGCCTGCTTGTAGGCAACCTCAGCAGCATCTACATGGCACTGATGCTGCTCACCACCGTATGGCTCGGAGCACTCGGCTTTGCCGACGACTGGCTGAAGATGAAACGCCACAACAAAGACGGCATGAGCGGCAAATTCAAGATCGTAGGGCAGGTAGGACTCGGACTGATCGTGGGATGCACCATGTGGATGAGTCCCGACATTGTGATGCGGGAGAATGTGGAAACGATGGAGCCACGCGGCGAAGAGATCGTCGTCACCGGCCAGAATGAGAACATCAAGGCCGCACAGACCACCATACCGTTTGTCAAAAACAACAATTTCGACTATGCCTACCTCACATCGTGGGCCGGAGAGCACGCCGCCACCGCCGGATGGATCCTGTTTGTGATCGTAGTGATCTTCGTCATCACCGCAACATCCAACGGCGCCAACCTCACCGACGGACTCGACGGACTGTGCACGGGAGTGTCGGCCATCATCGGCGTGGCGCTCGCTATCATGGCCTACCTTGGCGGCAACATGATCTACTCCACTTATCTCAACATCATGTATATCCCGGGCAGTGAAGAGCTTGTGGTATATATGGCCGCCTTCATCGGTGCTCTTATCGGCTTCCTGTGGTATAATGCTTTTCCGGCACAGGTGTTCATGGGCGATACCGGCTCGCTGGCCATCGGCGGCATAATAGCCGTGTTTGCCATACTCATACGCAAGGAGCTTCTGATACCTTTGTTGTGCGCCATATTCTTCATCGAAGACCTGTCGGTAATGATCCAGGTGGCCTACTTCAAGATCACCAAACGACGCTACGGCCAAGGAAGACGTGTGTTCAAGATGACCCCCCTGCACCACCATTTCCAGAAACCCGGCAACTCCGGCATCGAAGCGCTCATACAGGCTCCGCTGAGAGCGATTCCCGAGTCAAAGATAGTGGTACGCTTCTGGATAGTAGCCATTCTGCTGGCTGCTGTGACATTCGTGACACTAAAGATACGCTAACCATAAAACGACATCAATACATTACTCAACTATGAACAATCGCAAGCGTCTGGTAGTGCTTGGCGGCGGCGAAAGCGGCGTCGGAGCAGCTATCCTCGGCAAGGACAAAGGCATGGAAGTGTTTCTCTCCGACTTCGGACAGATTCCAGAGCGCTATCGCCAGCAGCTTGAAGCCGAAGGCATAGAATGGGAACAGGGACAGCATACACTCGAGCGCATTCTTTCGGCCGACGAGGTCGTGAAAAGTCCCGGCATACCGCCTACCGCACCGGTCATGAAAGCTATAGCCGAAAAAGGGATACCGGTAATTTCGGAGATAGAGATGGCCGGCCGCTTCACCGACGCCAAAATGGTGTGCATAACCGGGTCCAACGGCAAGACGACAACCACCCTTCTCACCTATCACATACTCCGTGAGGCCGGCATCAACGTAGGACTTGCCGGCAACGTGGGCCGCAGCCTCGCGCTGCAGGTGGCCCGCACGCCCCACGACGTCTATGTGATCGAACTGTCGAGCTTCCAGCTGGAGAACATGTATGAATTCAAGGCCAACATAGCCGTGATGCTAAATATCACTCCCGACCATCTTGACCGTTACGACTACAAGATGGACAACTATGTCAAGGCCAAATTCAGAATCATCCGCAACCTCACCTCGGAGGATGCCTTCATTTTCTGGCAGGATGATCCGACAATACAGCGGCAACTCGAACAGATAGCCACCGAGGCACGCCTCTTTCCATTTGCCGAGCACGAGGAACACCAGAGCCACGCATGGGTCGACGACGCGGGCGAACTGGTGTTTGACACATCGGAAACATCGTTGAAGATGCCACGCGCCGAGCTTTCGCTCAACGGCCTCCACAACCTATACAATTCGATGGCTGCCGGTCTGTCGGCCTGCCTGCTCGACATAAAAAAAGAGGATATACGCCGCGCCCTGTCGGACTTCGAAGGAGTGGAGCACCGCCTCGAACCGGCCGGAACAGTCGACGGCGTGCGCTATATCAACGACTCCAAAGCCACCAACGTCAATTCATGCTGGTATGCGCTTGAATCGATGCCTAAGGGCACTGTGCTCATACTCGGCGGCAAAGACAAGGGCAACGACTATTCGGAGATAGAGCCGCTCGTGCGCGAGAAAGTGAAAGCGATCGTGTGCATGGGCAAAGACAACTCCAAACTCATCAGCTACTTCGGCGGCATCGTCGACCAGATCCGCGACACCCATTCACTGGACGAAGCCATGGCAGCATGCCGCGAGATAGCCCGTCCGGGCGACACGGTGCTGCTTTCGCCCTGCTGCGCAAGCTTTGACCTGTTCAGCAGCTACGAGGACCGCGGCCGCCAGTTCAAGCAGGCCGTAGCCGCAATGAAATGACAAACCTCACCACACGACACACATCATCGCAAGCAACCATAAGCCCATCTACAACCGTCACAGACTATGGAAAATTTTGAGATAATCCCGCCGGTCGACATGTCGCAGCCTGCGGCAACAAAGCCCGCGAAATCCGAGATCGAGGCCAACGCACGCTCCGACAAACACATCTGGGGCATATATATAATGCTCTGCCTAATATCGCTGATAGAGCTTTACAGCGCATCGTCGCGCGAGGTCAACGTGCATGGCGTCCTGGGCGTCTTCGGTCCTCTGGTGCGCCACGTGGGTCTGCTTGTGATCGGTCTGGGACTTATGCTCTACATACAGCGCGTGCCCTATCAGAAATTCGAAAAACCGATATGGGTGCTTGTGATAGCAAGTATAGGGATGATGCTCTACGTGCTGTTCTGCGGCGAGATAGTCAACGGCGCCCGGCGCAGCTTCAACCTCATGGGCATCACCATCCAGCCGTCGGAGTTCCTCAAACTCTCGGCCGCCCTGGTCATAGCGCTGATAATGTCGAAGAACCACAACAAGCATACCGCCGGAGTCTATAACCGGGGCGTGATCATGTCGGCGATGATCGTGGCCGTGTTCGGCGGACTACTCATCAAGCAGGGTTTGACCAATACTCTGCTGCTAATGGCCATAAGCATGTCGATGATGATCGTGGGCGGTGTGGAATGGCGCAAGCTGATAGTTGTTGGTGTGGTGTATGCCATGCTGGCCGGTATCTTTCTGCTTTTTGGCAGCGGACGCGAATCGGCTCCAGCCACAGTCGACGGCGCTCCTGTAGTGGAAGCCACGCAGACCGAGGGACGCCACGGCACGTGGTACAACCGCATCATGCGCCACCGTGGCGACGGCCGTCCGAAATACGAATACGACATCAATGCTGAAAACCGTCAGGAGATGTATGCCTACATGGCTCAGGCCAACGGCGGAGTGTTCGGCGTGATGCCCGGCAACTCTCGCGAGACAGCCCGTCTGCCGTTGGCTTTTTCCGACTATATCTACGCGATTGTGATCGAAGACACCGGCCTTGTGGGTGGCATTGTGGTGTTGGTGCTATATCTGTGGCTTCTCGCCAGAGCCAGTTCCATAGCCTCGCGATGCCAGAGGGTATTCTCGGCGCTGCTGGTGATAGGCATGGCTGTGATGATCGTGTATCAGGCGTTGTTCCACATGGCCATTGTCAGCGGCCTTGCTCCCGTGTCGGGTCAGCCGTTGCCGCTCATATCCAAAGGCGGGTCGTCGATCATCGTCACCTCGATAGCATTCGGCGTGATGCTGAGTGTAAGCCGTCACGCCGCGCTCAACGGCGCCAAACGTCAGGAGGTCAAGGCCGAAATGGAGTCTCTTCCCGAGAATCTGCGCGGCGAGAACCCGACCATGATGCAATGATTCACAACACACTCCACTACTATGAAACAAGACAATAACAAGATCAAGATACTTATCAGCGGCGGAGGCACCGGAGGCCACATATTCCCGGCTCTGTCGATAGCCAACGCTATGCGCCGCCGCTTGCCCGACTGCGAGATACTTTTTGTAGGCGCACTCGGCCGTATGGAGATGGAGCGCGTGCCTGCAGCCGGCTACCGTATCGAAGGCCTCCCGGTGGCGGGATTCGACCGCAAGAGGCTATGGCGCAACTTCGGCGTGCTGCTCAAACTATGGAAAAGCATGCGCAAGGCCCGCCGGATCGTGGCTGACTTCGCGCCCGATGCCGCAGTAGGCGTAGGCGGCTATGCAAGCGGACCGGTGCTCAAAGAGGCTCAGAAGCGCGGCATACCGACGCTGATACAGGAACAGAACTCATATGCCGGAGTGACCAACAAACTGCTCGCGCCGCATGCCACAGCGATATGCACGGCCTACGAAGGGATGGAGCGTTTCTTCCCGGCCGACCGCATAACGCTGACCGGAAATCCGGTGAGAAAAGAGCTTACGCAATGTAGCCTCACGCAGGCCGAAGCCAAGAAGAGTCTCGGCTTTGACCCGGAGCGGCCTCTGATATTCGTCACCGGTGGCAGCCTCGGCGCACGCACGGTCAACGATGCCGTCGCAGCCATGCTGCCGCGGTTCCGGCAGAGAAACACTCAGCTGCTATGGCAGACCGGACGTCTATACGAACAAGAGTGCATGGCCAAAGCCTCAGGCTACGCCGACGTCAAGGCCTCGGCCTTTATAGCCGACATGGCCACAGCCTACAGAGCCGCCGATCTGGTAGTGGCCCGCGCAGGCGCAGGCACCATATCCGAACTGCAGCTGCTCGGCAAGGCAGCCATACTGATTCCATCGCC
>ERZ777306.2075-NODE-2075-length-27396-cov-27.495117_pt1 | contig 27396 bp, 20 predicted proteins | sample MGYA00374966_ERZ777306 | MGnify/ENA primary metagenome ERZ777306 (study PRJEB29329, sample SAMN06343882) | mouse gut metagenome | isolation source: Mouse cecum | place: Austria: Vienna | collected 2014-11-15 ... | reverse complement strand
AGGGCACAGCCATGCGGAAGCTCATTTTCGTTTTGCTTGCAACCCTGAGTCTGATCCTTTTACTGGCAACTAACGCCAGCTAAAAGTTGACCCCGGCTCAGGCATCAATATGAGCCGGGGTCGTAAAACTTGACCCTTTATGGTAGTCGGCCATCGGGGGGCGTTAACCGCGCCGTGCCAAGTCCCGGATTTGTCTTCGCACGGCAAATCCGGGCTTCCCTTTATCTATAAGTCCTAACAAAGAGCTTGGCAAGGCCATTGTTCGCGGTAATGGCCGCAAGCTCAAATATTTTGTCCGTCATTTTCAGCTTCGCCGGATATTTTTGCCGCCAATTTTTCTATGTCCGATTTTCGCCAGACAGTTGTTCGCGGGCCAAGTTTCAGGGGTTGCGGATAACGGCCTTCCTTACAGCCTTTCCACCAGGCACTTCTGCTGATGGGAAAAATTTCCAACACTTGTGGAAGCCGTAAAAACGCGCAATCCGGTTTTTCAGTTGTCATGGTCAATCCTCCGATTTTTGTTGAATGTCCGTATTATTGTATAAAATAGCCTGGGCTTTGGCTCTCAACTCGTCCAGATAATCCGCCCACCTGTTCATCATCCGGCGTCGTTCCTCAATATGCTCCGTCCTGTTATAGGCGCGGCCATTGGGGTCGCGCACGGTATGGGCAAGCTGGTGTTCTATAAGGTCGTAACGCTCCCGCAAGACTTCATCCAGCAATGTTCTGGCCGTAGCGCGGAAACCGTGGATGCACATTTCCTGCGGGGTGTAGCCCATGCGCCGCAACGCGCCAACCATTGTAACCTCGCTTATGGGCTGGGTGTAGTCGCGCATATTGGGGAACAACAGCTCGCCGTTGCCTGTGCCGATTTTCAATTTTTCCAGAATGGCCATTACCTGCGGAGCAAGGGGAACAATATGCGGAGTGTTCGTTTTGCTAACCGTGTAACGCCATTCGCGGGTTTCAAAATTGATTTGGCTCCATTTGGCGTTTATAAGCTCATTTGTGCGCACAAAAATATATGGCATTATTTGCAAGGCGCATTTGACGGCGAAATATCCGCTTCTTTGCCCATATTCATCAATTCTCACAAGCAGCTTGCCGAATTCAAGCGGTTCCAGAATTGTGGAGCGATGCGTTACCTTGTGCGTCCGCAAAAGAATGCGAAGCGACGGGATGGGGTCAATTTCAAGGACGCCCATAGCGATTGCAAACTGCATGACCTGGCTGCACAGCTGGCAAGCCTTCTTGCATGTGGCTGTCTTGTCCTGTTTTTCAAGCTCTTTCATTGGCGCGAGAATATCTGCGGGCCTTATATCCCTGATGTGGATATGGCCAAGAGCCGGAAGCAAATTTCTTTCCATAACACCCTTGTAGGCGTGTAGCGTTTTTGGGGACACCTTGCTTTCCGCAAGCTCCATCCATTTTGCGGCCAAAGCGCCAAAGGAGTTCTTGCTCATGGATTCCCTCTCGGCCTTTTCCTGCCGCCTGACTTCGCCGGGGTCTTTTCCGGCGGCTTTTTGGGTTCTCGCTTCATCACGCTTGCGCCTTGCCTGTTCAAGCGAAATTTCCGGGAACGCGCCAAAGGACAAAAGGCTTTCCTTGCCGTTGGCCTGCTTGAATTTCATTTTCCAATGCTTGCCGCCGCTTGGGGTTACATGCAAAAACAAGCCTCCGCCATCGAACAGCTTGTATGGCTTGTCTTTTGGTTTGGCGTTTTGAACCTGGGTTGCTGTGAGCGGTTTTACAAGTCTTGCCATGATGGTTTTCTCCAGAATTTGTGGTTTTCGCCCTCAAAATTTACCCCTAAATTGACCCCTATATGGGCTGGATGTCAATGAGTCTGGAGATACTTTATTGGAAAAACTTTTTGATAACAGCTTGAAATAAAGCACTTATTGGACATAGGTAAACCTGTCTGAACTATAATATTAATTCTTCAATAAAAACTTCTATCCCTGCCGATAAATCCATATCAAAAGGTTATTTATCCTGTTGGATCGCCATATCCGGTATTCTTTGCTTGTCACGGGCATATATCTGTGCAAATTTGTCCTGAAAGTCAGGGCAGCAAAATAATTGTGGCAAGCATTTGCAAGGGGGCGAGCGTGAATTATCTGATCATGGAAGATTTTTCGGGGAATCCGGTTCCATTTGTCTTTCCAAGGCGCGTGGATCATTGCGATATGCGGGAGCAGCTGCCATACGGACAGGTGATTTCTTGCGGAATGGTGGAATTGCGCCCGGAAGGCTTTGTCTGTTCGGGCGGCAATGCCGAACTGGGCCTGAAGGCCAGGCCAGCCGAAGACGCGTCAGTTCTGGCGGAAGCCCTGCGTCCGCGTCAGGCTTGATGCTGAGCTTTGGCCGCCAGCAGGTCCCGGCCCTTTTCCGCTATCTGCGCAAAGTCCTCCACGCCCAGATTTTCCGGCCTGAGCTGCGGGTCGAGGCCATCAAGCAGGGAAAAGGGCAAGTTTGCGCGGCGAAAGATTGAGCCAATCTGCTTGCGGCGGTTCTGGAAGCATATTTTCAGCAGCGCTGCAAGGCGCAAGGGATTTTTTGGCCTTTTTTCCACTGGCTCAAGGGTAATGACTGCGGAATCGACTTTTGGCGGCGGATTGAACGCGCCTGGCCCAACCGTGAAGGCCAGGCGCGTTTTGGCGTGATATTGCACCCAGACCGAAAGCGCGCCGTAATCCTTGTTGCCGGGGCTGGCCGCAATTCTGCGCCCGACTTCTTTCTGGACCATGAAGACGGCCTTTTGCAGGTTGCGGCTTTGGGAGACTATGTCCCAGATCAGCGGGGAAGCGACATTATAGGGTAAATTGCCGATAATTTTCCAGCCGTCAAGGCGGCTCCAGTCAAAGGTCAGGGCGTCAGTCAGAATGGCCTGGCAGCGGGGTGTGTTGCGTTCCGCTGCCCACCAGGGGTCTTTTTCGAGCGCAAGCAAGCGCGCAGGCGACAAGGCTTCGAGAATATTGGTCAGCGCGCCCGGGCCCGGTCCGATTTCCAGAATGCGGTCAGACGGCGCGCACTGCAAAAGCGCGACAATGCGCTGGCAAATTTGCCTGTCATGCAAAAAATGCTGGCCAAGGCTTTTTTTGGCTTTGGGAATCACGGCAAATCGAACTTTTCAAAGCTCATCGCAAAGCCGGCCCGCCCCTGGGTAACAGAACGCAGGGAAGTGGGAAAGCCGAAAAGACGGCGCAAGGGCGCGCTGCCCCGCAAAATCTTCAGGCCGGCATGATCGGCCACATCCTCGACCTTGCCCTGGGCCTGATTGAACAGGCCTATGGCATTGCCCAGAAATTCTTCCGGGACGCTTATTTCGACTTTCATTTGCGGTTCAAGATTGACGGGTCCGGCAGCGCTGATGGCCTCGCGCAGGGCCTGCCCCGCCGCCATGTGGCAGCCGGGAATTGTCGTAAGGCCTTCCGTGCGCCTGATGCCCGTAATTGTAACCCGCACGTCGCAAACCGGCCAGCCAGTCGCGGGCCCCGATTGCAGGGCATGGTTGAGGCCTTCCATGACGGCATTGATATGGGGATCAGGCAGGATTTTGCGGGCTTCTTTGGGATCCGCGGGCAAAAAATCGCCCATTACGATCACATTGCCCTCGCCGCGCTGGCGTGGGGAAACATTGATGGAGACCTCGCCCTGATGGCGTTCCTTGCCGAGTTCGCGGTCAAAGACGACATCGGCATTGCCCTCCCCGAGTATTGTTTCGCGCATGACGACCTGCGGCTGGCCCTTGCGGGGCGAAATGCCATATTCGCGGCCCATGCGCTCCATGATGACGTCAAGATGCAATTCGCCCATGCCGGAAAGCATGCGCATCCCCGTATCCTCGTCCGTGCTGGCGCGCAGGGTGGGATCTTCCTCAAGATAGCGGGCAAGGGCATCGTCAAGGATCTTGCCCTCGTCCGCATTGCGCGGCTCAAGCGCAATGGTGATTACGGGCGGCCAGGAATCAATCGCCTCAAGCCTGACGTTCCTGTTCGGCGCGCAATATGTCTGGCCAGTTTTGGCATTGCGCAGGCCGATTACCGCGGCAATATCGCCGGCGCAAACTTCATCCAGCTTTTCACGGCGGTCTGCAAGCAGGCGCGAGATGCGGCCCACGCGGTCAATCTGGCCGGCCGAGGAATTTTTCAGGCTCTGGCCTTCCCTGATTGTGCCGGCATAAAGCCGGATAAAGGACAGCTTGCGGCCGTTTTCCATGATGATCTTGAAAACCAGGGCGACAGGATCGGCTGCGGGATCATCCGCAATTACCTCGCTGCGGCCGCCCTCAAGTTCCCCGAGCGCCGGCCTGGCATCGGCGGGGGATGGCAAAAAGGCGCAGATTCCGTCCAGCAGGGGCTGAACGCCCGTATTGCGCAGGGCCGAGCCGCAATAGACGGGCGAAAGCTTGCGGCCAAGCGTGGCGCGGCGAAGCGCGTCCTTGATGTCAGCGTCAGTCTGGCTGCCTTCCAGCCATTTTTCCAGGAAAACGTCATCGGCTTCGGCCAGTTTTTCCAGAAGCTGTTCGCGCCAGGGCGCGGCAATTTTTTCTTCTTCTGGAGTGAAGGGAGTTTTTGTAATTGTCTGGCCCTGGTCAGCTGGGTCAAAAACAAGCTTCATGCCCGATAAAAGGTCCAGCACTGCGCGAAAATCCTCGCCCTGGCCAAGCGGAACGGCAAGCGGCACGGGATTTGCCATCAGCCTTGCGCGCATGGATTCCAGCACGGCCTCGAAATTCGCGCCCGTGCGGTCAATCTTGTTGATAAAGGCGAGCTTGGGAATTTCAAAGCGCTCGGACTGGCGCCAGACTGTTTCGGATTGCGGCTCCACGCCCGCAACCGCGCAAAATACGCCCACTGCCCCGTCCAGCACGCGCAGGCAGCGTTCCACCTCGATTGTGAAATCGACATGGCCGGGCGTGTCAACAAGGTTGATGTTGGTGTCGTTCCAGTCACATGTTATGCAGGCGGATGTAATGGTAATGCCGCGTTCCTGTTCCTCTGGCATATAGTCCATTGTCGCCGCCCCGTCATGCACTTCTCCCATGCGGTGTATCTTGCGGGCATAGAAAAGGATGCGTTCGGAAAGGGTAGTCTTGCCGGCATCAATATGGGCAATAATGCCAATGTTTCGGATGGATTTGGGACAGGCCATTGATCCCCTCCGCTTGCGCCAGTTAGATTGTGTCGAATGCAAGGTGACGGACGCGGAAAAAATCCTGCGCCAGGTCGGCCCATAGCCAGAATGCTTCAAGCCCGGGCCCAAGCGTGAGCGGGGAATGTTCGCCAAATTCCGGGTCTGGGCTTGCGGGATTTTCCAGGTAAAGAGCGTCAATCCGGCCTTCCGGCCGTGTTGTCAGCGCAGCCCTGTTCGTGCCCTGGGCCATTGCCAGCACATCCAGGTCAAAAGCTTCGGGATTGGCCACAAAGAGCCGCGGGGGCGCCTGTTCCGCCATGCAGGGCAGATTGAACACGGCTGCCGCATGCGCAATTCCGCTCCAGTCGCCGCCATGCAAAAGCATGATCCGCCCTTTGCCCATCTCCGAAATCAGAACCTGAACGAGCTTGTCGTCCACGCAAAATGTGTCCTCCACTCCGCAAAGCTCGAGGGCCAGCAGGTTTTCTGGCGCGGGATTTTTGCCAAGGCAGCAGGCGCCAAGCAGCGGAACGCCGCAAAGGGCCGGCAATACGCAGGCGGCCATGAGCCTGGCGGGAGCATGGAAATTTTCATCAAAAATTGTCAGCGCCCAGGGCGCGGGGCAACTTGTGGAATGGCGCCGAAAGCCTTTGGAGGGATTTTCAAGGCGCGCGCCAGTTGTGGCATCGTTCTGGCCAAAATGAAAAAAGGCCGCGGCTATGGCTGTTTTCAGCGCGGCCCTGAAAGAATCCGGCAAGGTATCATAGGCTTCGGCAAAAAGCTCATCCGGGCAGCGGCAGTTTTCAAGCCATTCCGGCCAGGCGGGAGTTACGAAAGAATTTTCTTGTGTTTCCATGACTGGTTAATTTTATAAAAATGAGGCAGACACGCAATGGCGCGCCAGATCATCCTGTTTTGTCCTTTTCATGCAGTTTATGCCGCTCCTGCCGGCGCGGATGGCATGGGAATGGCCATGGTTTGCGCAAACTGGGTTTTGGGCCGCAGCTTCCTGGTCCTGAGCCTCCTGTAGATGAAATCCGCCGGCTTGACGCCTTCCGGCACAGCGGAAAGGGGAAATTCGGCGCGGCCCATGTTGCGGTGGCCGCCGGCCGTGCCCACGTCATAAAAACAGGCATCGGCAAAACGGCCTATATCGCGGCTGCCGTCGCAGCGAAAGATGACAATGACAGTCTTGCCCACAATGCCGCTTACGGCAATCCATTTGAGACCATGGACCTTGGTGAAGAAATCCGCGACAGAAACGAGCAGATCGGCGCTCTTGATCTCGTTGAGCGAGGCGTATGCCCCGCCAGCCCCGCAATCCGTGAGGCTGCGAAAAGCGCGTGAGAAAAAAGGCAGCCAGGAACGCAGGTATTCGCTTCTGCTGATGCGCCGCAGAAGATTGTTGTCCGCATGATGCGAAAGCCATTGATAGGCCCGCAAATCCTCTTCGCTGCCGCTGCGTTCGAAAGTTCCGGTATCTGTGCGAATGCCATAGAGCAGGGCTGTGGCAAGCAGGGGCCCCGGTCTCAGGCGCAGGGCCTGGAGCAAACGGGTCATCATGCTGCTGGTTGCGCCGACATCCAGGCGAATGTCAACAAAGGCGTCAGGTTCAAGCCGGCCTGTCAGGTCCGTACGCGGATGATGGTCGATAACCAGGTCATAGACCAGGTTGCCAAAGGCGGGATTATGGGCCGGCTGGGAATCGACCATCGCAAAGTGATCGTAAACCCCGGCTTTTTCCGGCTGCCACGGCTTTGCCGGAATACGCAGGTAGCGAACCATGGCCAGGTTGTCCGGCCTTGTGATTTCATTGATGCGCATTATGTCAACCGAGCTCGTCCGGCTGTGCATCAGACGCTTGAGAGCCAATGCGGATGCCAGGGCGTCCGGGTCGGCATTGATCATGACCGCCCAGCGGCTGTCGCGAACAATATTTTGCCGCCATTGCCTGAAAGCAAGGATTTTTTCGGCATTTTGCGCCATGCTTCCTCCCGGAGCGCGCGGCTTCATTGAAGCGGGGGCGCCCCCCGCTTCCCTGCAATTTAATCATGCAATTGCCCTGATTACAACAAATTGTTCTCGCTCCAGCCGTGCGCGGCGGCAGCCCGGGCGGCTTTTTCCCCGCCGAGGACGCAGATCGAGGGATTTTCCACGGCGGCAGCTATAACATCCGCAAACTCGCGAAAATCGGCGGCGGTCGTGGAGAGGATTTCGTCGCGCGCTTGCTGGCGGCTTTCGTCGCTTCTGCCGCTCAGCCACTGGGTCAGCGCCCTGGCGCCTTTGGCGTCCGGCAGCATATAGGCGTCGATATCGCCGATGCAGCCGATGATTGCCTGGGAAAGCTGCGCTTTTGTGGGCGTGAAATTGCGCAGGTATTCCGCGGTGCCCTTGTAGGAGGCAAGGGTGCCGTCAACTCCGGGATCGCGGTATGAGGTCATCAGCATGGTGCCGCCAATGCGGTCAAGGCTGGCAGAAACGCCGTACGCGCCCTGGCGCATTCGCACTTCCTCCCACAAACGGCCCATGCGCAGCCAGCGCATGATCACGCTTGCCGACCCCTTGTACTTGTAGCCCATGTCGTAAAGATTGGCCGCCAGGCCCACATAGTTGACCTGGGCTGGCGTAATCCAGGCCTCGCCAGGATTGGCCGGCCGGATTGGCGCGATTTCGTCGATGGCTTCGCCTTCGGCCAGGGGGGTCTTTGGCAGCTGCGCAAAAAGTTCGGCCGCGCATTTTCTGGCGGCTGCATTGCCAGTTTCATTGCCAACGCAGTCAAAAATTGCGCCATCGGCCGAAATCAGGCAGCGGCGCAGCAAATCATAATCGGCGAGTACGCTTTCGGGATTTTTCATGAGCCGGTCTGTCAAATCGCGCAAATACTGCAGCGCGGTCACTCCGCCCAGCATCTCGCTGATCGCGCCAAGGCCGGTATAGCGGGCACGCAGGCGCATGGCCACTGTGGCATGGCCCGCGGCCTGCAGGCCATATTCCAGGCGGGCCTTGTCCTCCAGGGCCATTTGCAGGAGCCGTTCCGCGAGAATTTGGGGCTTGTCCTGCGGCTCAAGCAAAAGCTCGCCCACAAGATTGAAAAAGTCCTCCAGCTTGTCGTAAACGGCCTTGCCGGCAATGGATAGCCAGCAATAGGCCTGGCGGCCCGAAAATGTTTCGCCAAGGGTGGTGGCCGCGCCTATTCCGCCTGTTTTGGCCGCCATGCGCATTCCGAATGAGGCGAAGTCGCTCTTGCGGGTGCCGGTTTCGGAGAACGCGCGGCAAAAAAGCGGCAGCATGGGCAAGAGCCGCGCCGGAATGCGCTTTACGGGCATGAGCATGGCCGTGTAGGCAATTCCGCGGGTGGGCAGGTCGTGAAAAATAAAGGTCTGTTCGTCTTTCTCGACCTGGATGGGAATGCGGGTGATCTTGCGGGGCAGATCCGCCACGCTCAGGGCCGGAATGGTGGCCAGGGCCTCGGGGGAATCCTCCCTGGACTGGAGATCGCGCAGGCGCGCGGTTTCGGAAACCAGTTTTTCGCGGCCCTGGACGCCGGCCTCCTCCCAAAGCGCGGCCAGACGGCATTTTTCGCCCTTCTCGCGGGCGGCCGCCAATTTGTCGTCCGGCAGCAGGGTAACCTGGGCCAGGCTTCTGTTTTCCAGAAAATATTCGCGGATGGCGTCTTCAAATATTTTTTTTCCGGCCGCCATGTCGTCCTTGATCTGCTTGAGCGGCCCTTCCCAGGAAAGGGCCGCCAGCGGGTCGCAGCCATAAAGCCAGGTGGAAAGGGCCTGGACCATGGCCGCTATGCCGCGTGGAAAACGACCGGTATTGTTTTCGCGCAGGGCAAACTCGATGGTGTTGACAGAAGCTTCCACTGCGGCCGGGTCTATGCCTTTTTCCGACAGATCGCGCAGCACCCCGAAGATGAGTTCGCGCGCCCGGGGCACGGCGGCGGGGTCAATATTCTTGAGGCCGGTGGAATAGTACATCTGGCGCAAATCGCCTTCCAGGCCGCAGCCTGCCGTGTCTTCCCCCAGGCCGGATTCAATCAGGGCGCGCCGAAGGGGGGATCCGGGCAGCCCCTCGAGAATGTGTTCCAGCATATCAAGCTTGATGGCCCGGGCAATGTCGCCGCGCTCCGGCAAAAGCCAGTTGAGGGTAAAGGATGCCTTGTCCCGGCCTTCCGCGGCGGCGTAGGGCACTTCAAGAAAACGCTGTTCGGCGAAGGGCTTTTGCAGGGGAATGGGCGCTGGCGGCTCCTGGCTTTCCAGTTTGTCGAGCTCGCGCGCGAGGCGCTCAAGGCGGGCGTCCTCGTCGTCATCGCCCCAGAAGAAAAAGCGGGCGTTGCCGGGCTGGTAGTAGCGCCTGTGAAAATCGACAAAGGCCTGGTAGGTCAGGTTGGGGATATCTTCCGGATTGCCGCCGGAATCAAGGCTGTAAAGGTTGTCCGGGAACATGGCCTGCTGGCTTTGCTCCGCAAGAACGGAATCCGGCGATGAATAGACGCCCTTCATCTCGTTATAGACAACGCCCCTGAAAACCGGCTTGTCCTCCACGTTTTCGGCATCCACATGCCAGCCCTCCTGGCGGAAGGTGTCTTCCGTGAGCAGGGGATAAAAAACGGCGTCCAGGTAAACGTCGATCAGGTTGTAAAAATCCCGCAGGTTTGCGCTGGCCACGGGATAACATGTCTTGTCCGGAAAAGTGAAGGCATTGAGAAAGGTTTGCAAAGAACCCTTGAGAAGCTCAGCGAAAGGCTCTTTTACGGGATATTTTTTTGAGCCGCAAAGCACGGAATGTTCGAGTATGTGGGCAATGCCCGTGGAATCGGTGGGCGGCGTGCAGAATGAAACGCCAAAGCACTTGTTTTCATCGCCATTGCAGACGGAAAGCAGCTGCGCGCCGGTTTTCCGGTGGCGCCAGAAGCGCGCCGTGCCGTCAACTTCCGGCATTTTGCGTTCTTCAACAAGCTCAAAGCCATGTTTCAACATATTATTACCCCTGTATTCCGGAAAGATTAATTGCGAATTATGTATTGGATGACGCCAATATAGGCCCCAAACGCAATTTTGGCAATTTGACAATAATTTCAAGCAGGAGCATTTTTTATAATTTAAGGCTGCATCAGGGTCAGACGTTACTTTCAATGCCAGCGGCATTGAAGATGCCCAATCCTTTCGTCGATTGACGCTCAGGCCGCTTCCGGCAATCTGCGCCTTTTCCATGACGGCGCAGCGCCTGCCGATGCAAGCCAGTGACGCAAGGCTGGTTGCCGGCGGCCAGGCCGATATCAGCTTGCGTGCTGGCAGCTGCTCCGGGGACGACGAAGACAGCTTTACAGGCCAATTGACCATTTTCGCGTAACTCCTCCGAATGTCTCATGCAATCTGGACATTACGGCATTACGATCTGTTTTTACCGCATCTCACGGTATTGGCCTTGCATGAAAAATCAGGTAATCTTTAGCGATGATTTGGTAAATTCTCACTAATTCCATCATGGGCAAGGTTTTTCAGGATAAGCGGTTAAATTCGCCATGATTCATCAGAATAGAGCGTCTGCGTAATGAAATCGGGCAAACGCGCCGGTGGCTGCGGCAGCATGCACCCGCACCGGCCAGGGCCGTCCCGCAGGGACGTTTGCGTTGCCAGCTTTGCTGCGCAAATGGACAGCATAACCAAGTGAGGCGGCAGCTTGCCTGCGGCTGAAATGACGGCGGCGCAAATGAATGAAAATGTTATGGGAGTGCGGATATGAAAATAGTCGTTCTTGACGGGGAAACCCTGAATCCCGGCGATGTTGCCTGGGAGGCGCTTGCAAGGCTTGGCGAATTGACCGTTTATCCCGATACCGATCCTGCGGATTTTGCGGAAAGGGTAATGGACGCGGATGTTGTCCTGGTCAACAAGGTGAAAATCATGGCTCCCGATCTTGCCATGCTTTCGGCCTGCAAATTGATCGGAGTGCTGGCCACAGGCACCAACAATCTCGATTTGCAGGCCATTCGCGAAGCCGGCGTCAGCGTCTGCAATGTGCCGGGCTATGGCGTTGCCGACGTTGCCCAACATGCGCTCGCGCTGCTTCTGGAAATCTGCAACAATGTCGGCCAGGAAGCCCAAAGCGTGCGCCAGGGCGAATGGCAAAGGCGCGGCCAGTGGTGTTACTGGCAGAAAACGCCGATTTGCCTTTCCGGGCTGACAATGGGCATAATAGGTTTTGGCGCAATCGGCCAGGCCACGGGCCGTCTTGCAAATGCCCTGGGCATGGAAGTGCTGGCCGCAAGCCGCACAAAAAAAGCCTCCACAGCCGCGCAGGCATATACTTTTGCCTCCACGGACGATATCTTTGCGAGGGCTGACGTTATTTCCCTGCATTGCCCGCTCACGCCAGAAACCGACAAAATCATCAATGACAAAAACATGGCTGCAATGAAGCGGGGCGTTATTGTCATCAACACGGCCCGCGGCGGCCTTGTCGATGAAGAAGCGGTCGCGGCCGCGCTCAAATCCGGGCAGCTTGGCGGATATGGAGCCGATGTGCTTTCAATCGAGCCGCCCGCGGCCACAAATCCGCTGCTTTCCGCGCCCAATGCCTTTATCACCCCGCACATGGCCTGGGCCACCAAAAGCGCGCGTCAGCGCATTATCGACATCATGGCCGAAAATATTCGCTCTTTCGCGGCGGGAGATCTGAAAAACAGTGTTGTGTAAAACCGGTCTGCAGAGGGAGACCGCCCGAAAGACGAAAATGGCGAAAAGCTCCATTTCACCCGGAAACCCTGCGCAAAGATGCACAGGCGGCAGGTTGTGCGCGGAGGCAAGCTATGGCATTTTGCGCATGAGAATGTCTCTTGGCGTCAAAGCAAGTTTGCCTCGAGATATTCTCGCGCGCTCCTTTAGTCGGCCTTGACGTGATCCGGGCAGGAAAAGCAATAAAAACTTCGTAAATTCCGTTGTAAAAAAGAAAATCCATTTGACAGCCGCCCCATGCTGTGCCAAATTCTCTGCGGGCCGGGCGGCGGCAAGCCTGTGAACCCCGTCAGGTTCGAAAGAAAGCAGCGGCAGCAGAACTTGCCGGGTGCCTGGCCCTTTCAAATCATGCGTTTCTGCATATTTTCCATCCAAAATCTTATCCCTCGCCCAAAATGACGGGCTGTTTTCCTCTCGCAATTTCCGCGGCTGCCCATCCTGGGCTGGGGGTTAACTTGCACGCCAATCATGCCATGTTTTTTTGCAGAAGATTCTGCGCACTGCCGGCGCCTCTGGCGGCCAGGAAGATGAGCAGACAAGGAAACCGCCGTATGCGATGAGCATGCACGGCGGTGTGAGAGGGAAGGAGCCGCGAGGCTCCTCCCTGCTTGATTTCATGCGCTTCAGACGGCTTTACAGGGCCTTGCGAAAATACGCCCGCCTGTAGCCGTTTTCCGTTCTGTGTTCAAAGTCCTCATAGCCAAGGCGCGGATACCAGGCCAGGTTTTCGCGCATGGCCTCATTGGTGTAAAGGATTATCCATTTTTTGCCTGCATCCCTGGCAATGTGTTCGGCCCGGGACATCAGGGCCCTGCCGTAGCCGGATTTCTGGCATTGCGGTCGCACCGCGATATTGTCCAGAAGCATTGGTCTCGCCGTCTTGCGGAACAAGCACCATGAAGGCCTGGACGCACTTGCCGTCATCCAGCGCGTATGCCTGGCCGGCGGCTATGCGCGCTGCGTAGTCTTCCAGCATGGGCGCTGGCTTTTTGTCCATTCTCTCCAGATAAATGCCGTATGCGGCTTCGGCTATTTCGCGAATGGCCTTTTCGTCTTGCGGCAGGGCCTTGCGGATGGATGATGCGCGCATTGTCTGTTTTACCAGTTTTAAAACTTGTAGGTGAAAATGGCCTGGGCTTTCCAGGCATCCTGCCTGCTGTATGTCCCCCAGCCCGGATAATCCTTGCGCCAGGTATCCCCGTCCATGAAGTTGGCTATATAGCCAAGCTCCACATTGATATTGAAATTCTCGTACATCTGATAGACATTGACAAGGTTGAATTCCAGCAGTCCGTCATTGGTCGTCATGTACGGCCCTTCAAAATGATTGCTTGTGCTGTCCCAGGCGTATGCGGAATCCATGTACTTGACCATGGAGGGCGAATTTGTTCCGCCCCACCAGGCCACGCGAAAGGTATGGTCAAGCTTTTCCAGAAAGCTTACGTCCCGAAGCTGAAAGCCGATGCCCCATGTTCCGGCCAGGGAATCATTCTGGTCCAGATAATTGTTGGCCGGCCCCCAGGCCAGGTTGCCGTCGCCCATGAACGAGGTCATGAAAACATAAGGGCAAAGCGAGGGCATGCGTTCCGAGCCGTTGGCAATGTTGCCGTCATCGCCGGATCCATACCAGGCAAAGACGCCGGGCGCGCCCCAATCCAGCCTGTATTCCACAAGCGTCTTCGCCAGCCAGCCCTGCCTTTGGGTTGAGCCGCGGCGGATATCATCGGAATTGTTGCGGACCATCACGTCAAAACGGCCCATTTCCTCCACAAAACCGTAATTTAGGTCAACTTCGATGTTCAAGGGCTCCAGGGCTGTTATCTTGAAGGGCAGTCCGGCCCAGAGCATGCTGCCGTATGTCTTGCCAGTGCCCCCGTAACTGACGACATTCATCCCGCCCCCGCCGCTTTGGGCATTGAGCCAGGGGGAGAGCGTAATGGCCGGCGCGCCGTCCGCCAGATCGTTGTTGACGTAATCGGCAAAGCGCCCAGTGTTTCTGCCCCGCATTCCGTACATCAGCCAGGGGGTAATGGAAAATCCGTCATAATTGACGGGCAGGGAAAGGCTGAACAAATCCATGTTGTCCAGGTAGTTGGCCGGGTCGGAGCCATCCCGGTAGCCGTTTGCCGGGTTGTAGTTGTCGTTGAAAGGCCGGAACCACATGGCGGTCAGGCCGATATTGTCGCTGAAGGGAATATTGGCCGCAACCGTGGCGCCGCGCAGGTCAAATACGGCCGAACCGCCGGCAGCGTAGGGCATGGCAAAATTGTGGATGCCCATGGTGGTCGTGATTTTGGTGTCCGGAATGGCCCAGTCCAGATAGGCCTGGCGGATCTTGACCATGTTGCCGTCCGCCCCGAGCGCGCCGCCCTGGCCGGCAAAGCCCCATTTTTGCGGGCCAATGAAGAGCATTAGCGAACCCGAAAGGGATTCGCTGGCCACGGCGTCAAGCTGCAAAAAGACGCGCTGCCTGGCCGCGAAGCGGTCTTCTGTGCTTTTTTTGTGCGTTCGCCCCATGGAATCGCGGTGATCCCGCGTGAAATAGGCGTCCGCCACGCCAAAGCCCATGTTCCAGATGCCCTTGATATTGAAATCAACCGCCCCGGAATTTTCGCAGGCCGAAAAGATAAACAACATTGCCAATAAGGCGCAAAGCTTTTTCATTGAGGCCCCCTATAGTGTTTTCGCATTGGGAATATCTCCTAGCGGCAAATTTGCATTTATGGGGAACGAAATCGTTCCCTTACAAAATCCGTCAGGATTTTGCGCCGTGAAGCTCCGTAAGCCAGGCAAAAAGCACGCTTTTTGCCTGGCGGTCTCCGGCATTGAAATGTTTGGACTGCAGTGCCGGGATCTATGGATATTCTCATGCGAGCCTTTGCAGACAAAGTCGCGTTAGAGCGTTTGCTTGATTTTATTGGGAAAACGCTCAGATTTTTTCCGATTTCGCGGCGTCCAGCTCCAGAAAGAAGGGCGGCACGTTCCTGCCCCGGATTTCATCTTCCGGCTGCGGCCGGGAGCAGTATTTCAGGGCATGGCCGCCTTCTTCGCGCAGGATCCTGACCCAGCAGGCGGTTATGAGCAAAATGGGCAAAATCATCAGCGCGCCGGCGAAATTGCCGAACATCTTGGCAACCCCAAGACCGCCCATGCAGATCAGTCCAAGGGCCAAAAGGCACAGGGCAAGACACCAGAAAGTGCGGTGCCACTTGTTGGGCTCCACATCGGGCGGCAGCCTGTGGGTTGCCGTGCTGGCGCAAATGTAGGATCCGGCATTGACCGTGGTCGCCAAAAAAATCGTCGAAAGCAGGGCGTAGGCAAGCAAAACCCCGTCCTTGAAGGGCAGGGTGCCGAGCACGGCAACCATCGCGGCCGCGCCGCCCTGTTCCTTGAGGATTGAAATAACGTCAAGAATGCCGTTGCGCTGCACATAAAGCGAATAGGAGCCGAAAATGCCGTGAATGCAGCAGGCTCCGGCTACGGTGCCCACCGTGCCCCAGATAATGATTTCGCGCACTGTGCGCCCGCGCGAAATGCGGGCAATGAAAAGACCCATGAAAGGCCCGAAACCGGCCCAGAAAAGCGCGTAAAAAATCGTCCAGTCGCGCGGGAAAGTGCCGCCCATCCAGGGGTCGGTCCAGAAAACCATACTGGGATAATTGCCAAGCCACTTGCCGAAGCCATTGGTGAAAATATTGAAAAGCTGCACGGTGGGGCCGCAAACAAAGCAGTAAAGAGCCAGGAAAAGCGCAAGGCAAATATTGAAGTTGCTCAGCCATTTGATGCCTTCGTCAAGGCCCTTGTAAACGGTATAGCCGGCCAGAAGGCCGCTCACGGCAAGTATGATGCCCTGGGTTACAAGATTCGGCTCTGTTCCTGTAACGCTTTGCAGGGCATAGGCCACGGTTGGCAGTGAAATGCACATGGTGACAGCCGCGCAGAACATCAGGCCGAGAATAAAAAAGACATCAAGGCAGCGGCCGAAAACGCCATTGGCCTGGCCTTTGCCGATAATCGGCTCTGTCGCCATGCTGACGCGCAAAAATGGCTCCTTGCGGATATAGAGCATATAGGCTATTGGCAGGGCGGTAATCAGGTAGGTGCACCAGGCGTTGGGGCCCCAGTGCATGAGCAGGTAGGCCAGCGCCCAGTCGTAGGCCTCGACGCTCATGCTTTTGGCGTATTGCGGCGGGGTTAGAATATCCCACAAGGGTTCGGTTATGGCCCAGAACATGATGGCGCCGCCGACCGCGGAGCAGAAAATCATGGCTGTCCAGCTGATCAGGCTGAATTCCGGCTTTTCGTCGCGCCTGCCGAACTTTATGTTCCCCCAGCGGCTGAGCGCGTAATAAAAGCACATCGCAATCAGGCTGACCGTAATCCACAGATAGAGAGTGCCAAAATTGAAGGCCAGCGGATTATAGATGGCCTTGAAAAAATCTTCTGTTTCCTTTGGAATCCACACGGCCGGAATGCTGATCAAAAGGACGACAACCAGGCTGGGAATCAAAATTCCCCATTCGGGCCGGAGTTCGTCGCCATGAGGGGCAGACTTGTGTTCATCTGACACATCGGACATGGTTCCTCTCCTCTGTTTTGATTATATTGGATACATCCATTCTGCGAATCTTGTGCCAGTTTTCACACGGCCATGTTTCAAACAGATTTGACGCCTGGGGCGCGGCGCATGGCGAATATCGCGACAAAAATGTCATGCTTTGCGTCTTTTTTGGCGTTTTCGCGAATCAGCTGAAATTACAGCGTGTTATAGTGAAATATCTATAAAAATTCTTGCAAATTAATCGGAACGCGACAATAGCGTCGCAAAACATGGCTGCCCGCAAACCGGAGTTTGGCGGCCTTGTGCCGGCATGGCACAATATGTCTTTGGCATGTTTTTTGGAATATCCAGGGCATATTGTGAACATTCGCTCAATTCCAAGGAGTTCTGTCATGGCGCCAAAAGCAAAAAGAGCCGCGCTCATCGGCTACGATTGCCTTATCCCCAAAAGACTGATGAAAATGCTGGATGAAGGCGGCCTGGACAATTTCCGCCGCTTCATGAAAGAGGGCAGCTACATTCCGGAAGGCTACAATCTTCCCACGGTCACCCCGCCGTCATGGGCGACGATATGCACGGGCGCGTATCCGCGCACGCACGGCGTCGAGGACTACTACTATTACCACGAAGGGCAGTCCCTGGACTACAAGTTCACCTCCCAGGCCTTTGGCTCCGACATTCTTACGGCCCAGACCATCTGGGATCGCTGGGACAAGGACGGCAAGAAATGCCTTGTGGTCAATTATCCCATGTCCTGGCCATCGCACATGAAGCACGGCGTCATGGTCATGGGCCAGGGCCTGTCGCCGGCCGAAACTCGCTGGCCCCTGCATGGCAACGAGCACAAGGAATATCTGGCCTCCGAAGGCGTTATCTCCACGGATTTCTATCCCATGGGCGTCCAGGGCCGCTTTGAGGATGCCGGGGGCTGGAAAAACCTGCCCGACACTGACGAGCCGCTGGACATGACCGTGCGCATGCACTTCAAGGAAGGCATTGAGCAGGTGGACGACCAGGACTGGCATGTGCTTGCCTGGCAGAGCGGCGATGACGGCTATGACAGGATAACTGTCGCGCCCGAAAAAGATTTCAGCAAGGCCTTTTTCACCCTCAAACCGGGCGAGTGGAGCGAGCCCGTGCGCCACGAATTCACGGTTTCGGCGGACGGCCGCAAGCTCAACGGCGTTTTTCGCTGCAAGCTGATCCAGCTTTCGGACGATGCCGAGGACTTCAAGCTCTATGTAACCGGCGTTGCCGGCGAGACGGGTTTTGTCGCGCCCCCGGAAGCCGCGAAGGAGATTGATTTTTCAAGGCACGTTACCGCCAACGATATCGGCCTGGTGGCCTTTTTGCACGGCATAATCGACACGCAGACCGTATGCGAGCTGGTCGAATTCCACAGCGCGTGGCTCTGGAACACCATAAGCTGCCTTTTCAAGGCCAATCCGGACTGGGATCTTTTCTACATGCATTCCCATCCGATCGACTGGTTCTATCATGGCTGGCTGAGCGATCTGGACAGCGAGGACGACGAAAAGCGCAAGGCCGCCGAAAAAATGGAACGCCACATTTACGAGGTGGAAGACAGGCTGCTTGGCAGGCTGATGGACGCAATGGGCGAGGAAACCCTGATTTGCTGCTGCTCCGACCACGGCGCAACGCCCATGGGCCCGATTCTCAATACGGCCCACGCCCTCAAAAGCGCCGGACTTTGCTCGTACGAGCCCAAAAAGTCGGAAAACTACTGGGATATCTACGAAGAGACGGAAGGCTTCAACTATGTGCTGGATGTGAGCAAGTCGAAGGCCGTGCCCCAGCGCTACATGTTTGTCTATGTCAACCTCAAGGGCAAATATCCCGGCGGCATTGTGGAAGAGGAAGATTACGAGAAGGTGCGCGACGAAATCATCAACGCCCTGCTTGACTATCGCCATCCCGATACTGGCGAAAGGCCGGTCCTTCTTGCCGTGCGCCGCGAGGACGCAAAGGTTTTCGGCATGGGCGGCGCGCAGGCCGGCGACGTGGTCTATGTTCTCAAGCCGGAATACATGGCCGAACACGGCTACGGCCTGCCGACCGGCGAATCCGGCTGCGGCAGCCTCAAGAACCTGCTTATGTTCCGCGGCCCGAACGTCAAAAAGGATTTTGTCTATCCAAGGCCGCGCTGGCTGGCGGACATCGTGCCCACCCTGTGCTACATGACGGGCGGCCCCATTCCGGATGACGCAGAAGGCGCCCCGATTTACCAGATCATGGAAGATCCGAACCTGGTGAAATAGATAACCTGAACATAACAAGTCTTACTATCTGGAGAACATCATGGCCGACAAGAAAGCCATTCTGGTAAACGCCAAAGGAATGAAGCTCGCGGGCTCCGGAGAAGCCCTGGACAAACTCAACAAGAAGGCCGCCGTGCTTCCCAACGCGGACGCGTCCGGCCTGGCGGACAAGGCCGTCGCGCTTGGCGGCGTGAAATGCGCGCCAGCGGATATTGCCTCCACGCTGGAAAAATCCGTCCTGGCAGTCGTTGATGGCGCGGAAGACGCGCTTGCGGCGGCGCTTGATGCGGCCAACCGCCGCACGGTGCTGGTTGTGGCGGCCGATGACGGTGTGGCCTTTTATGGCCTCGGAATCAACGGCAAGGCCGGCAAGGTGGCCCGCAAGGTCGATGCCGGCGACGTGGCCCTCACGATTGCGACAATCGCGGATATGCCGATAGGCGAGGATTGCGAAGCCGGGGTTATTTATCAGGTTCTGAAAGATCCCAACCTCAAGCTTAATGAGCTCATCAAGCTGCAGGAAGCCCTTGCCCGCATGGAATCGGTGATCGAGCGCAATAACAGGGAGCCGTGGGACAAGCACGATTGCGCCTGATTCCAAAATATTTCAGCAGGATATCCAAACGGCGGCGAAACCATTTTTGCCGCCGTTTTTGTTATTTAAACCGGGATTGGAATCTGCCCCCGCAACAGCCCGCAAATATCGCAGGCAGGACGGAAGCGGAATTTGTGGCTATCCTTGTGGAGGATGTCTTCTTATTTCGCGAAAATCCCCAATGATTTCATCTTGCGCTGCAGGGTGCGCAGGTTCAGGCCCAGCAGTTCCGCGGCGCGGCCGCGGCGCCAGCGGCACTTGTCCAGGGCATTGAGGATCATTGTTCTTTCCAGGCGTCGGGTGGCCTCTTCCAGGGTCATGCCGCTTTCGACCGGCGGGGTTTCAATGCCCGCGCTGCCAAGCTGTTCTGCCACGGACGGCCCGAAGGTGGCGTATCTGTCCATAAAATTATGCAGTTCGCGCACATTGCCGGGCCAGTCGTAATGGGCCATGGCCACCCGGGCGCTGTGCGGCAGCCTGAGTTCGATGCCGTTGCGGTTTTGCCAGGCGTTCACAAGCAGGGGAATGTCCTCCTTGCGTTCCCGCAGGGGCGGCAAGTGAATGGCCAGGACATTGATGCGGTAATAAAAATCCGCCCGAAGATTGTTTTTGCGGACCATCTCGCCAAGATTGCGGTTGGTGGCGGCCACAAGCCTGAAGCGCGAGCTTTTCGGCGTATTGCTGCCAAGGGGCGTATAGGTTTTGCTTTCGAGCACGCGCAGAAATTTCACCTGCAGGTTTATCGGCAGTTCGCCAATTTCATCCAGAAAAAGCGTGCCGTTGTGCGCCGCGCCCACAAAGCCGTCCTTGGCCTCGGTCGCGCCTGTAAAGGCGCCGCGGGTATGGCCGAAAAATTCGCTTTCCAGCAGGTTTTCGGGTATGGCCCCGCAGTTTACAGGCACAAATGCGCCCTTGCGGCCGCTGTAATTGTGGATTTCGCGGGCCACAAGATCCTTGCCGCAGCCTGTTTCCCCATAGATGATCACATTGGTTTCCGTTTCCGCGGCCTTGAGAATCAGGGCATAGACCTTGCGCATGGCTTCGCTCTTGCCCACGATGCAGCCAAGGTGGTCTGACTTTTCCAGGCTTAATTTTAGCTGCTGATTTTCCTCCTGCAGCGAAACTTCCAGAAATTTCTGCTCGCTCACGTCGGTCATCAGGCCTTCGAGATAAACCGGCGTGCCGTCTTCCTCGTAAATGGCCTCTCCCTGGTCGCGTATCCATTTTATTTCACCGCCGGGCAGCATCACGCGGTAAACGATCTGCCAGGGCTTGCGCGCGACAATACTGTCATGTTCCACCTTGCGCAAATGCTTGTAGTCGGCGGGGTGGGTCATGCGCTCGATAATATTGACACCGGAATTCACGAGCTCCTCGGGGCTGACCCCAAGAAGATCCATGCTGCCCTTGCTGGCATACTCCAGCACAAAGCTGAACTTGTCCATGATCCGGCAGCGGTAAACGAGCGCTGGCAGCCTGTCCAGCAGCTTTTCCAGCCTGGCGCGGATCATGTTTTCATCCCTGTCGATGTCTGGTGGTGTCATTTGCCCTCTCCGGTGCGACGTTTTTGTCATGGGGTACGACAAAAATGTCTCATATCAAGCCGAAATAAAGTATTTGCGTACATTATTTCACAAATCGTACCAGACCACAAAAAACCTTGCCGTCGGCCTTTCCGGCAAGGCCGCAAACGCTTTTTTGGCCCTGGCCGCAAATCGGGCGCTGTTTTCGGGCGGTTATGGCTGCCTCCGGATTGGCCGCAAGGTTTGGCATAAATCATGCTTTGCAAAAGTCATCCATTCACAAGCAACAAGAGGATTGCACCGTGTCCCAGGAAATTACAGTTTCCCTGCAAAGAAAGGGCCCCCTGATCGACCTGGATATGGAAAGCCAGGCGCTCGGCAAAATTCATGTTGACAACAACGCGCTCCCCGAAGAAGAAAGGGCCGGGGCGGCCAAGAAGCTGCTTGGGGCATCCGTGCTTTATTGCTATGTTGCCGCCCTGGACAAGGCGCTTGAAACACGCGGCGCGAAATATGACGCCATTGACGCGAAGGCCACGGTCAGCGCCGGCGCCAACGACAAGGGCCAGAGCCGCATCCTTGGCATAAGGCTGGATATTGTCGTTCACATGGATTCGGAAAACGAGGAAATTTTCGAGCGCGTGGCCAGGGTCCTGCGGCATGGCTGCCTGATTTCGGCCTCGCTTGAAGCGGCATTTCCCATTGAATATAATCTTGAACTTGAATGCCCGGACGATTAATCCGTCTGATATGTGCCCGCTATAATTAAAAATTGGGAGTTAGCATGCATCTGGTCATAATTGGCGGCGGCCCTGCCGGCTACACGGCCGCATTTGACGCGGCGCGGCGCGGCATGAGGGTTACTCTTGCGGAACAATCATCCCTTGGCGGAACCTGCCTGAATCATGGCTGCATTCCGACAAAAACCATGCGGGCCAGCGCGGATGCCCTAGACATGGCCAGGCGCATGGCGGAATTCGGTGTGACGGGCTGCGCTTCTCCCGCTATTGATCCGGCCCTGGTCAAAAAACGCAAGAATGGCGTTATCGACACATTGCGCGGCGGCCTGCAAAAGACGGCCGCAAGCCTGGGCATTGAGCTTTTGCATGGCCAGGCCCAAATCCAGGGCCCAGGCAAAATTGTTGTGCGCGGTGAAAGCGGGCTTGTCGAAACAGATTGCGATGCCATCCTGATCGCGACCGGATCGCGCGAACTGGAGCTGCCAGGGCTGCCCTTTGACCACAAATTCATTCTCAGCAGCTCCGACGCGCTGGAACTGGAAAACATCCCCGGGCGGCTCCTCATTGTGGGCGGCGGGGTAATTGGCTGCGAGCTGGCCTGTATTTTCCGCGCTTTCGGCAGCGAGGTAACAATAGTTGAAGGACAGGATCGCCTCTTGCCCATTCCCGGCATTGATGCCGATATCAGTTCCCTGCTGTCCAGGGAAATGCGCAAGCGCAAGATAAAAATGCATCTTGCGGCCACACTGAAGGATGTTCGGGTGGAGGATGGCCAGGCGCTTGGCACATTGGCGGCCTCGCCCTTTGCGGAGCAGAAAGCGCCTTTCAGGGAACAGCCCCTGTCCGCGGATATGGTCTTTGTAACCGTTGGGCGCAGTCCCGCCACGGAAGGCCTCGGCCTTGCCGAATGCGGCATAAAAACCGACAGGCGCGGCTGGATTGAGGCCGATGACCATTTGCGCACATCCGTGCCCGGCATTTACGCTGCCGGCGACATCCTGGGGCCTTCCCACATCATGCTTGCCCATGTCGCAGCCGTCGAAGGCCTGGCCGTGGTTGAAGGCCTGGCCGGAGGGGATGGGCGCATGGACTACAGCGCTGTGCCTTCCGCCATCTTTACCGGGCCGGAAATAGGCTGCGTCGGGCTTTCCGAAAGCCAGGCGCGGGAAAAATATGCCAATGTGGCATGCGGCACAACGCAGGTCCGCGAACTGGGCAAGGCCCAGGCCATGGGCGAGCTGCCGGGCTTTTTCAAGATTATCGCGAATGGCGACGACGGCGCGATTCTCGGAGTCCAGCTTGCCGGCGCTCATGCTTCCGACATCCTGGCGGAAGCCACGCTTGCCATAAACGCGGCCGTCAGCCTTGAGGGACTGGCCTCGACCATCCATGCCCATCCAACGCTTGCGGAAGGCATGTGGGAAGCCGCGCGCGGAGCCTTAATTTCTTGCAAAGGGGGAAAATAATGAAAACGGCAGCCGAACTCAATTTGCCTGGCGACAGGCGTTATACAGGCGAACATGTGTGGATTATGCCGGATGGCGATTCCTGGCTTGTGGGGATAAGCGATTATGCCCAGGATCAGCTTGGCGAAGTGGCCTACGTTGACTTGCCGTCCGAAGGCAATGCCCTCAAGGGGCACGATGAATTCGGGAGCATAGAATCCATCAAGACGGTCAATGCGCTTTTCATGCCTGTTGATGGCGAAATAATCGAGGTCAACGCCAATCTTGAGGACGCGCCCGAAACAGTGAACGCGGACTGCTACGGCGCGGGCTGGCTTGCGCGAATCAAGCCGGCCAATGCCGCGGATGTGGACAAGCTAATGGATGCGGAAGCATACAGGGCGTCGTTGGGGTAGAAATTTGCCGGTTTGTTTTTATGGATGCGGTCGCATGATGATCCAATTCAAGCATCAGGAGAATGAAAAATGGCCCAGGTAATTGATGAAGCCTGTATAAATGACGAGCCTTATGATGTGCCCGACGGCCCAACGCGGCGCCACAAGCTCTTGAAGATGAATTATCTTCTGCAAAAGCCTTCGATAACAATCCACCGGGCCAGGATAATTACGCAAATCGACCGGGAAAACCCTGGGCTGCCGCGTATTCTTTTGCGGGCCAGGGCCTTCAGGCGCTGTTGTGAAACCGCTCCTCTGGTAATCCAGGACAATGAGCTGATTGTTGGCGCGCCCAACGGCGCCCCGCGCGCGGGCGCGTTTTCGCCCGATATTTCCTGGCGCTGGCTCAGGGATGAACTGGATACAATCGGTGAGAGGCCGCAGGATCCTTTCTATGTGAGCGAGGAAAACAAAAAGATTTTGCGCGAGGAAATTTTCCCCTACTGGCAGGGCAAGTCGGTGGACGAATACTGCGAGGCCCAGTACAGGGAAGCCGGCCTGTGGGAGCTTTCCGGCGAATCCCTTGTTTCCGACTGCTCCTATCATGCCCTCAATGGCGGCGGCGATTCCAATCCCGGTTATGACGTAATCCTTATGAAAAAGGGCATGCTTGATATCCTGAACGAGGCCAAAGAGCATCTGAAAATGCTGGATTACGCCAATCCCGACGATCTGGACAAGATTTACTTTTACAAATCCGTGATCGAGACAACGGAAGGCGTAATGATTTACGCGCGCCGCATGTCCGAATACGCGGCCAGCCTGGCCGCGAAGGAGACCGACCCGCGGCGCCGCGCCGAACTTGAGAATATTGCGCGGGTCAACGCCCGGGTGCCGGCTCATGCGCCGCAAACCTTCCAGGAAGCCATCCAGGCTGTCTGGACAGTGGAATCGCTCCTGGTGGTGGAGGAAAACCAGACCGGCATGTCCATAGGACGAGTTGATCAGTACATGTATCCATTCTACAAGGCCGATCTTGAAGCGGGACGCCTGACTCCATACCAGGCTTTCGACCTGGCCGGCTGCATGCTCATCAAGATGAGCGAAATGATGTGGATCACCTCCGAGGGCAGCTCCAAATTTTTTGCCGGCTACCAGCCCTTTGTCAATATGTGCGTGGGCGGCCTGACCCGCGAGGGCAATGACGCCACCAACGAGCTGACCTACCTGCTGATGGATGCGGTGCGCCATGTGAAAATTTACCAGCCCTCCCTTGCCACGCGCGTGCATAACAAGTCGCCGCGGGAATACCTGGAAAAGATTGTCGATGTGGTTCGCGCTGGCATGGGCTTTCCGGCCGTGCATTTTGACGATACCCATATCAAGATGATGCTGGCCAAGGGCGTTTCCATCGAGGACGCCAGGGACTATTGCCTGATGGGCTGCGTTGAGCCGCAAAAGGCCGGCCGGCTCTATCAGTGGACGTCAACCGCCTATACGCAGTGGCCGATGGCCATCGAGCTTGTGCTCAACCACGGCGTGCCGCTCTGGTATGGCAAGCAGGTCTGCCCGGACATGGGGCCGCTTTCCGCATTTGACACCTATGAGAAATTCGAGGCCGCGGTAAAGGAGCAGATTAAATACATCACGCGCCTTTCCGGCACGGCCACGGTAATTTCCCAGCGTGTGCAGCGCGAACTGGCGCCAAAGCCCCTGATGTCCATCATGTACGAAGGCTGTATGGAAAATGGCCGCGATGTTTCAGCCGGCGGGGCAATGTACAATTTTGGCCCTGGCGTTGTCTGGAGCGGCCTTGCCACATACGCGGATTCCATGGCGGCAATCCGCAAGCTGGTTTATGACGATAAAAAATACACGCTGGAAGAACTCAACGAAGCCCTGAAAGCGGATTTCGAGGGCTATGATCTTGTTCGGCGCGATTGCCTGGCCGCGCCAAAATATGGCAATGATGACGAATATGCCGATAGCATTGCCGCCGACATAATTGAATTTACGGAAAGGGAACACCGCAAGATCCGCACGCTTTACTCAACCCTCAGCCACGGCACGCTTTCGATTTCCAACAATACCCCCTTCGGCATGATTACGGGGGCCTCGGCCAACGGGCGCCGCGCCTGGAAGCCGCTTTCGGACGGCATCAGCCCATCCCAGGGGTCGGATGTCAAGGGCCCGACCGCGATTATCAAGAGCGTTTCCCGCCTTGGCTGCGATTGCATGAATATAGGCCAGGTGCATAATTTCAAGTTGATGTCCGGCCTGCTGGAAACGCCGGAAGGCCGCAACAGCCTCATTTCGCTGATTCGCACGGCCAGTATTTTCGGCAATGGCGAAATGCAGTTCAACTACCTGACTAATGAAACCCTGCTGCAAGCCCAGCAAAATCCCGCGGATTACCGCGATCTTGTCGTGCGCGTGGCTGGCTATTCAGCCTTCTTTGTCGAGCTGTGCCAGGATGTCCAGAACGAGATTATCAGTCGGACAATGCTTTCTGATTTCTGATAATTTTTATAACGGATTTGTCGTTTGGCTGCGGGGGTCCGCCCCGCGCCCCGTTGGGGGGGCAGGGGCCCCCCCAGCTTGCCTGCGGCTGAAATGACGGCGGCGTAAATGAATGGAAATATCCATTGGAAATGGATATTTCCATTCAGGAAATGTTATAAAGAAAATATTATCTTCATTATTTGGAAAAGATATGCCTGCGCGCCTTTTCAATATCCAGAAATACAGCATTTATGACGGCCCCGGCATCCGCACCCTTGTCTTTTTCAAGGGCTGCCCCCTGAACTGCCTGTGGTGCTCAAATCCCGAAGGCAAGAGCCATGCCTGCCAAATCCTCTGGAATGCCTCCCTGTGCAACCATTGCGGCCTTTGCGCCAGCCTTTGCCCGACAGGGGCGCATGGCATGGAAAACGGCGCGCACAAGATAGCCCGGGAAAAATGCTCGGGCTGCGGCGAATGCCAGAAAGCCTGCCCGCAACGGGCTCTCAAGCTTGCCGGAAACGTCATGGAAACGCCCGATATCCTGAAAATCGTGCTTGAGGACAAGGCTTTCTACGATACTTCCGGCGGCGGCGCTACCCTGGGAGGCGGGGAGCCGCTTGCCCAGCCGGCTGCGGCCCTTGATCTGCTCAAGGCCTGCCGTGCGGCCGGAATCCATACAGCCATGGAAACTTGCGGCTTTGCCAGCCACGATGTCATCAGCAGGATCGCGCCCCACGTCAATATTTTTCTGTATGATATCAAGCATACGGATAAGGACAGCCACCTGCGGCTTACCGGGGCAGACAATGCGCCAATACTCGCAAATCTTGCGTGGCTTCTCGATAATGGGCATGAGGTTCGCGTTCGCATGCCGCTGATAGAGGGTTGTAATGCCGCGCTGGCCGAAATTGAAGCGCGGGCCGTTTTTCTGGAAAAATGGCGGCACAGGGAAAACTTTTCGGGTGTGGATCTTTTGCCTTACCACAAGCTTGGCGTCCACAAATATGCCCAGCTGGGAGAAGATTACAGGCTTGGGCGGGACGCGGCTGTTGACGATGAGTTTTTGCAGACAGCCGTCGCCATGTTCGGCGAACACGGCATCAGGGCCGCTATTGTCAGGCACTGAAAATCTGACCGATCCGTTGACAAGACAAACAATTGCCGGCTATCAGGGAATCAGCCTGGCAAGCCTTGCGGTTATTATTACGATAATACAAGGCAGGGATTGTCTGGAATTTTGTTGAACATCAACGCTTGCATCGGGCGGGCAAGGGAGGCAAGGTGAAAAGTCCCGAAATATCCGTGCCCAACCAGTTTCTGAACTTTTTCAGCGCAAAAGTTCCCGATGTCTGGAAAACGGTGGATTATTACCGTTATATGCGCGCTGAAGAGGAAGACGGCTGGGACAGGCGGGTTTTTATGCCGCTTTCGGGCTGGAACGCGGTAACGGAAAGGCTTTTGCCCAAAAGCCCCG
>ERZ777306.2063-NODE-2063-length-27553-cov-11.969489_pt1 | contig 27553 bp, 25 predicted proteins | sample MGYA00374966_ERZ777306 | MGnify/ENA primary metagenome ERZ777306 (study PRJEB29329, sample SAMN06343882) | mouse gut metagenome | isolation source: Mouse cecum | place: Austria: Vienna | collected 2014-11-15 ... | reverse complement strand
TCCCCGAAAATGCATGCAATTCAAAACAAAGCAAAGAAAGCAAAGCAAAAGAAAGTAAAGCAAAAGAAAGCAAAGCACTTCCCCCTCTTACTCCCCCGGGGGAAAGCGGAGGAGCGCAGGGAAATCCTGATCCGGACATTCCCGGATATGCCTACAACAGGAATACGCACAACCTGGAATGCCTCATGCTGAACCTGAAAAAGCTATACATCACCGACCGGGAGGAAATCAGGAAGATTCTGAAGCTGTCGGACTACGGCAGGCTGGGAAACTACGTCTGGAAAATATTCAATGGGACGAACTGGAACAAGGTGAACAGCAAGGGAGGGTACATCATCTCTGTACTGGCGAGGGAGAAGCGGAGTACGGGAAGCTGATTAAGCAGGGCACAAGATATCAATAACATGTCATGCAGGAAATTAACAACGTGTGATGCAAGAAACAAATATCGTGCCGGCAGGAAATTAATTCCTTGCCGACACGATACGAATTTCTTCTTCGTCCTTAGAGTTGTGACTCATAATTATGACGATATTCAGTGCAAAACTTCTGCAATTCAATAAAAAATGGCCGGAACACAGCAAACAGTTCCTCATCGTGCTCTTCAAGGTAACGGATTGCCTTGTCTACGGATATATCAATATGATGATATTCCACCATGATGTTCAAAGACTCTCTTACTCCGTTCAGAGTGGCGTATTTCCGCAAACGGTCGGTCAGGATAAAATGCCAGATGAAACGTTTGAAGCGTAGCGGAAGATAGCGATAGTTCAAGAGAAGGGAAAGATAAAAAGTCCGGGTATACTTCCTCAAGGAAACCCCGGAAAACGACTCGAAACGGGAAGCCAGCAAATAATCGAAATAAATATCCAGCAATACCCCCGAATACCGTCCGAATTCAGGCTTAAGCCTATGCACAACCTCGCAGACTGCCGGATGATGGTCGGTATAGTCGTCAATAGCGCGGTGAAGCTGAATCCCTTTGGCCATATCCGGCGGATAATTTTTATAGGAACTTCCTTTTACAGCATCGCCTACAAAATTGCCCAACTGTACTTTTCTGTTCGAACCGGAAAGGAATATATGTGCCAGATAGTTCATGACAAAAGATTTACCAGCTCCTTACAAAGACGCTCCTTCACCTCTTCCATCGGCACCTCGCGTCCCAGCTCTTTCTGCAAAGAGGTGACACCCTTGTCGATGAATCCGCAGGGATTGATATAACTGAAATAACGTAAATCGGTATTCACATTCAGTGCCAACCCGTGCATGGTAACGAAATGGCTGCTGCGCACGCCGATGGCACAAATCTTACGGGCATGGGGAGTATCGCCCTCCAACCATACGCCCGTTGCCTTCTCCAGGCGTCCGGCAGCGATGCCAAACGAAGCACAAACGCGAATTACCGCCTCTTCCAGCAGATGCACATACTCCTTCAACCCCAAAGAAAAGTCCTCGAGGTTCAGAATAGGATAACAGACCAACTGTCCCGGACCATGATACGTAATGTCTCCACCACGGTCAATATGATAGAGCGTAGCCCCTATCCTGCGCAGTTGTTCTTCTCCCAGCAGCATATTCCCTTCTTTCCCGCTACGCCCCAATGTATAGACATGGGGATGCTCGCAGAGCACAATATGATTGACATAGCACTCTCCTGCCTGCTTGGCGTGTACAAGTGCGTCAAACCATTCCGTCTGCCGGCTCCATGCTCCGGCGTAAGGAATCATGTTCCAATCTGATATTTCCAGTTTCATGCAAGCAAATATAGCACTTTTTCCAATATCTGCCAATCTCCCTACTAAAAACAAAAAGATCCTCTCTTTTCTCTGAAGAAATGAATAATAGACCACTAAAGAGGCTATTTGGAACCTACAGCCCGAATTTATCTTAAATATGTAGCATCAATTCATAAAAATACACCTTGATAATCTGATAATATCTCACGTACTTTGCAAACATTCTGATATAACTATTCACAAAAAGACAGACTTATGAAAAAAAGAATTCTAATAACGCTATTCGCAGCGTTACTGTTCAGCTTTTCCATATCTGCACAGATATTGAAGGGGCACGTATATGATGCAACGACCAATGAACCGCTTGCAGGGGCATCGGTCACCTACAAGCTGAAAGACACGCAAGGCGTAGTGACCGACATAAACGGTGCATACGAAGTACACCTGCCGGCGGGAGGTGTAGATTTGGTATTCAGCTACGTGGGATATGAGGATGTGCCAATGCCCATCGTCATCAGCAAAGGAGACATTATGCAGAAAGACGTGTACATGAAGGAAAGCACCAACCTGCTGGAAGATGTCGTGGTCTCGGCCGGACGGTTTGAACAGAAGCTGAGCGATGTGACGGTCTCCATGGATTTGATAAAGGCCAGTGACATTGCCCGCCAGGCTCCCACAGACATCACCTCGACACTGCAGACCATTCCGGGGGTGGATATCATCGACAAGCAACCCAGCATTCGAGGCGGTGGCGGCTGGACTTACAGCGTAGGTGCCCGCAGCCTGGTACTGGTAGACGGGATGAGCGTGCTCAGCCCCCAAAACGGAGTCATCAACTGGAACAGCGTACCTCTGGAAAATGTGCAGCAGGTAGAGGTCATCAAAGGAGCCTCCAGCGTGCTCTATGGTTCGTCGGCCCTGAACGGCATCATCAACATACGCACCGCACGGCCGGGACTGACCCCTCAGACCCGTTTCAGTGCCTATGTAGGAATCTATGACGACCCCGACAACAGCGATTACCAATGGAGTGACAAATCTTTCTGGAAAGAGGACAAATATCCGGTAAAGCCCTTGTTGCGCAACAGCCTTTTCAGCGGTGTACGCAATCCGCTCTACGAAGGTTTCGACCTCACCCACTCCCGCCGCATCGGTAACTTTGACGTCAGCGGCGGACTGAATCTCTTTACCGACGAGGGCTACCGCCAACAAGGTTACAACAAACGTTTCCACATCAACGGAAACCTCACCTACTATCAGCCGGATATGGGTATGAAACTGATGAACTACGGTTTCAACGTGGATTTCCTTTCCAACAAGTACGGGGATTTCTTCATCTGGCGCTCGCCCGGCGAGGCCTACCGCCCCTCTCCCTTTACTAATATGGGACGTGAGTCCAACAACTTCCGCATTGACCCTTTCTTCAACTTCACCAATCCTGAAAGAGGTACTTCACACAAAGTAAAGGGCCGTTTCTACTACAGTGCGGACAATGTGGTACGCCCTACACAATCCGCCTCCATTACGGATATTCTGGGCAACATGGGCACCGACGCACAAGTCATCCAGAACATTGCCAATGGAGACTACACAGCCCTCCAGCCACTGATGACCGGAGTTATCAAATGGCTGGGAAGCGACAAGCTGAGTGATTTGATGGACGGTGTCTTCGGCTCTCTGGACAACATATTCCCCAATGCCACCACTGCCGACTATTGCGACCTCATCTCCTGGGTAATGAGCAACGGCCTGCCGTCTGACATGGGAGGACTGCTTGAAGGGAAACTACCCAGCGACCTGGTTCCCTGGCTATCCGGTGTACTCAATCCGAAGCGCAATCAATCACCAACACGGACGGACAAGAATTACGACTATTATCTGGACTATCAGTTCAACAAGAAATGGGACGGCGGCGCACAAATCACCACGGGTCTGACTTACGAACATATCCGCACCTTCTCCGGCGAAACGGAAGAAGTACATCAAAGTGACAATGTTGCCGCCTATATGCAATACGACCAGCGCTTCTGGGACCGCCTCAGCGTATCGGCCGGTGTACGTGCCGAATACTACCGGATAGACAAGCACTACCGGGAAGCCGACACAAAGGTTTTCGGGAGCAAGATTCCTTTCCGCCCCGTGTTCCGTGCCGGGCTGAACTACCAGCTAGCCGATTACAGCTTCCTGCGTGCCAGCTTCGGCCAGGGTTACCGTAATCCCTCCATCACCGAGAAATACCTTCGCAAAGACATCGGAGGTGTAGGTGTATATCCCAACTACAACGTACAGCCGGAAAAAGGATTCAATGCCGAGCTGGGATTCAAGCAAGGGTACAAGGCAGGCAATTTACAAGGATTTGCAGATGTCGCCGCTTTCTATACCCAATACAAGGATATGGTGGAATTCCAGTTCGGCCTATTCAACAATGCGGACCTGAGCATGATAAACAGCGTTACAGACGCCATACAAATGCTGAAGAACGGCAAGGGTTTCGGCATCGGGGCACAGTTCCACAACGTGTCCAAAGCACAGATTTATGGAATGGAAATCAGCACCAACGGCATGTACACCTTCAACAAAAACGCCAAGCTGCTCTATAACCTGGGATATGTATATACCGAACCGAGGGATGCCGACTACAAGAAACGCAATGCCCTGGAGAACACCTATACCGACCCGCTTCAGATGAAGGAGAAAAGCAATGACGGCAAGTACTTGAAATATCGTCCGAAACACAGTTTCAAGGCCACGCTGGACTTTCAGTGGAAACGCATCAACATAGGTGCCAACGTAAACTGGAAAAGCAAGATACTTGCCGTGGACTATATTATGCTGGACGAACGCAGCAAAAGTGAACCTGACCTGCTGGACTACGTGCGCGGCATCCTCTTCGGCTCGTCCAACGGGGAAACCCTGGCATCCTATTGGAAAAAGCATAATACGGACTATGCCACAGTGGACATGCGCTTCGGGGTGAAAGCCACCAAGGAAGTAGCTTTCCAGTTCATGATAAACAACCTGCTGAACAAGGAGTACAGCTATCGTCCCATGGCAGTGGGCGCGCCACGTACTTTCGTCGTAAAGATGGACGTTACATTTTAAAAAAAGAACATTTCATTTGAAAAACAGAATGCCTTCCGTTACTTTTTCCAAGAAAAGAATTACCTTTGTGCGAACTCTAAACGACAAAGCGTATGGAATTTCCTCAAGTCGACCTGCCAGTAGACATGATTGCATGGACTGAAGTAACGGAAGACATTCTAAACATATACAAACAGTCGTGCCGTCTGAAAGCATGCATCTTTGCACTTTGCATAGAAGGTTCCATCACCGTATCCATCAACCTGATGGATACGGAGATTAAGCAGGGGGACTTCGTTACCCTGCTTCCCGGAACCATCATACAGTTTTACGAACAAAAGGAAAAAGTATGTCTGGGATTCGTGGGGTTTTCCTCCCATTGTCTCAATGGGGTCAACCTCATCCAGTCTACATTGAGTTCTTTCTCCAATATACTGGAGTATCCGGTACTGGCTGTCAACCCTACCGTCGCCTCCTACTTCAAGGACTATTTTTCCTTATGGGCACGCATCACGACCGGTCCCTATCCTCCTGACACAAAAATGGCACAGAACACTCTGAGCATGCTCCTCAGTGGAGTGGACAAGATGTATTGCCACCGTCCGCAGATACAAAAAGGGAACAAGAGCCGGAAAGAGGAAATATGCCGCGAACTGGTGCAGCTTGTCATCGAAAACTATACCCGCGAACGCCGCGCACAATTCTATGCCGACAAACTGGGCATCTCCCTGCAACACCTCAGCACCACCGTGAGGCAGGTGACCGGCAGAAATGTATTGGACATCATCGCCCACGTCGTCATCGTAGACGTGAAAGCCAAACTGAAATCAACCAATATGACCATTCAGGAAATTGCCTATTCCCTGAACTTCCCCAGTGCTTCTTTCTTTGGAAAATACTTCAAGAGGCACATGGGCATGAGTCCGCTGGAGTATAGGAACAGCTGAGGTTTGTTCCATTACTTCTTATCGTCTTGCTTGGTTTCCTTGACAAACTCCGCTTCATAATGAAACTTTCGGAAACCTTCTTTCAACTTTTCGACATTGGTCTTATCGGCATCATACGTGATGGTTACCGTCTTTGTCTTCAAGTCCGTATCGAATTTCTTCAATCCCTTCTCAAAACGGATGTTATTGTTTATCTTCCTTACACAGTTCTCACACTTCATCTGTGCTACCTTGAACACGGCTGTACGGATGTCTTTCGCCATTGCGGCAGATGCACAGAAGAGTACAACTGCCAAAGTCATTAAAAATCTTCTTGTTTTCATTGTTTCGCTATTGATTTAATAAATAATATTATATTCTCGGCAAGTTAAAACGGACACCTACATAGGCTTTTGCCCCATGCATCGGTCCCCACACCATCGTAGCGTCAAAGTTGCTTCCCCAGGGATTGGAAGCATCAATGATGGGGTTTTTCTGCTTGAAGTTTGTCAGGTTCTCGCCACCGACGTATATAGACCAGCGACGGAAATAGCGCGTCACCTGGGCACTCAACTGCTCGAAGCCGCCATAGCGCCTTTCCCACGACCAGTTGCCGTCTGTCAGTTCGTATGGAGCCGGCATGCGCCCGCCACCGTTCAGTTGCAAAGTCACATCAAACTGCCACAATCCCAAAGGTGTCTGATAGGAAGCAGTCAGCAAACCTTTATACTTGCCGGTAAGGGGTTTCTCCATCAGCTCTCCGTTGTAATTCGTCTTGGCATCCGTCCAACGGTAAGCCGCGGTAAAGGTGAAACCCGGGAAGAACGGATAGCTTGCCTCCACCTGCACTACCTGCGAATAGGAACGGCCGTGAAGATTGTAGAACAGAACGGCATGCGGGTCTGTATCCATATCCACCACCACCTGCTTGCGGAAATCCGTGTAATAGTATTCCGCATTCAGATTCAAGGTTTTGCCGAACAAGGGAATATAGGCGGAAGTGCTTGCACCATAGTTCCAAGCCTCATCCTGGTCAAGATGTTTGGCGATGTCTATCCGGCGGCTGCTTGCCAGCAGGTAGTTATTCTCGGCCAGCACATGGTTCGTGCGGTATCCCTTTCCTGCCGAAAAGCGGAAATGTACATACTCGTTGGGATTGTACTTCACATGGAAGCGCGGAGTGACGAAATAGCCGTACTCGCTGCTATGGTCGCTGCGGATGCCGCCCATCAGCACCAGTTTATCGTCCCAGTTGTAGGTGTACTGCACGTAGGCGCCGGGGACGGCTTCCTTGGTGAATTTCTTCGTCAGAGGCTGTTCCGCGTCATTGTCCAGGCGGTAGTGCTGGTCGTAAGAGTCATAATTGAAGCTCAGTCCGGCAGAAAGGCTTTGACGTTTGCTCAGTTCTGTCTCGAACAACAAGGAGGCATAAGCATTGTGCTGGTCTACATCGTAGATTTTCCGTCCGTACAAGGCATCCTGCTTATGCAGGGAACCGGAGAGAATCAGTGCCAGGTTGGTGTTCTTCTCCTTATTGAATATATAGGCGTTCTTGGTGAAGGCTTCGTAGCGGTCGGTACCTATACTTATCTTATAAGGGTCTGTCAGAGGCATTTTGCCATGACCTACTTGCCCGCTGTTGCGGTCTTCCGTAAGCACTTTGACGCCTGCCTGGAACACATAGCGGTCGCCCATGTATGCCCAGCGGTTCCAGAGGTTGTACTGCTCCACACGGGGGATGTCGGCAAAGCCGTCGTCGTTACTGTCGTGGGCTTTGGTTTCATTCTCGTAGTGGGCAAGCAACGAGGTACTCCAACGCCTGGAGAGTTTCATCGTGGCGTCGGCATTGGCCTCATACCGGTTGGTGCTGCTCGCAAAAAGATTGGCCGAAAACCAGTCCGCCTCGGGCAACTGGGGTTTCTTGAATTCCACATTGATTTGTCCCGTAATGGCCTCATAGCCGTTCTTTACGGACGAGCTGCCCTTGCTCACTTGAATGCTCTGCATCCATGGTCCGGGCACATAACCCAGTCCATAAGGAGCTGCAGCTCCCCGGTAGTTCGGAACGTTCTCCGTCATCATCTGCACATACGTGCCGGACAAGCCCAGAAGCTTGATTTGCTTGGCACCGGTAGCAGCGTCGGAGTAAGTGACATCCACCGAGGGATTGGTCACAAAACTCTCTCCCAGGTTACAGCAGGCGGCACGGCTCAGCTCGGCGCTGCTTATCATGTCTTCGTTCATCACACTGTTGCGCAGCTTCATAGTGCCCAACTTACGGCTGACCACATTCACCTCACTCAGTTCCACCCCTTCGCGCAAGATGATGTCGAGCGTTTCATTGCGGCTACCGACGTGTATCGTATCGTTCTCAAAACCGATAAAGCTGACTACAAGCATATGCTTATTATTGGGTTTGGACAAGGAGAAGGTACCGTCCGCCGAAGTGGTGGTTCCTTGCGTAGTCCCCTGCCAGAACAGGTTGGCACCTGCAATCGGGTCGCCCAAATTATCCTTTACTGTCCCCTTTACCTGCGCCTGCAAGGCTGAAAAAGAGAACAGCATGATTTCTATCAAACTATATTTCATTTCTGTATTTATGTTTTATACTTAAAGAAGCGATTAAAAGACAAAAGTTCCCTCCGGACTATTCATGTCATTGCCCCATGTAATACAACACTTGTAGACTCGTGTGCATGCTTTACGAGAACCACCTTGTTGCAGACGGCTGTGCAGCCGGTATCCTTGCACAAAGATAGAAAGTTTTAACCGTTTGCCGGAATTAATTTTTCCTTTTTTATGCATGCAGTTCGTTAATAAGTTCTATATTTGTCGATAAAGTTTTTTGATTGATATGTTGATTTATAAACGAAACTCAATATGAAAAAGCAAACTGTCAGCCTACTTGTCCTTCTGCTTGCGGCAAGCGGCTTTTTCTTTTCCTGCGGTAACACCGTGAACAAAAACGCATACGCGTTGGAGTTCGACAGCATACAAGTAAACGAAACCGTACATCTCTTCGGAGACACAGCCAAGCCGGCCTGCAATCTCATCCTCAACTTTGCCTATGCCAGACAGTCATCCGACGTGAGGCTGAAAGACAGTCTGAACGCCTTCTTCCTCTCTGCCTGCTTCGGCGACAAATACATGGCGATGGCACCCGAAGAGGCTGTCAAGAAATATACGGAGAAATATGTCAGCGACTACCGCAATGACCTGGAACCGATGTACAAAAAGGACGAGCAGGATAAGGAGGACGAAGAAAGCATAGGGGCCTGGTATTCCTACTATAAAGGAATCGAAAGCCATGTGCAGCTGTGCAACACCTTGATACTGACTTACCGTATAGATTACAATGAATATACCGGCGGTGCGCACGGCATCTATATGTCCACCTTTCTCAACCTCGACCTAAAGACCCTAAGCCCCATCCGTCTGGACGACCTCTTTGAGGGAGATTATAAGGAGACGCTGACCGACTTGCTTTGGAAGCAGCTGATGGCCGACAACAACGTCGGCACACGCCAAGCACTGGAGGACATGGGCTACGCCACCACCGGCAATCTGGAGCCTATCGAGAATTTCTATCTGGCCCCAACGGGAATCACTTTCTATTATAATGTATATGAAATTGCCCCTTACGTAATGGGAACCACCCAAATAACGTTGTCTTATGAGGACATAGCCCCTCTGATGAACGATGAATTCATCACATTGAGCAGTGCTATAAAGGCAGACGGCAAATAGGAACTTAACCAATTGTCTATCAACATAAAATTCACAATGGATTTAATACTCAAATATTTCCCGGACCTGACAGAAGAACAGAAACAGCAGTTTGCTGCACTCTACGACCTTTACACGGACTGGAACTCTAAGATTAATGTCATCTCACGCAAAGATATAGAGAACTTGTACGAGCACCATGTATTGCATTCTCTGGGCATAGCCAAAGTAATCCGCTTCAAGCCGGGGACACAAATTATGGACCTCGGCACGGGAGGAGGCTTTCCGGGAATCCCGCTTGCCATCCTTTTTCCCGAAGTGCAGTTCCACCTGGTGGACAGCATCGGAAAGAAAGTACGCGTAGCCTCCGAAATAGCCAACAGTATCGGGCTGAAAAACGTCACCTTCCGCCATGCCCGCGCAGAAGAGGAAAAAGGGAAGTTCGACTTTGTGGTGAGCCGTGCCGTGATGCCGCTGACAGACCTACTGAAGATTATCCGTAAGAACATCTCCCCCAAACAGCAGAATGCATTGCCCAACGGACTGATTTGCCTCAAGGGGGGCGAATTGGGAAACGAGACCATGCCTGTCAAGAACAAAACCACGCTGTGGGACTTGAAAGAGTTCTTTGAGGAGGAGTTCTTCAAGACAAAGAAAGCAGTGTACGTAGGATATTGAGAGACGAGTCGCCTAAAGTAGAGGATGAGCATCGTAAGGTGAAGGTTTACGGCGCTAAAGTTGAGGTTTAGAAATCTAAATACATAATATGAAAATAAAGAGATTCGAATTTAATATGTTCCCGGAGAATTGTTATGTGCTTTGGGACGAAACCAATGAAGCTGTCGTCATTGACCCGGGCTGTTTTTATGAAGAAGAAAAGCAGACCTTGAAGAGCTTCATCATCAATAATGGGCTGAATGTGAAACATCTGCTGAATACCCATCTGCATCTGGACCATATCTTCGGCAATCCTTTCATGCTGAAAGAATTCGGTCTGAAGGCCGAAGCCAACCAAGCCGACGAGTTCTGGATTGACGAAGCGCCGAAGCAAAGCCGCATGTTCGGTTTCCAACTGCAAGAACCCCCTGTGCCGCTGGGCACTTATCTGCACGATGGAGACATCATCACCTTCGGCAATGCGAAACTGGAAGCCATCCATGTGCCGGGACACTCGCCGGGCAGCCTGGTATACTATTGTGCGGCAGACCACTGCATGTTCTCGGGAGATGTACTGTTTCAAGGCAGCATCGGCCGTGCCGACCTTGCCGGCGGCAACTTCGACGAGCTGATAGAGCATATTTGCAGCCGTCTGTTCATCCTGCCCAGCGACACGATTGTCTATCCCGGACACGGAGCGCCGACAACCATTGGAATTGAAAAAGCGGAGAATCCGTTCTTCCGGTAAATATACACAAACTTTTAAATCATTACAGTCATGAAAAACGACCTATTGGCCTACCGCCACATTGGCATCAGCGAACAAGACGAGGAGAAGATGCTCCGGAAAATAGGAGTGAAAAGCCTGGACGAGCTGATTGATAAAACCATTCCTGCCAACATCCGCCTGAAAGAACCGTTGGCTCTGCCCAAGACAATGACAGAGTACGAATTCGGACAACACATTGCAGGGCTGGCTGCCAAAAACAAACTTTACACAACCTATATCGGCATGGGATGGTACAACACCATCACTCCTGCCGTTATCCAACGAAATGTATTCGAGAACCCCGTCTGGTATACTTCCTATACTCCCTACCAGACCGAAGTCTCACAAGGCCGCCTGGAAGCCTTGATGAATTTCCAGACTGCCGTATCCGACCTCAGCGGCATGCCCCTTGCCAACTGCTCCCTGCTGGATGAAGCGACTGCCGCAGCCGAAGCCGTGACGATGATGTATGCCCTACGTCCGCGCGACATGCAGAAATCGGGCGCCAACGTGGTATTTGTAGACGAAGCCGTCTTCCCGCAGACATTGGCGGTAATGACTACCCGCGCCATTCCACAAGGCATCGAACTGCGTATAGGCAAATACCAAGAGATGGAATTCACACCGGACGTCTTTGCCTGCGTACTGCAATATCCCAACGCTGCCGGCAATGTGGAAGATTATCGTACTTTTGTAGAGAAAGCTCATGCGGCAAATTGCAAAGTAGCCGTTGCCGCCGACATACTGAGCCTTGCCCTTCTCACCCCTCCGGGGGAATGGGGAGCTGACATTGTCTTCGGAACCACCCAGCGGCTCGGCACACCAATGTTCTACGGCGGTCCGTCGGCAGCCTATTTCGCCACCCGCGACGAGTACAAGCGCAACATGCCGGGACGTATCATAGGCTGGTCGAAAGACAAGTATGGCAAGCTGTGCTACCGCATGGCACTGCAAACCCGCGAGCAGCACATCAAGCGTGAAAAGGCAACTTCCAACATCTGTACCGCTCAGGCACTGCTGGCCACAATGGCAGGATTCTATGCCGTATATCACGGTCCGGAAGGCATCCGCACCATTGCAGAACGCATCCACAGCATTGCCGTATTCCTGGAAAAGAGCATCAACAGACTGGGTTACAAGCAGGTGAATGCACAATATTTCGACACGCTCCGCTTTGCGCTGCCCGACACCATTTCGGCACAGCAGATACGTACCATCGCCTTAAGCAAGGAGGTGAACCTGCGTTATTTCAAGAATGGAGATGTAGGCATGAGTATCGATGAAACCACAGATATAGCTGCTGTCAATATGCTGCTTTCCATCTTTGCCATTGCCGCCGGAAGGGATTGGGAAAAGACAAGCGACGTGCCCATGGCAAGCAGCATCAGCGCGGAGATGAAACGCCAAAGCGCCTATCTGACGCACGAAGTATTCAACAAATATCATACGGAAACGGAGATGATGCGCTACATCAAGCGCCTCGACCGCAAGGACATCTCGCTGGCACACTCCATGATTTCTCTCGGCTCGTGCACCATGAAGCTGAATGCCGCCGCAGAGATGCTACCGCTCAGCCGCCCGGAATTCATGAACATACATCCTCTGGTGCCCGAAGACCAGGCTGAAGGTTACCGCGAACTGATAAGCAATCTCTGTGAAGAGCTGAAAACCATTACCGGCTTTGCCGGCGTCAGCCTGCAACCCAACTCCGGTGCGGCAGGCGAATATGCAGGACTCCGCGTCATCCGCGCCTACCAGGAAAGTATAGGGCAAGGGCACCGCAACAAAATACTGATACCAGCATCGGCACACGGCACCAACCCGGCTTCTGCCATCCAGGCGGGATTTACTACCGTGACCTGCGCCTGCGACGCACAAGGCAATGTGGATATGGACGACTTGCGCACCAAAGCGGAAGAAAACAGGGATGACCTCGCCGCCCTGATGATTACCTACCCTTCCACACACGGTATCTTTGAAACGGAAATAGTGGAAATCTGCCGCATCATACACGCCTGCGGCGCACAGGTATATATGGACGGCGCCAATATGAATGCCCAAGTAGGCTTGACAAATCCCGGCTTTATCGGTGCGGACGTCTGCCACCTGAACCTGCACAAGACGTTCGCCTCTCCTCACGGCGGCGGCGGACCGGGCGTAGGCCCCATCTGCGTGGCAGAGCATCTGGTTCCGTTCCTTCCGGGACACAAGTTGTTCGGCAATGCAGTCAACCAGGTGTCCGGAGCTCCCTTCGGCAGCGCAGGTATCCTGCCCATCACTTACGGCTACATCCGCATGATGGGAACAGAAGGACTGACACGGGCCACAAAGATAGCCATCCTCAGCGCCAACTACCTGGCCGCCTGCCTCAAGGATACATACGGCATCGTTTACCGCGGTGCTACCGGTTTTGTAGGACATGAAATGATATTGGAATGCCGCAAGGTGCACGAAGAAACAGGCATCAGCGAAAACGACATAGCCAAACGCCTGATGGATTACGGGTATCATGCTCCTACCCTCTCCTTTCCGGTGCACGGCACACTGATGATTGAACCGACGGAAAGCGAAAGCCTTGCCGAACTCGACAACTTTGTGCAAGTGATGCTGGCCATCTGGAACGAGATTCAGGAAGTGAAGAACGGCGAAGCCGACAAGACGGACAACGTGCTGGTGAATGCCCCGCATCCCGAATACGAAGTGGTAGCCGACACGTGGGAACACAGCTATACCCGCCAAAAGGCAGCCTACCCGATAGAAAGCGTGCGCGAAAACAAGTTCTGGGTGAACGTGGCACGTGTAGACAACACGTTGGGAGACCGTAAACTGTTGCCTACGTGCTATGGATGCTTCGACTGATGAAATTCTATCTCCCATGGCATCGGCATTGCCATGGGAGTTTCAGCCAGCTACATGGCTGCGTATGACATTATAGACATCTCTTCCTAGCGGATGATAATTACCGTATCTTCCTTCACCTTTTTCTCTTTCACCGGAGCATCGGCAGAGGCATATCCCAAGGCTGCACAGCCATATACCTTATGATTTTCGGGTACACCCAGCTTTGTCAAGAAAGCACGGACATCGGGGTCGTCGCACGTCTGCCCCAGTTGATTAATCCAACAGGAACCGATGCCGAGGGACTTGGCGGCAAGGAAAACATTCTCCAGAGCGCAGGCGCAATCCATAGCAGCCCACCATTGGGTAGGCTCGTTGGAGACAATGACCAGCGTGGGGGCATGATAATAGCAGCAATAAGTCTGGCTGTGTCCACGCTCCCGTGTATGAGGGTTGTCACTCTTGGCAAAGGCGCCTTTGATTTTATCGTTCAGCTCTTTCAGCACTTCTTTATTTTGAATGGCAGTGAAGTGCCACGTCTCCAAATGCATACCATTGGGGGCATAAGCAGCCGCCTCAAGGATAAGGTTCAAATCTTCTGCGGAAACCTGCTGTTCCGTATAGGCACGGACGCTGCGGCGTGCCTTGATGGTTTGTAATGTCTCGTTCATTTGTTTAATTGAGAATTGATAGTTGATTATTGATAATGCGAATCAGCACGTGTTCGGTGGAACTGTCTCATCGTTTCACCAGCCCAATCTTCACATTCAGTTTGAAGTACCAGATGCCGTTCTCGCGCTCCAGGAAACCGTATTTATCTTTCTCCACCGCACCTTTCTCCAGACGCGTATTCTGATAGAGGAAATCTGCGAAGACTTGGGGACGGGATTTGTGAAAACAAAGCACCTGGCCGTTGCCGTCCGTCAGAAACATGCCTTCGACGGCAGAGTCCGTACCGTTATAAATCTTGGCAGGACGCATGCCGAGGGCAAGTGACAGCAGGAACTGCTTCATCTTGAACTCGTAGAAGCAGTGCTTGTTTATGAGCTCGTCCTTTATCTTCAGCGGATTCATCTCCTTGATGCGCTCCGTCAGTTCGCTGATGCGCGTGATGCCGTCCAGATGCATCAGGCGCACCATCTCTGCCAGCATACGGGGGAAATGGAGGTCTATCATCAGCAGGTTGCAGCGGAACACGCGGTCGGCAACGTCGGCATACTTCAGCACACCGCCCAGTCGCTCAATCATCATCATGCGTTCTGCCACTTCCGTGAGAGATTGCGGCAAGGCATTCACCTTGTTCACCGTGGGTACGGCAAACTTCACTCCACTCTGCTCCAGCTTCAGATTGGCCGTGCGTCCTCCGTCCAGCAACGGATTCATCGGAGCAAGACGACAACGGACATTGAACCCCGTCAGCGGAGCTTCGGGATGCCAGAAGGCAACGGAGAAGTCGGTACGGTCTTCTGTCTTAGACTCCAAGTCGTAGATATTGACAGTATCCAGAAAGGCTTCCAGCCCTTCGGACACTTCCACTTCCTCGCCCGAAACATTCTTCAACAGATGCAGAATCAACTCTGCCGCATCACCAAAGTCTTCACGGGGAAAGCACTGTTCCTCCTTCTCGCCCGGAACAAACGAACCGTCCTTCGCGGTAGCTCCGCTGACAATGCGCACTTCCTGCTCTTCGATATAGTAACGGCGCGTACCGTCATGCTCTTCCCTTTGTATCAAGGCAACGGGCCAGCTCAGGGTTTCGTCTTTTTCAGCTTTCGGCGTGCCCGGTGACACGGCTCCATCCGCCAGCAGGCGAAAGAAGGTGTAGAGCTCGCCCAGTTCTCTTTTTGTTGCACTAAATGCCATAACTTTCTTTTATCCCATTTGTTTTATTATTCAAACCTTAATGTCTCTACTTTCTCCAACCGTGCCCGCAACTTCGGCATCATGGACTGGCGGATACGGAGCGTCATGCGGCAGTCCATATCATACGACTGTTCCAGGATTTCCGGCTCTTCTTCCTTCACCACCCGCATCACATCGTTCATGAAAGGATATTCGAAAAAGAAGGTAACCGTCTCATCTACGGTCTTCTCAACAACGGTGGCGGCGGCAATGGCCTCGGCGGCAGCGGCCTTATAGGCTACAATCAGTCCGCTCGTACCCAATTTGATGCCTCCGAAATAACGCACCACGATAATCAGTATATCCGTCAGTTCGTTGGAATTGATTTGTCCCAGAATCGGCTTGCCTGCCGTACCCGAAGGCTCACCGTTGTCGTTGGCACGGAAGTCCTTGCGCTCATGCCCCAGCATATAGGCGTAGCACACGTGGCGGGCGTCGTAGTATTTCTTCTGGTAAGTTTCCAGATGCGCCTTCACCTCCTCTACTGTACGCACCGGCAGGGCGATGGCAATGAACTTGCTGCGCTTTTCAGTGTAAATGCCCTCGGAAAGGGCAACGATGGTTTTATACGTATCTTCGCTCATGCTGCAAAGATAATGCAAACTGAAGACAGAACTTTCATGCTTGCATGAAAAAGTTATGTTGAAGTGCAGCTTATCTTATCTAAGGATAATGAAAAATCGTACCTTTGTTCCCACATATTTTACCGACAACATGAAAAAGATAGTGATTGCCATTGATTCCTTCAAAGGATGCCTCACCTCGGCAGAAGCCGGAGAAGCTGCCGCCCGAGGAGTACATGCCGCATGTCCCGAATGCCGGACTATCGTTCTTCCCGTGGCCGACGGTGGAGAAGGCATGCTCGACGTCCTGCTTGCAGCCAGTAACGGAAAACGTATCACCGTCTGTGCCCACGACCCGTTGATGCAACCGTGCGATGCCAGTTACGGCATCTCCGGAGACGGCAATACCGCATTCATAGAAATGGCTGCCATCAGCGGACTGCCACTGGTTCCTGCCGGCAAAAGGAATCCGATGAAGACCACCAGCTTCGGAACAGGCGAACTGATACGCGATGCCCTGGAACAGGGATGCCTCCGTTTCATCATCGGACTTGGAGGAAGCGCCACGAACGATGCCGGCCTGGGAATGCTGCAAGCATTGGGATTCCGTTTCTTCGACAAAGAAGGACACGAAGTGGGAAGTACGGAAAAAGGCATTGCCCTATGCGGTGCCCTTCTGTCAGAAATCAGCTCCGTAGACAGCTCTTCCGCCCATCCCGCACTGAAAAAGGCATGTTTCACGGCGGCGTGTGATGTACGCAATCCTTTCTTCGGTCTCAATGGAGCGGCCCACGTATTCGCTCCCCAAAAAGGAGCGGACGAGGATATGGTGAAGGAACTGGATGTTGCCATGAGGCATCTTTCGGACGTCATATTCCGCACTACCGGCAAAGACGTATCCTTGCATCCCGGTGCCGGTGCGGCAGGCGGTATGGGGGGCGGTCTCCACGCATTTCTGGATGCACAGTTGAAACCCGGCATAGAGCTTCTTTTGGAAACTCTGGACTTTGCAGAAAAGATTAAGGATGCCGACCTCCTCATCACCGGAGAAGGGAAATCGGACCGGCAGACTCTTATGGGGAAAGTACCTTCGGGCATCTTGCAGGAAGCAAGGAGGAAACATATTCCCGTCATCCTGCTGGCAGGAGCGATAGAAGACACTAAAATATTGAACGAAGCGGGCTTTCGGGGCGTATTCCCCATTACCCCCTCTCCCGTCTCTTTGGAGCAGGCCATGCAACCCGAGTTTGCTCAAGACAATATCCGAAGAACCGTAGAGCAAATCTGCCGCATCATGCCTTAGATTCCTGAAAACGGAACTTCTTGTACCGATAGTACCAGATGCCGACCACGTCGGCAATCAGCCAGCCGATGGGGATGGACCACCAGATGCCCGTCACCCCAATCTCAGGCATCGAGGCCAGCCAGTAGGAAAGAACGACACGGGTGCCCAGCGACAATATGGTCAGCACCACCGACATGCCCGGCATGCGGATGGCCCGGTAGTATCCATACAGCAGAAACAAGACGCCGATGCCACAATAGAAAGCGCCTTCGATGCGCAGGTATGTCACCCCCACTGCGATAATCTCCGTTTCGTCCGGACGGACAAAGACAAGCATCAGTGGCTCGGCAAACACGAAAACCAGCACGGACACAAGGAGTGAGAAGACAACAGCTGTGACAAATGCGCTGCGACCCCCCCGGTGAATGCGGTCGTAACGTCCGGCCCCAAAGTTCTGTGCAATAAAGGTGGAAAAGGCGTTCCCGAATTCCTGCACGGGCATATAGGCGAAAGAGTCAATCTTCACTGCAGCGGCAAAGGCTGCCATTACAGCTGTTCCAAAGCTGTTGACAAGCCCTTGTATCATCAGGATTCCTAAATTCATCACCGATTGTTGGACGCAAGTCAGCGTAGAGAAGGAAGCAATCTCCTTCAGGCAAATGCGGTCAAAACACATGTCTTCATAATGCCATCGCAGTTCCGGACGTCCTTTGTAAGTATGAATGAGGATGCCTAGAGCGGCTACTCCTTGGGCGAGAACAGTGGCTGTAGCCGCACCCTGAATTCCCCAATCCAACTGAAGGATGAAAAACAAATCGAGCGCTATATTCAGAACGACAGAAACCGCCAGAAACCAAAGCGGAGTGACGGAATCCCCCACCGCACGCAACAGGGCTGCATAGAAGTTATAGATGAAGGTAAAGACGATACCGCAGAAGATTATCCACAAGTAGCTGCGCATCATGCCATATATGTCTTGCGGAACCTGCAACAGCCGGAGAATAGGGTCGAGCCAGATGAAAACAGCCACGTTCAGTATCAGGGTCACGATACCTATCAGCACAAACGAACTGAATATGCTACGGCGCAGGACCACAGGATTTCCGGCGCCATAATGCAGAGAGAATACGGTGCCGCTGCCCATCGCCAGTCCCAATAAGACGGATATCAGGAAAACCATCAGCGTATATGCCGAACCGACCGCCGCCAACGCCCCTGAACCAATGCATTGACCCACGATGAGCGTATCTGCAATGTTGTAGCATTGCTGCAAAAAAGCCCCCATCATCATGGGCAGGGTAAAATGTAATAAAGTACCGGTTATGCCTCCTTGAGTGAGGTCTCCTTTCCGTAGCATGTGAATCTTGCTTTTTTAAGTATTTCCATTACGGAGGCAAAGATAGTACAAACAAAAGAGTATTGTCGGAAAAGGCAACAAAAAAAGACAGAGGATTATCCTCTGTCTTTCTGACTTTGCTCTTCGGGGCTATTCAGCATCCTGACCATCTGCTTGACATCACGGTTATCGGCCTTGCTATACAACCCGATCTGTTGTCCGGGTACTGTTCCCTTTTCATTTTCTGCCTGGGGCAATGTTGCTTTGGGGGCATTATGCCCCGCTTTCTTATCCATATTCATACCTATTGAAATTTATTATTACTATGATAACGAGACAAGAAAGCAAATTGTTCAGCAAAGTCACGAGAAATTTAATAATTCCACTTCAAATATCAATGTGGAATACGCCGGAATAGGACCGCTGGCGCGCGTACCATACCCCATGGCATAAGGAATATAAACAATCCAGCGGCTTCCGGGGTGCATCCGCTGCAAAGCAATCTGCCATCCCTCAATCACTTCGTTCAGGCGAAAAGCTTCCGGACAATTCCGTTTCCACGAATTATCAAACTCGCGTCCATTGACAAGCGTGCCTTTATAATGCACAGATACCACACTATTGAGACGCGGTACCGGGCCGTCTCTGCCTTCCTCCACTACCCGATAAAGTATGCCGCAAGGCAATTCATTGATTCCTTCTTCCATACGCAGCCGTTCCAGAAACTGTTCGTTCTGCAATTTGTACTCTTCTTTTCTACCCATATTGATTTTTCAATGTTTTACAATAATTCATGCACCGCTTTCCTGCACTTCCGCACATCCTTTTCCGTGGGTTCCAGCATCTTCGACATACTACCCTGGCGGCGGGGACTGCCGTAAAGAACCAATGCCTTCATATCCCTAATTTTTCGGCAAAGGTCGGCATTTTCCACATGATGACCTTACTTCTTGTTCAGCTTCAGTTCTATAATGAAAGCCACTATCAGCCCAATACCACCAAAGCCCAACACACAGGCTCCATAAATCAGAGAGGTGGTTTCTCTGTATGCCCAGCTTTTCTCAGCAACAAAATAATCGGGAATCGTATTACAACAGATAAAATAGCCCAGCATCAAACCTATTCCCATGCCGGCCAGCAGGCATCCCACTTTCAAAGCCGAAAACGAAAAGCTACTTCCACGCAATTTAGGCGCATCCATCCGAGGAAGCAGTCCCCGCTCGTCCATCTTCTCAATCAGCATGATTCTTTCCTTCTTACAAACAAACAGTTCAAACAGTTTGTAAATTCCCAAAGTGATAATTGTCATCACCGCAGGCACCATAATAAAATCCATCATATTCGTTTCGTTTTAAATGAGTAATTTTGTTTCTTTGTACCCTTTAGACGCGACTGTTTACACGAGGTTACAGTTTTTCGAAAAAATATTTTTTTCCGAAAATCTGTAACCAGGCAAACAAACTTGCGTCTAACAGACAAAATGAAAGACGACGAGAGACATATTATCCAGCGCATCTTGAGGGGAGAGACTGCTCTTTACGAGCATTTTCTCAACACATACGGCCAGCAGGTATTCATCCTGGTGGCCCGCATCGTCTCCAACCAGGAAGATGCCGAAGAACTGACCCAAGATGTCTTCCTGAAAGCCTTCCAGCATCTCTCGTCTTTCAAGGGCACCAGTTCTTTTTCGACGTGGATTTATTCGATTGCATATAATACGGCCATCTCGAGTGCACGGAAAAAGAAATTTGATACCTTTGTCATAGATGATGCACTACTTGCCAACATATCCGATACACAAGTAGATGAAGCCTTAAATGATGAAGGGGAAGAGCAAATTGCCAAATTGAACAGAGCCATGGAGCAACTCGATTCCGAGGAACAGGCACTGATAAGCCTGTTCTATTATGAAGAAAAAACATTGAATGAGGTCGCTCTCATCCTGGGACTGACAGAAAGCAACGCAAAAGTAAAGCTACACCGTATACGTAAAAAAATTTATGTGTTGATGAAACAAGAAAAAGTATGAACGAAGAACTAAAAGATAGAGGATTGAAAAAGGCGGTAAGAGAACAGACTACTTTCCGCCTGCCGTCCAATTTTACCTACCGCACCATGCAGAAGGTAGAAGAAGCCATACGTCTGCGCGAGAAGAAATCAGAAAGAAGAATTCTGCTTGCAACTATTGCCGCTGCTATCTTCTTGATAGGTGTCAGTGGGACAGGATTGGTTCTGTACTTCGGAGACAGCATCCGGGAAGCCTTTACACCCACCACCCTCCCACAGTCAGAAAGCATCCAGATTCCTTGCTTTTATCTCCTACTGATTCTGACCATTCCGCTTTTCATCCTGTTTGACCGGTGGATGAGAAAACTGTATTTCAAACATCACACTCCTAAGCTTCCAGAGTTCTGAACGAAAAACGGGGATGTCTTTTAGTGGAAGACATCCCCGTTTCAGTTTATATCAATTCATTTAGTCCAGTTTATGAATCACCAATCCCGAGCGCAACTTCGGCTCAAACCAAGTTGTCTTGGGAGGCATGATATTACCCGTATCGGCAATGTCCATCAGTTGCTTCATGGAAACGGGATAAAGAGCCAATGCCACTTTCATCTCACCATTGTCCACCCGCTTCTTCAACTCTCCCAGGCCACGGATACCGCCAACAAAGTCGATACGCTTATCGGAACGGAGGTCTTTGATACCGAGCACTTCATCCAGTATCAGATTGGAGGAAATGGTTACATCCAGTACGCCAATGGGGTCGTTATCATTATAAGTACCCGGTCGGGCGGTAAGGCTGTACCACTTTCCGTCCAGATAGAGGGAGAAGTTATGTAGCCCGGACGGTTTATAGATGTCCGTACCTTTCTCTTCTACGATGAAATTCTTGCCTACGGCAGCCAGAAACTCTTCAGGAGTCATACCGTTCAAGTCCTTCACTACCCGGTTATAGTCAATAATAGTCAACTGGTTGGCAGGGAAGCACACGGCCATGAAGTAGTTATACTCTTCATCTCCACGGTGATTGGGGTTCTGCTTGGCTTTCTCCGCACCCACCAAAGCGGCGGCGGCGCTGCGATGATGCCCATCGGCAATGTAGAGGGCGGGCATCTTGGCAAACTCTTGGGTAATGGCATCAATGTCCTCCAGCTTGTCTATAATCCAGAAGGTATGACCGAAACCGTCACCTGGAGCGATAAAGTCGTATACCGGCTTCCCGGCTGTATAACGGGAAATAATGGCATCCAGCACAGCATTATCGGGATAGGCAAAGAACACGGGCTCAATGTTGGCATTGTTCACGCGGACATGTTTCATACGGTCCTCTTCCTTGTCACGGCGCGTAAGCTCGTGCTTCTTGATGACACCATTCATATAATCGGGAACATAGGCACCGACCACAAGACCATATTGTGTCTTGCCGTTCATGGTCTGGGCATAGACGTAATAGTTTTCTTTATCGTCCTGCACCAGCCAGCCTTTCTCCTGAAACATGCAGAAGTTCTCAGCAGCCTTCTGATAAACACGTTCGTCATGTTCATCCGTACCGACGGGAAAATCTATTTCCGGCTTGATGATATGATATAGGGACTTCTCATTACCTTCTGCTTCTGCACGTGCTTCTGCAGAATTCAATACGTCGTAAGGACGGGACGCTACTTGTTCCACCAAATCCTGAGGGGGACGAATCCCCTTAAAAGGTTTTATTATAGCCATAAGGGTGTGTTTTATATGGATTATTGAGGTTTCTTTTTCACGAAATATCTTACCAGATTAATTGCACTACCTAACATCAGCACAATAGATACACCCTCGCAGAAACCGAGGGCGAAATCTGATAGTTCATTTCTGAATATACTACTTAACGAGAATATACCAGCACCTATTGCTAAATAGAGAACTGAAAATTTATAGGTAGTCTTGCTATTCATCTCATTTCTTGTTTACACGGAACTTCTCGCAACCGTCTTTCAGAAAGCCTACAATCTGCTTGGCTGCTGCAATACCTGCATTGATATTAGCCTCAGCAGTCTGGGCCCCCATCTTTTTCGGTGTAGAGAAATAACGTCCGGCAAACTTGGCTGCAAACGTTTCGTGGGCTGCAGGCATAATGTCGGTCATGTATTTCAAGTCGGCACGCTCTTCCATCAACAGAATCAGTTCGGCCTCATTGATGACTTCCTTACGGGCTGTGTTCACCAGCAGGCCACCTTTCGGCATCTTGTTCACCAATGCGTAATTGATGGAATTCTTCGTTTCGACCGTTGCAGGGATATGCAGGGAAACGACGTCGCAAGTAGAGTAAAGCTCTTCGGCAGAACCCACAGCCTTCACTCCATCCTTCTCAATTACTTCTTTCGGACAGAAGGCGTCAAACGCATAAATCTCCATACCGAAGCCTTTGGCAATACGGGCTACGTTGCGCCCTACGTTACCATAAGCATGAATACCCAACTTCTTACCCATCAGTTCCATACCGGAAGTACCGTTATACATATTGCGGACAGCCATCACCATCAAGCCGAAAGCCAACTCGGCCACAGCATTGGAGTTCTGTCCCGGAGTATTCATTACACATACATTGTGGGCAGTAGCTGCTTCCAGTTCCACATTGTCATAACCGGCACCGGCACGCACCACAATCTTCAGTTCCTTGGCGGCATCCAGCACTTCGGCATCAATGATGTCACTTCGTATAATAACAGCGTTGGCATCTTTCACAGCCTCCAGCAACTTGGCTTTTTCACCATATTTCTCCAACAGCACGAGTTCGTAACCTGCTGCTTCTATTTCTTTACGAATACCGTCTACTGCGACCTTAGCAAACGGTTTGTCTGTTGCTACTAATACTTTCATAATTTCATGATATTAAAAAGACTCACCACAGATTACACAGATTATCACAGATTTTAATCATAAAGAGAATCTGTGCAAATCTGCGTAGTCTGTGGTGAAAACAATATTATTAATGAAGTTTCTCAAATTCCTGCATGCAGTCAATCAAAGCCTGCACACTTTCCTTCGGCATGGCATTGTAACAGGATGCACGAAATCCGCCTACGGAACGGTGTCCCTTGATACCTACCATACCTCTTTCGGTAGCGAACTTCAAGAAGTCTGCTTCCAGTTCCTTGTATTCGGGAGCCATCACAAAGCAGATGTTCATGCGTGAACGGTCTTCTTTGGCAGCCGTACCCACAAACATTTTGTTACGGTCAATTTCAGCATACAGCATATCGGCCTTTTCGATGGCACGGCGTTCCATTTCCTTCACGCCACCCTCTGCTTTAATCCAGCGCAATGTCTGCAGGGCTGCATAGATGGGGACAACAGGGGGAGTATTGAACATAGAACCGCCATCCACATGCGTCTGATAGTTCAGCATAGTCGGAATATTACGGGAAACCTTACCCAGAGCATCATTCTTCACGATGACGAATGTGACACCGGAAGGAGCCAAATTCTTCTGTGCACCACCATAGATACAGATATATTTGGACACGTCGATGGGACGAGAGAAAATATCAGAAGACATATCGGCCACCACCGGAATGTTTATGTCCAAATCTTCTTTCAGTTCCGTACCGTAGATTGTATTGTTGGTAGTGATATGGAAATAGTCTGCATCAGCAGGCACAGTATAGTCCTTCGGGATATAGGTATAAGTAGATTCAGCGGAAGAAGCGACTTCAATTACTTCACCGAATGCCTTAGCTTCTTTCATGGCTTTTTTGGCCCACACACCCGTATTCAGGTAAGCAGCTTTCTTTTCAAGGAAGTTGAAGGGTACCATGCAGAATTCCAAACTGGCACCACCGCCCAAGAACAATACCGAATATCCTTCGGGAATATTGAGCAATTCTTTGAATAATGCCACAGCTTCGTCCACAACGGGTTGGAAGTCTTTGGCACGGTGGCTGATTTCCATCAGCGAAAGGCCTGAGCCATTGAAATCAAGAATAGCCTGTGCCGTATTCTCAATCACCTCACGAGGAAGGATAGAAGGTCCTGCATTGAAATTATGCTTTTTCATTTGAAGTTTGTTTTGGTTATACAATTTCGTTCATTAATGTCTTTCGACTTTGCGAAATTACGGAAATATTTCCTTAAAACAAACCTTTCCTTATGAAATTCTATTTTTAAGCCACATTTAGCTTACTTTTTAATGGTTTATACAAGAGATATACACCATTTTGTCACCCTTACTTATCAAGGATAATACTTTTGGAAAAACTAAAAGTAAGACGGTTTCATTACTTCATATTCAAAAGAATAAGTGCAAATAAAATAATTATTTATAAGATAAATCACTTTGCTTCCTCTATAACAGTTTTTATTCCCTTGATTTTTTCCCCACGTACCAACGTCAACAATTGTTTCATCTTACTACGTCGCACGGCTACAAAGGCATAGTGTTCTTTTACGTCCACCTGCCCGACGTCCTCACGCGCCATCCCTCCTTTTTTATACAAGAAGCCGACAATATCTATCTTGTTCAGCTTATCCTTTTTCCCTTTACCTATATATAAGGTAGCCCATCGGGGCTTGGCCGGTTTGGAAAGCATCTCCGGAAACCTGTATATTTCGATGTCTTCAGAGATGTACTCAGGTACCTGCTCCTCGGCATGCAGGACAAGATACGCATTTCCCGATGCCTCCCAGCGAGCAGTACGCCCATTACGGTGTGTATAGGCTTCCTCGTTTACGGGCAGATGGTAATGCACCACATTGTCTATACCTGGGATATCGAGTCCGCGGGCGGCAAGATCGGTGGATATAAGTACAGTGCAACTGCCATTGCGGAACTTGTAAAGTGCACGTTCGCGATCGGGCTGCTCCATACCGCCATGAAACATATCGCAAGAGAGCTTTCTGGCTTTCAAATACCCAGCAACACGCTCCACACTTTCACGATAGTTACAGAATACCAAAGTAGAATGATAGCCGAGAGTACAAAGCAAATTATAGAGGGTTTCCAGTTTGTCCCTCTCCGGAGAAACAACCTTTTGCAGCCGTAGACGCGGAGTAAGAGCTTCCGGAGCAAGAAAATCAAGTTTCATGAGCCGAGGGCCGGAAGACGGAGAATCACCTCCTACTCCGGCAAATTGCGGTATCTCCTCTGCATCGGTGGCCGAGAGAAGTACGCGCTTTTTCAGCGAGGGAAGCTGTCCAATAACGTCTGCCATCTCGTCATGGAAACCAAACTCAAGACACTTGTCGAATTCATCTATCACCAGAGTAACGACAGTAGCGGCATTGAAATTCTCTTTCCGCAAATGGTCGTTCATACGCCCCGGAGTACCGATAATGACAGCGGGATGAATGCCTTTCATTGTCCGGTGTTCTTCCATGGTAGGACGTCCGCCATAGCAGCTCATAGCCTTGAAGGGAGTTCCCATGGACTTGAACACAGTTTCTATCTGCAGAGCCAGTTCACGAGAAGGCACCAGTACAAGGGCCTGCACATCTTGTATCTCCGCTTTCAAGGTCTGTACCAGCGGAAGGAGAAAAGCCAGCGTCTTGCCTGAACCGGTGGGCGAAAGAAGCACCAAATCTTTGGTTGATTGATAGGCTTCTTTAGCAGCCTCCTGCATCGGAGTGAGTTCCTGTATCTTCAAATTATGAAGTATATCCGAAAGTTCCATGAATATCTCTTTTTTTAATCAATATGCAAAGATATGAATAAGAAGTCAGTTTCCATCAAAACGAAAACAGCTTTTAAGAAAGCTACTACGGCTTTTTCATTTAAGAAATCGTATTCATCGCTTGTTATTATGGCAAAATCATTATATCCCGTGTACAACGATGCAGAAGGACCTCCTTAAATATTTCTTCTTATCGTCCATTTTTTATAAGCGAAATTCAATAACAATAGTTCGTTAAACTTCAAATTAGCAAATAGAAAACAGGTCAAGTCCTCCAGATTTCTGATATTAAGGTATCCGACATCTTAATTAACATGAGTTCGAAATAAGATTAAAAAATAGGCAGTTGTACGTCATTGACAAAATTTACGTCAATGGCGGGCTTCTTTTCAAAAAAGCTGTATGCTGTGCTATAGCTGACAAAGAATTGGCTATAAAGTTATTGAATGAACGATGTCTGGAGTGTTCTATCTGTGCAATGTTCTTCAATTCGTCATTGACCGTTTCAATCAAGGCTCTTTTTCTGAGCTGAATCTTGTCGGCAATACTCATCAGTGAATTCTTCATATTGTCTTTAACTTTAGTGACAAGCTGTATACCATCAAGGAAAAGGTTCCCAAACAGAGCCTGACCAATATATCCTTTGTCTGCATATAGTTTTCCTTTGATGTTCTCCAGAAACTTACCCTGCTTCAACGGTTCCCGGTCATCCACGTTTCCAGGCGTGAACATAAAATTGAGAACCTCACCCTTGTCATTGATTATCAGATGCAGCTTGAATCCGAAGAACCATCCCATTGAACATTTTCCACGTTCGGCAAGTCCCTCAAATATCTTATGAATAAGGATTCTTTGGTTACGGCAGACACGTAAAGGGGTGAAGTCGACAAAACTGATGCTTCTGTTTACTGTCTTCAACCATGTATTTTTCCTGTTGTAACGCAAATTCCTTGCAAAAATCATCGGCCATACAATAAATCTCTGTAATTTTAGACTCCGGAACACTAGTGGGCACTTTAAATTGAACATCGTTCTTTGAAATCTTTGATAATCGCATAGTTATGTATTCTTTTGGAGCG
>ERZ777306.2062-NODE-2062-length-27566-cov-6.653811_pt1 | contig 27566 bp, 25 predicted proteins | sample MGYA00374966_ERZ777306 | MGnify/ENA primary metagenome ERZ777306 (study PRJEB29329, sample SAMN06343882) | mouse gut metagenome | isolation source: Mouse cecum | place: Austria: Vienna | collected 2014-11-15 ... | reverse complement strand
GGACTTAAAATCCGCCTCTTCGGATTGTGGGTTCGAGTCCCACCGCCCCTACCATCCAAACACTTCGCCCACTTTGGCGTTGATGCAGAGGTCGGCGGATTTGTCGGCGCTGGTGGGGCTTAGGTTTACGATGGCCAGCTTGTCTCCCTGGAAGTACCGCAGAAGCCCTGCGGCCGGGTAGACCACTAGCGATGTGCCCGCCACCACCAGAAGTTCGGCTTGGGCGATGGCTTGCACTGCCCCCGTTATCACCTCTTCGTCCAGTGGTTCCTCGTAGAGCACCACGTCGGGCTTCACGATGGCGTCGCAATCGGGGCAGCGGGGCACGCCATCTGTGGCGGCTTGGTGCAGCTGCATCGTCTCTTCCAAATTGAAGAACCGCTTGCAGCCAGTGCAGTAGTTGCGGTGCACGCTGCCGTGCAGCTCGTACACGTTGCGACTGCCGGCCACCTGGTGCAGCCCGTCGATGTTCTGGGTGACCACCGCCCGACAGACGCCCCGCTGCTCCAGTTCCGCCAGCTTCTTATGGGCCTGATTCGGTTTTGCTTCAGGCGCAATCATGCGGTCGAAGTAGAACTGGAAGAACTCCTGCGGGCGCGCTTCGAAAAAGCTGTGGGACACCATGGTCTCGGGTGGGTAGGAGTACTTCTGCGAGTACAGGCCGCCGGTGCTGCGGAAGTCGGGGATGCCGCTTTCGGTGGACACGCCGGCGCCGCCGAAGAACACCATACCGCCAGGGCCGCAGCTCTCGATCCAGCTGCGGAGGGTGGCGATATCGTCGGCCGTCCTTTGGTCTGCGGGGGCTGTCATGGGTCGTCCTCTCTTTCGCTGCCTGCTTTACAGCAGCGATTCGGAGCCGAAAGGATAGGCGCCCAAATCGCGCAGCATCTCTTCGATGGGCATGTCTTTCGGCCTCAGATGAGCCGAGCTTTTACCGCTGAGGGGAATCCACAGCTGATGAAGCGATCGATAGGCATTTTCGCCATCACGCGCCATGTGCACGATACGGCTAATGGGGCTTGCGGCTATCTCCAGATGTTCCTGCTCCATGTAGCTCAGGACGCTCTGGAAAGAGCCATAGCAAAGCGGCGTGCCTGTTCCCGAATAAAACGAGCTGGCTAAGCAGAAGCAGCCGGGGAAAGCCTCCAGCTCTTGCTCGTTGTGGTAGTCAACCTCTTCCAGCTTGGCGTCCTCGACGAAAAACCCATAACGGACGTCATCTGGGCTGGGGCCCTCGTAAACGCCACCAGGCAAGATGAAGGCCCCATGGTCCTTAACCCAGTCAGACAGGATGCGGCATTGAGACGCAATGAGGGCGTAGCCCTGCTGTGTTTGGAGGAAGTGCATAGGGGGTCGATATTCGAAGCGAAAGCTCCCAATGGCATCGGCTGTTTCTTCCATTCGCGCCGCATCTTCTTTAAGCTGGTACATAAGCTTGGCGAGATGCATGATCGACTGATGCAGTTCCGCCTGCTTGCTGGCCAAACAATTGAGGACGGTATCGGTGTCAAAGCCGTTCATGATGGAGACGACCTCCTCCATGGAAAACCCGGCCTGACGGTATGAACGGGCCTTAATGAGCACATTGATGTCCCACGCGCTGTAGTAACGATAGCCGGAAAGAGGGTTTCGTTCGGGGGAAATGATGCCCTCGCGTTCATAGTAGCGAATGGATTCCGATGACATGCCCACGAGAGCCGCTACCTCGCCGATTTTGTAGCGGTTTGTATCGCGCACTGCCAGCCGTACGGCATCATCCGGAGCCGGATGCATATCCGACTGCCGGTGAATCTTCTCCCCACTTGTCAAGGCATCTCCCCCCCCTGGCATATGCTCCAACAATCAGTCGTCGAGGGAAAGATCGCTTGCCTGTGTTTCTGTTAACGACTCATGGTCTCGTTTCCAGGAAATCTTTCCATCGAACCCGAGGCTTAACCCTGTATATAGTAGCGCAGTGAAGACATAGGCAACGATGGCTGAAACGGAAAAACCGGTGGAGAGGCATACCTGTCCAATCACGCCGCCGGCAAGCCAGCAGATCATGGCGATAGGGTTCACCTCGAGGGTGAATTTGCTGTGGCGGACAAAATAGCGTTCGGCCAAAATCATGGCGGGAATGGGCACAAGCAGCACCGATAGGAACTGGATGATAGGCAAAAGCCACTGGAGCGCGCCGCAGGCGGCGAACAGGGCGGAGGCGGCGGTGACCGCTAAGGCTATCCAGCGGTGGGCCACTTTCCCCTTAAGCCGGGTGGCGTCCAAGATGTTTTGGGCGGCCAAGCCTGCGCCGTAGATGTTGTTGTCTTGAGTGGTGCACAGGCAAACGAGTGTGCATATCAGCACCAAAAGCCCCAGCCCAATGGCAGCGGTGGCAACGGAGAAATCTCCCATGCCGGAAACTTGGGCCACCACAACACCCACGAACTGCAGGCAGAACAGTCCCAGGAGGAACGCGCCGGTGCCGGCCGCGACAACTGAAGTGTGATTCTTGGCAAAGCGGCAGACATCGGGGGTAATGAGGCAGCCGAATACCCAACTGCCGACAATGGAGGAAACGGCGGTTACGACCGGCATCTCATCGGCCGGATTGGGGGTATAGGCCAGTATTACGCCATAGCCGCCATTTTGCACCCCAACGAGTACGAAGCACACTATCGCCAGTATGAGGGCGATGGGCACGCCTATCCACGAAACGATTTCGAGACCCTTATAGCCTCGCATGGCCGAAATGAACCAAACCATGATGATGGCGGCCCCCAAAAGCGCTTCTGGAATGGGAATGCCTGGGAAATTAGCCGTGACAATGCGGGCAAAGGTGTTGCCGTTGATGCCGATCCAGTTAATAGAAGAGGCCACCAGCAAAAGCGAGAAGATGGTCGAGCCCTTCTTACCGAACACCATACGGGACAGAAACGATGTTGACCAGCCGCTCTCGTAGGAGATGATGCCGGTGGAAACGGCAACGAAGATGAGGAAGGCGTCTCCCACCACGAGAGCCACCATGGCATCGAAAAATGTCATCCGATAGCCGATGGCCGCCCCCGTAACAAAGTTGGAGACGGCGATAGCATAGCCTGCTAGCACCAGAAACAGGCTGAACCAGCCTTGGCGGCGGTCAGCGGGCACTGGATCGAAGGCGAACTCGAAGCGTTTCTGATCTTCTGAAATCTGCTGTTGCAGTTTGTCAGATTCCTCTGCCATAGTTTCCTCCTTTGCCTCCCTGAGCTCTTGGAAAAGCGCCCGGCCGCTCAGAAGCCGGGCGCTTTGTTAGCGGGGTATGCGTCTACCCCCAGCGGTATTCCACCCCCATGGTGGGGCCAGGATAGCGCCAGTAATCCAAGATGGTGTCGCCGCAGATAATGCGACAGGTACCGCACTCTAAGCATCCGGCGTAGTCGAAGGAGGGGCGACCCTCTTCATCGCGGCGATACAGAGCGGCAGGACAGGCAATAACAAGCTTGTCGAATTCCTCCTGGAAATTGGAGCATTCCGCTTCGTCCTTTAAGCGGATGTGGGCGTTCTCTTCGTCCACTTCGTAGCGGTTGAGCGATAGTTTCTCATCTACGTTCACGTCGATTGGGTCGATCATAGGGCCTTCATCCCTCCCATCGCGTCTTTGAGCACGGTGGTCACGCCCACTTCTTTAATCGGATCCATGATCTTTTTCTTAAGGGGGTCGGCAGGCTTGCCATCAACCACAAACATGCTGTTCATTATTTCTTTCACCATCGCGGGGTATTCCTTGAAGATGCGAGTAGTGCTCTCCATGAAATGGGGGAAGCGACGATACTGCTTAAGTTCCCGCAAAACAAAGGAGTTTTCCAGGAGATCAACGTAGCGATGCAGGGACGCCTCGCCCGCAGAGCCGGCATCCAGCGCCTCGATGGCCGCCTGGGCTGCCATTTGGCCAGAGGCAACGGCGAAGTCCATGCCGCGCACGCAGTAGCCCAGGTTCATACAGAGCATAGCGGCATCGCCGGTAATCATGCAGCCGTTGGTCACCAGCTTGGGAACCATGGCATAGCCGCCCTCAGACACCATATGCCCGGAGTACTCCACTACCTTGCCTCCGCGCACAAGTGGCGCTACGGCTGGGTGCTTCTTAAAGTCTTCCATCATTTGATAGATGGGACGGGTGGCGCCCACCAAATCGGAGATGGTGGCCACAAGCCCGAGCGAGATGGAGTCTTTATTCGTATACATGAATCCACCGCCGATATGGCCATGGGTAGCATCGCCGGCAAACAGCCAGGCAGCGCCCTCTCCGGGGTTGCAGAGGAAGCGATCTTCGATAACGCCGGAAGGCAGCTCGATGAGCTCTTTCACCCCGACGGCTATCTCGGAGGGCTTGGGCTTCTTTGCCCCTACGGCTTTGGCGGTGAGCAGCGAGTTCACGCCATCTGCCAAAATGGTGATCTCGGCTGTCAGAGAATCCTCGCCGGCGATAACGCCCTTAACGGAGTCGCCCTCCATGATGAGATCTTCAACGGGAATGCCATAAATAATCTCGGCACCCGCCTCTTCTGCCTGTTCCGCCAGCCACTGATCGTAGACGGCGGAAAGAACGGAATAGGAGTCCTGACCCTCTTGTTTGAGCGCCTCTGAGGTGAAGTCGATGGTGAAGTTCGCCTCAGGATCCATGAGCGAAATGCGTTCGTGGGTGATGCGCCGCTCCACCGGGGAATCTTGCTCGAAGTTTGGAAAAACTCTTTTAAGAGAGTGGGAATAAATGCGGCCGCCTGTCATATTCTTGGCGCCGGCGTAATTGCCGCGCTCTACCACCAGCACGCTTTTGCCGGCTTTTGCCAACTCGTAGGCGGCCACAGTGCCGGCGTATCCGGCTCCCACCACAATAACATCGAAATCAGCCATATGAATTCGCCGCCTCTAGCTCAGCTTTGCATTGATCTTCGGCAAGACGTCGTTGATGGCGCCTACCAGGCCGTAGTCCACTTTGTCGAAGATGGGGGCATGGGCATCTTTGTTGATGGCGAAGGCCACCTGGGCCCGATTGACACCCACCATGTGCTGCATTTGGCCGGACACGCCGATGCCCACATACACCTCAGGCGAGAGCATGAGGCCGGACACGCCGATATACGCCTCGCGGGGGAACCAGTCCTCGGTTTCGGTGAGGGGACGGGTGCAGCCCAATTCGGCGCCGATGGCCTTGCAGAAGGTCCGAGCTCCTTCCAGCTCTTCTTCGGAGCCGAAGCCACGACCGGCTGCCACTACTTTGTCGGCGGCAGTCAGGTCAACCTCGGCGGGGGGCAACGTTTCGCGCTCGATGCATTCAAGCGTCACGGTTGGGGCTATGTACTCCACTGTTTCCACTACGTCAGTGCCGGAGGGCTCGGCGTCCTTGAAGGTGCCAGCGCCTGCCGAGCAGAATGCAACGGGGGTTACGCTTTTTGCGGTACGCTCGGCAATGCCGCCGAAGTAGCGGGTTTTCACGCTCTCTTCGTCGATGGCGGAAATGTCGGTCATGACCGATGCCCCGTTGTGGGCGGCTAGGCGTCCCACGAGCGCTTTCAGGCGGCGTGTGGGCTCAAAGAACACCATTTGCGGGTCTTCGTTGGCAAGAATCTCCGCAAAGGTGGCGAAGGCGGCTTCCTTTGCCTGGCCTTCGGGCACCTCCACTGCCAAGCATTTATCTGCGATGTCCGTTACCGGGTCTGCGAAGGTGGCGTACACAACTTCGTCAGCATAGGCGCGGGCGCCTGCGGCTAGTTCGCGAGCAGCTGCTTCATTTTCAGCGATCACCAAAGTCTTCATAGCGGATTCTCCTTACATTACCTCGCGCAGAGCGGCCACAAATGCATCGATGGCTCCCTCGTCGGCTGCGTCGAAGATCTGTTTTTTGCGGGGTGTTGGCACTGGCGCCAGGATTTCGACCGTTTCCACGGTGGGGGCAGCTATGCCGCCCAGCTCGTCTGCGGTGAACTCCACAACCGGTTTCTTGCCGGCTGCCAGCACGTCTTTCATGCCGGCAATGCGGGGGAGTGCCACTTCCGGAGCCACGCTTACCACGGCGGGCAGCGGCATGCGGACGGTCTCGCGCTCGGTTTCGAGTATGCGGGTTACGGTGACAGTGGCGCCATCGGTGTCTAGTGCGGTGCCGCCGTTGATGGCGGGCCATCCCAATGCCTCGGCGGTTTGAATGTCCACTTGCTGGGCGTACAGATCGGCAGAGCCATCGCCGGCTATCACCAGGTCCACGTCGCCGATCTTCTGCACCATGGCCGCTAAGATGCGTCCTGTTTGGTAGGCATCGGCCAGTTCAAGCCCGTCATCGGCCAGCATGTACAGCTCGTCTACTCCACGGGAGAGAATATTCTTGCGGGTTTTGCTGTCGTTGATGGACTTGGGGCCGCAGGTGACAGCTACCAGTTGGGCATCGGCCTTCGCGGCCAACTGGGCCGCCGCCTCAATGGCGTTCAGGTCGTAGGTGCTCACGGTGCTCTTGGCGCGGCTGAAGTCTAGCGTTCGGTCTTCCTTGACTTGGATGTCTTGGTCATCCGGGAGAATTTTCACAAGCACTGCAATCTTCATAGGAATCCTTCCCGGTCGCCCGTGCGGCGACCTTTTCACAGGGGCCGTCCTCTCTTGGCCGAGTCCCGGTAGGCTGGGAGGCGAAGGGATGCGCGCGAATGGCATCCCTTCGCCGACCTCAAGCAGTTAGAGCAGATCCGACGCGTATTTCTTAACGATTTCGCGGCCTGCAATATGCACCATGATCTCCTCGGTGCCGCCAGCGAAGGAGTCGCCGCGGGCATCGATCCAGATGCGGCCGATCTTGCTCTCGGTGGTGTAGCCCAAACCGCCGATGATCTGCATGGCATCGGAAGCCACTTCGGTGGCGGTGGTGGACAGGTAGCGCTTGCAAAGGGCGCTGTCCAACCGCACCGGAATGCCGTTGTCGAACTCCCAGGCGGTCTTGTAGAGCATGTTGCGCATGTTCTGGCACTTGATTTCCATGTCCGTCAGCTTCTCGGCGATCAGCTGATGCTTGAACAGCTTCTGACCGAAGGTCACACGCTGGGCGGCGTAGCGAGCGGCTTCTTCCAAGGCCGCCTGGGCAAGGCCGAGGCTGTGGGCGGAAAGCATGATGCGCTCGATCTCGAAGTTGTGCATCAGCTGCTTGAAGCCCTTGCCCTTTTCGCCCAGCAGATCGGACTGGGGAACCACTACGTTGTCGAAATACACTTCGTCAAAGTTGGTGCTGGTCTGGCCGATCTTGTGCAGTGGCGCCATGGTAATGCCCGGGGTGTCCTTGGGAACCAGGAACATTGAGTAGGACTTGTTGTCGTGGGACGGATCTTCGTCTTTGCCGATGAACATGATGTAGGGTGCGGTTTCCGCATGGCTCACCATGGTCTTGGCGCCGTTCAGCACGCAGGTGCCGTTCTCGTCGTCCCAATGGACGGTGGCGGTCATGGATTGGTTGTCGGAGCCAGCGCCGGGCTCGGAAAGAGCCAGCGAGAAGCACTGCTGGCCGGTCTCGTTGTAGGCCTCCATGCCCTTTGCCACCTGCTCGGGGGTGCCGAACGTGGCCAGGTCGTACATCGAAAGCCCGTAGGACATGAACGGCATGGTGGCGCCAGTGGTGCGCATGAGCTCTTCTACCACCATGGCCAGGGTCTGGGCGTCAGAGGGGATTCCGCCGTATTCCTCGGGGATGAACATGTAGCCAAAACCGGCTTCCAAGTAGGCCTTGCACACCTCGTCGTCAACGCGGCGCTTGTCGTACCAATCCTGGATGCGCTCTTCGGTCACCCAGCGGTCGCAGAACTCGCGCAGGTTTTCCAGCATTAGCTCTTGCTCGTCAGTTTTCGTGAAATCCATGGTCATCTCTTTCTCTTTGGGGGCGTTTGGGCGCCCGTTTTACAATCCTTGTCGGGGTTGCTTACTCAAATGATTTCCCGTGCTGCTCATAGGCCTGCAGCGCCAGCTTGTCCGGCTTGCCCATGGCGGTATGGGGGATAGCGCCTATAAATTCCACGTACTTCGGGCATTTATAGGCAATAAGGTATTCGTGGCAGTAGTCGATAAGCTCTTGGGGCTCCATCGTCTCGCCGGGTTTCAGTACGGCAAACGTCTTGGGGCGCTCGCCAGCCGCCTCATCGGCCACGCCAATGGTGCAGGCATCGGCGATCTTCGGGTGGAGTGTGGCCGTTTCGTCTATTTCCCGCGGGAATACCGAGAAGCCGTTTACATTGATCATGTCTTTGATGCGTCCGGCTATGGTCAGGTACCCTTGGTCGTCGAACGATCCGATATCGCCGCTGTAGAGCCAGCCTTCGCGGAAGGTTGCCTGGGTTTCGGGGGTTCCGTGCAGGTAGGCGCCGATTATCTGGGGGCCGCGGAATATAACTTCGCCCGTCTGGGAGGCAGCCATAGGCACGGTGCCCGTTTCTTCGTCCACGACCAGTATGTCGGTGTTCGCCACCGGGATGCCCACGGTGCCCTCGGGCGCTCCTTTGAGCACGGGGGTGAGGGTTACGGGGCCGGCGGTCTCGCTCATGCCGTAGTCCTCGACGATGGCGGCGGGGCAGACGGCCGCGAAGCGCCGGGCGATGTCCGGTGCCGTCACCGTGCAGCTCACCACTACCACCGCAAGGGAGGCGAGGTCGAAGCGCTCGCCCGCGCCGCTGGCCACCATCTCCCGCAGAAGGCGAGGGACGGCGCCCCAAACAGTGGGGCGCCGGGTCTCGATGAGCTGGGCCAGGTAGGTGCTGTCCAGATGCCGGGTCAGCACCACTGCGCCACCGATCACCACGCCCCAGTTCACTCCGAAGTTCAGCCCGTAGGCATGCACCATGGGGCTTGTGAGCAGGCTAATCATCTCGCGCTCGCCCTGAAGCCGTGGCCGCAGATCGGCATAGAAGAAGTACTGGGCCCAAAGCAGGTTCGCATGGGTGAGGGGGCATCCTTTCGGAATGCCGGTGGTGCCGCCGGTGTGGATGATAACCGCTACATCGCCGGGAGCCACGTTTGCGTGGGGCTCATCGGCCGTTCCCTCCTCTAGGAAACGGGGGAAGGGGATTGCCTCTGCCAGCGGTGCCGACGCGTCTTCGTGGGTGCCCGTTGTATCGTCGACCGCTACGAGCGGCAGTTCATCGCAGCGCCCGTCGAGCGCTTCTTGCACTTTGGCTCCGCAGCAGGTGGGAAAAACGAAGGCTGCGGGGTTGCAATCCCGGACGAGCCGGGCAATCTCGGCGGCCGTAGAGCGGGGGTTGATGCCCACTGCCACTGCGCCAAGTTTGTAGCAGGCCATGTATCCCCAAATCAGCTCGGGAATATCGCCCAGCATGATGAAGACCGTCCGTCCGTGCTCTACGCCATGGGCCGCCAGGGCATTGGCGAGACGGCAGGCTATGGCATTGCTTTGGGCGAATGTGAACGTGCGGTCTTCATCGTAAATATGCACATCGTTTTGGCGCCGCGCGGTCGTGGCCAAAATGCAGTCTTTCAAGGTTACAGAGGGCAGTGCGATGGTGCCGGGCACGCCTTCATCGGCCGCCTTCGCCCACAAAGGACGTAGGTGCGCAAGAGCCGCCTCAAAGGATTTGCCATCCCGGTCGTTAAACATCACAGCCTCCCTTCCTCGCATAGTTGGTTGCGTAACAGCAATCTAGCTGCCTGGAGCTGCCTTCGGCTTACTTGACCTCCGGATGCTTCTCGGCCCATGCCCACAGGCCCTTGCGGGTCTGCAGCGAAGCTAGCAGCACTACCAGCGCCAGTGCACCGATCACCATATCGATGATGAATGCGCCGCTGTACGAACCGGTGATGTCGTAGATCCAGCCCCAGAAGGTGGAACCAACGGCCGCTGCCAGAGGCATTACCACGGCGACATAGGTGAAGATGCGGTCGTAGGAAACGTTGCCGAACAGCTTGCGGGCCACTTGAGGCACGTTGGTGGGCTGTACTGCGAAGAAGATGCCGAAGCAAACCGCTCCGAAGTAGAGCCATGCTACGTTATCGGCGCCGAAGAGCATCATGCAGGCGAGGCCGATAATCATGGGCACGATGCCCACGATATTGGAAAGCACGATGGAGTAGTCGTTCAGGAACCCCAGGATGAGCTTGCCGAACAGCGATGACAACATGATGGTCGAGGCGATGAGGGCGCCGGTGGCGGCATCATAGCCAATGGAGGTGGTAAAGGAGGGGAAGAAGAAGTTCATGGTCAGGCCGATGTTGGCCAATCCGGCGAAGATGCAGCAAAGGATGAAGGTCGAAGGCTTCTTGAAAGCTTGCTTGAGGGTGATGCCCTCTTGCTGAGCCGGTTGCTCCTTTGCGGATGTTGCCGTAGCCGTCTCGGCCTCTTCCCAGCCCAGGGGCTTTAGGCCCTTGTCCTCAGGACGGCTGCGCACTACGAAGATGGCCAGCGGCAAGCAGATAACCAGTACCAAAATTGCCTGGTAAAGGTAGGCAGAACGCCATCCGGAGCTTTGGATGATGCCGGAGAACACCGGAGCCAGCAAGGTTCCGGAAATGGAAGTGCAGGCCATGCCTACGCCAATGAGCAGGCCATTGCGTTTCTTGAACCAGCGGCCCACCACAACAGGCACGATAAGCCAGAGCAGCCACGCGTTGCCAAGGCCCATCAGCACGCCTGCCGCGTAGAACCATTCGATGGACTGGGCATTGGACATAATGAGCAATGCCACGCCCACCAAACCGCAGGCAACGGACAAGATGATGCGCAGATCAAGCTTCTGGAGTAACGGGCCTGCCCAGAAAAGGTTGGCAACGCAGGCGGTGGCGTAAACGAGCGTCATGTAAAAACCAACGTTGGCGCGGCCCACATCGAAAGCAGTGGCCACTGATTCGTAGTAGATGCTTGCAGTGTTGAAGGTAAAGGCGCAAGCCAAGAACATGCAGACGCAGACGGCGGCGTACACGAACCAGCCATAGTAGATGCCTTGCGACTTACCGGTTGCTTCAGTAGTCATTTCTCTCCTCTTTTCGCATGGAGGCTTTACGGAAAGCTTTACCGAGAGAGTGTCAGATCGGGGTCGTTGCGAATGGCCCCCTCTTCGTACATCGTGGCAATCTCTTCGGGAGTAAAGCCGAGTTCGTCCAAGATTTCTTCGTTATGCTGGCCGAATGCCGGGCACGGAGCCCACACCTTGCCAGGGTTGTTCTTCATCTTGGGCAGTGGAGCTACTGCGCGAATCTTTGTCCCCTTTACAGATTCCCACTCCACAATGTCTTCGCGAGCCTGCACGTGGGGGTCTGCCTCCACATCGGCCCAAGTATTAATCCGGGATACGGGGATGTTGTGCTCGAGCATGATCTGCTCTGCCTCTTCCACGGTGCGGTCCGCCAGCCACTCTTCAAGGGCTTTGAGGAAAATTTGGCCGCAGGGCTTCTCGATGCTCCAGGTGGCCGAGCCTTCGGGGAACACATCATCACCGTAAGGCAGCCCTAGCAGCTCGTTGCCGCGCTTCATGACGCCCGAGCCGTTAAAGCAGCAGAAGATATAGCCATCTTTGCACTCGTAGGTGCCCCACCCTGCGTTGACGTTCTGCTCGCCAGCAGTGGGGAAGGTGCGGTGGTTGGTGAACCAGTCGATGCTGTAGATGCTCGTGCGCATCATGTACTCGTATTGGGTCGCATCGATGCTTTCGCCTTCGCCGGTCTCGCGAGCATGGTGCCAGGCGGCCAAAAGCGCGATGGCAGTGTAGAGGGCGGTAGTGTAGTCGCTTGCGAACTGTCCTACCGCATAAGGCGGTGTCATCGGGTTGCGGTTTTCGTTCATGTAGCCAGAGAAAGCTTGGCCGATGGCATCGAAAGAAGGACGCTTCACATAGTCGGGGATGCCCGTTTGGCCGAACCCGGATACGTGACCGATAACCAATTTGGGATTACGCTCCCAAAGCACTTCATCGGACATGTCCAGTTTGTCGAATTGACCGCCCTTGGAAGACTCGATGAAGATGTCAGCATCTTCGATGAGCCTAAGCAGTGCCTCGCGGCCCATGGGATGCCTGAGCTTCAATGCGATGTTGCGGCAGTTGCGTCGTTCGCCTTCACACTGCCAGTTGGGGGTGCCTCGGGTAAAGTCCGGCATGTCGGCGTTCTCCACCCAGACCACATCGGCACCGTACTCGCCGAAAATGGTGGCGATGAACGGACCCGCCAGCGAAGACGACGCGCTCACCACCTTGAGGTCGGACAGGAGACCGAAGTCGGGTTTGTTTTTATTCTTCCACATCTCCTTAGTTCCTTTCGTGGATTGACCTATAACCCCGTGGGGCCGCGGTTCCCCGTCGGGCGCAACTGCATTGTGCTCTGTCAAACAATTTGAGAGTCAATGGGTCATTTTTATGTTGTTGCCAGACTACAGGAAAGATGTGTCGTGGTTGTTAGATGGCCTGATGTTGCTAGGAGACGCCCGAGTAATCCCGTTTGCAAGATGTTGCGTCATCGCTTGAAAAACTCTACAAAGGTGACGAAAAAGGGCTTTAGGCTCTCCGAAAACCTTCAAATCCATATGAGAGTTTTGTGAATCGTTACGCTCTTTCTACTAGCCAATTGTGCTCACAGGCGCCACACATCTCAGCCCATTTTTCGAAGTTTCGGCGCGTCCCGTAGAAACTGCTAAGTTTGCTCGCGCTTGTTTTTCTTCATGTTGCCATTGGGCAGCTCTGGGTCCTGGGGGCCAACTTCCTTGGCGCTGCCTTCTCAAGAAGGGCTTTGTACCTGAGGTGTCAAACACTTTTGGCATCGCTCTGGACGGAATTGGGGCTGGGTGCCAAAGCCTTTTGATGGTACTTTCTTCTCCGATAGGCAATCCTGATCACGAAAGGTTGGACGGGTGGAAATCGGAAATCGGCTGAAAGGCCACCGCGAGCAACTGGGCATCTCCCAGGAAGAGCTGGCGGCCCGCATCTTTGTGACGCGGCAGACCATCTCAAACTGGGAGACGAATCGCACGTATCCCGATCTTCACAGTCTGCTGCTTCTGAGTGAGCAGTTCGGCACGTCGATGGACGCCCTCGTGAAAGGGGACCTCGTGAAGATGGGAGAAAAGGTGGAAGACGGTTGGAAGAAGATGTCGCGCTTGGCCGCCACCGCCTGGGGCATGACCGGGGTGGGACTTGTGGCGCTGGCCGTGGGGTTGGTCGCTCCTACGGCCCAATCCTCCGTTGTGCCTGCTCTTTCGGAGGGAAGCGTGCTGGGCTTCACGGTGTTACTGCTGCTGTGGGGCGGCGGGATGGCGCTGATGGGCCGCGTAGAGCGCATGAAGCGCGAAAACGATTTGGTCACCTACCGCGACATCTTGGCCTACTCCCGGGGGGAAGAGCCGCCGCGCCGCGGTGCCTCGTTTACTCGCGCCCATCCGCGCCTGGCCGTGGCTTTGAAAACAGCGGCAGGAATGGCGGTTGGCTTCGCGGCCGCCTATGCGGCGTGCCACGTTGCGAGCACTCTGCTGGGGCAGTGAAACCCGTGCAGCTTTTGAGAACGTAGGGCCGGCGCCGCGTACGGCGGTCGATATTTTCAGGAAGAAAGGAATTACCATGAGACTCACACAGCAAGGAGAGCGCTTCGATTTGGTCAGCTCTCAGGGTTCCGTGAACGTGCGGCAGGTTATCGTGGATCGCAAGACGGGGGTGAATTACCTGCTGGCCTCGTCGTCTTTGACTAGTGGTTGCGGTCTTACGGTTTTGGTGGACTCCGAGGGGAGGCCAATCGTCACGCCGGTGGATTAAAGGGAACTTGCTCTGCGTCTGCGCAGGTCAAGAGCTTGAAGGAGGCGGGGCTGTCGCGGGTGCGGCGGCTCCGCCTTTTGTTATGCGGTGCGGGCGGTGTGCAGGATGATGCCCTTCAGGATGTCGGATTCGCTGGCCGTGAAGTGCCAGGTTTGGGCGGCGCGCAGCAGTTCCTGCAGAATGACCATGCCCGCCACGATGACCGGCGCGCGGCCCGGGTCGAGCCCCACCACTTCGCGCCGTTGGGCCAAAGGCACGTCCAGCTTGCGGAACACCGCTCCCAGCTCGTCGCCGGTAACGGGGGAGAGGTGCACCTTCTCGGAGTTGTACACCGCCATCTCGTCGCGCACTGAAACGGCCGTGGTGGCGGTGCCGGCCACGCATATCAGCTGGTCGAACGCCATGCCCTCGGCCAGCCAGCCGTCGAAGTAGGGCCCCCAGGTTTCGCGAATCCATTGACGCGCCGCCTCTATTTCGGCAGGGGAGGGTGGGTCGCTGTGGAAGAACCGCTCGGTAACACGGCGGCAGCCGATGTTGAAAGAGTGCAGGATGGAAGGGTTTTGCCCGGCGGCGCCATAGGCGATTTCGGTGGATCCGCCGCCGATGTCGGCCACCAAAATGGCCTGGCCGGGGAAATCGCTGGCGGCCCCCAGAAACGACAGCGTTGCCTCTTCGGTGCCGGGGATGATGGAAAGTGGTAGCCCGCGCAGCGCCAGGCGCTCTTGGAACACGGCGCCGTTTTCGGCGTCTCGGGCGGCGGAAGTGGCCATTGTGGTAACGGTGATGGGGGCGCCTTCCGCCTCCAGGTTCCGCAAAACCGCCTGGTAGCGGTCGAGTGCGGCGCATACCCGGTCCATCGCCTCCGGCTTCAGGCGCCCGGTGGCATCCACGTCTTCACCCAGATTGCAAATGGCGTACTCCTTGGCCAGCTGGGTTATGCGTCCCTCGCTGTCCACATCTGCCACCAGCATTCGGCAGGTGACGGTTCCGATGTCGATGGCGGCGTAGCGCCCGGGATTGAAAGTGCCCATATGCGTCCTTTCGCTTTTCTTTGCCGCCAAGCATACCGTTAAAAACACCGTCGGCGGGGCTCTTTTCGGAAACGCAACCGAACGAAAAGAATCGCGCCAATTCGGCAACGGGGTGGTGTTGGAGCGGTGGCCGCTGGCAAGGTGCGTTGGGGGCCTGACGATACGGCCGGCGGCTTTCGCGAAGTCTTTTCACCCTTGAGGCAAAGTGGGCCGCGAGCGGGGAATTCCAGTGCTAAAATGGCGCAGTTTTAGAAATTCCCACGTAAGGAGAGCCCATGACGCGTCCCATGACTATGGCGGAGAAGATTCTGGCCGCCCATGCGGGATTGGACGAGGTGGTGCCGGGGCAGCTTATCGAGTGCGACCTCGACCTCGTGCTGGCCAATGATGTAACGGCCCCCATCGCCATCAAAACGGTGCGACAGATTACCGACAAGGTGTTCGACCCAGAGCGCGTTCTGCTGGTGCCCGACCATTACGTGCCTAACAAGGACATCAAGAGCGCCGAGCAGGCGAAGATCGTGCGCGACTTCGCCCGCGAGCAGGGCGTCACCCATTTTTACGAGGTGGGCTGCATGGGCGTGGAGCACGCCCTTCTGCCCGAGCAGGGCGTAGTGGGGGCCGGCGACCTCATCATCGGCGCCGACAGCCATACCTGCACCTACGGCGCGCTGGGGGCCTTCTCCACCGGCGTGGGCTCCACCGATGCCGGCGTGGGCATGGCCACCGGCAAGGCCTGGTTCAAGGTGCCCTAGACCATCAAGTTCGTCATCGACGGCGAACTTGCCCCGGGCGTGACCGGCAAGGACGTCATCCTGCACATCATCGGCATGATCGGTGTGGACGGCGCGCTGTACAAGGCCATGGAGTTCACCGGCAGCGCCATCGAGGCCCTGCCCATGGACGAGCGCCTCTCCATCTCCAACATGGCCATCGAGGCCGGCGGCAAGGCGGGCCTCATCCCCGTGGACGACGTGACCCGCGCCTATATGGACGGCCGCGTCGAGCGCCCCTACACCGCCTACTACTCCGATGAGGACGCCGAGTTCGCCCAGGTCATCGAGATTGACGCCGCCGACATCGTGCCGACGGTGGCCTTCCCGCACCTGCCGAGCAACACGCGCCCGGTGGCCGAGGCCCGCGACGTGAAGATCGACCAAGCGGTCATCGGCAGTTGCACCAACGGCCGTCTGGACGACATGCGCCAGGCCGCCGCGGTACTCAAGGGACGCACGGTGCACCCGGACGTGCGCTGCATCGTTATCCCGGCTACCCAGCAGGTGTACCAGCAGTGCATCGCCGAGGGGCTCATGGACATCTTCATCAACGCCCACTGCGCGGTGTCCACCCCCACCTGCGGGCCGTGCCTGGGCGGCTACATGGGCATCCTGGCCGCCGGCGAGCGCGCCATCGCCACCACCAACCGCAACTTCGTGGGCCGCATGGGCGACCCCACTTCCGAGGTTTACCTGTCGTCCCCGGCCGTGGCCGCCGCCAGCGCGGTGCTGGGCCACATCGGCCTGCCGGAAGACCTGGACTAAATCGCCCGTACCCTGAAAGGACTGTCATGCAATTCAAAGGCAGCGCCCACCGCTACGGGCGCGACATCGACACCGACGTAATCATTCCGGCCCGCTACCTGACCACCTCCGACCCCGCCGAGCTGGCGAAGCACTGCATGGAGGATTTGGACACCCAGTTTGTGGAGAAGGTGCAACCTGGCGACATCCTGGTGGCCGAGGAGAACTTCGGCTGTGGCTCTTCCCGCGAACACGCCCCCATCGCCATCAAGGCGGCCGGCGTGGACGTGGTGATCGCCAAGAGCTTCGCCCGCATCTTCTACCGCAACGCCATCAACACCGGCCTTGCTATCATGGAGTGCCCGGCCGCGGTGGACGCCATCGGCCAAGGGGACGTGGTGAGCGTGGACACCGAAACCGGCACCATCGTGGACGAGACCACCGGCCAAACTTTCACGGCGCAGCCGTTCCCGCCCTTCATCGCCGAGATCATCGAGGCGGGCGGCCTGGTGAACCGCTGGAAGAACAAGTTGGGCCAACAGTAGTTTTACGGGAAAGGAAGCGGTTGTGAAAACCTACAACATTTGCCTGTTGCCGGGCGACGGCATTGGGCCGGAGATCATCGCCGAAGGCGTGAAGGTGCTGGATGCGGTCGGCCGCAAGTATGACGTGGCCTTCAACTACACCGAAGCCCTGCTGGGCGGCATCGCCATCGACGAAACCGGCACCGCGCTGCCCCAGGAAACCCTGGATGTGGCGAAGGCGTCGGACGCGGTGCTGCTGGCGGCAGTGGGCGGCCCGAAATGGGACACCACCGATCCCAACCAGCCGCGGCCGGAACAGGGGCTGCTGGGCATTCGCAAAGAGCTGGGGCTGTACACCAACCTGCGCCCGGTGGCCATTTTCAACGCCTTGGCCAGCGCTTCCACGTTGAAGCCGGAAATCATCGACGGCGTTGACCTGATGATCGTGCGCGAGCTGACCGGCGGTTTGTACTTCGGCATGCGCGAGCGCTTCTACGACGAAGAGGGGGCGGGCGTGAACGGCGCCAACGGGCAGCGCGCCTACGACACGCTGGAGTACCGCGAGTACGAAATCGACCGCATTGCCCGTCAGGCTTTCGAGGCGGCTCGCAAGCGCCGCGGCAAGGTGACCAGCGTTGACAAGGCCAACGTGCTGGAAACCAGCCGCCTGTGGCGCGAGATCGTGCACGCCATCCACGATGCCGAGTATCCGGACGTGGAGCTGGAGGATTTGCTGGTGGACAACACCGCCATGCAGCTGATCAACCGCCCAGCGGATTTCGACGTGGTGGTGACCGAGAACATGTTCGGCGACATCCTCTCCGACGAGGCGGCCCAGATCACCGGCTCGCTGGGCATGCTGGCCTCTGCCAGCCTGGGCGACGGCGTGGCCCTCTACGAGCCCAGCCACGGCAGTGCCCCCGACATTGCCGGTTTGGGCGTGGCCAACCCGCTGGCGCAGATCCTTTCGGTGGAAATGATGCTGCGCTACAGCTTCGACATGGGCGCGGCGGCCGATGACATCCATCGCGCCGTGACCGCGGTGCTGGACGAAGGCTGGCGCACCGGCGACATCAAGGGCCCCGACACCCCTGCCGACAAGGTGGTGGGCACCGTCAAGATGGGCGATTTGGTGTGCGAGCGCATCTAGCGCATCAAAATTGACGGCTTTATAGGATTAGTTCGCATTCGTGGGGCGGAGATTCAATCTCCGCCTTTTCTCTACGGGGCGCTGCGGAAAGGGAGGTGAGGGGCCATGGCGAAATTCGACCCGATTGCCTACATCAACGAGCCGCGCTGGCAAAAGGTGAGCCTGGGGCTTGAGCGCACGCGGCTTTTGTTGGAGAAGCTAGGGCGGCCGCAAGACGCCTTGCGGTTCGTGCACGTGGCCGGCACCAACGGCAAAGGCTCCACCTGCGCCTACATCGAGCGCATTCTGCGGGAGGCGGGCTATCGCACGGGGCTCTTCACCAGCCCGTTCATCCATTGCTTCGAAGAGCGCATTCGCGTGTGCGGCCGCAACATTTCCGTCGAAGCCTTGGGTGCCGTAACGCTTGCGGTGCGGGATGCCGCGTGCGAGGTGGAGGCGCAGCGGGGAGAGCATCCCACGGAGTTCGAGCTCATGTGCGCCACGGCCCTGTGCCACTTCGCCCAAGAGCGCTGCGACATCGTGGTGCTGGAGGTGGGGTTGGGGGGCCGTCTGGACTCCACCAACGTCATAGAGCGACCGGAACTCTGCGTGGTAACCCCCATCGCCCTCGACCACACGGCCATTTTGGGGGAAACCATCCCCGAGGTGGCGGCCGAGAAAGCGGGCATCCTCAAATCCGGTGCGCCGGTGCTCAGCTGGCCCCAGAAGCCCGAGGCCATGGCGGTGGTGGAGGCGCGGGCGGCAGAGCTGGGCTGTCCGGTAACTGTGGCGGACTTCGGGAAGCTGGAGGCGGGGCCGTTGCGGTTAGGGGAGGGGCAGCGGCCCTTCCGCACCTTTACTTATGAAGGAGAGGCCTATCGCACGGGGCTGCTGGGCTGCTACCAGCCGGCGAACGCTGTCATGGCGCTGGAAGCCGTGCGGCTATTGCGGCAGCGCGGCTGGGCAATCCCTGAGGACGCCGAGCGACGAGGGGTGGAGCGGGCCCAGTGGCCCGGGCGCTTCGAGGTGGTGGCAACGGGGCCGCTTACCATCGTCGATGGCGGCCACAACCCCCAAGGGGCCCAGGCGCTGGCGGAATCCCTTGCGGAAGTGCTGCAGGCAACGGGCCAAAAGAAGGCGGTTTTGGCCATGGGCGTGCTGGCGGACAAGGACGTTCGGGCCATGGTGCGGGCGGTGGCGCCGCACGCGGCAGGGTTCGTGCTGTACGCTCCGGAAAACCCCCGCGCGCTTGCGGCCGAGCAGCTGGCCCAGGTAATTGCGGAAGAGGCGCCCGGGGTGCCGGTTGCGTTGGCGCCCGATGCTGCGGCGGCCTTGCGCCAGGCCCGCGCCCAAGCGGGGCCGGAGGGCGTGGCCGTGGCCTTCGGCACCCTCTACGCCATCGCCGATCTCATGAAGGCCCTCGATTAAGCAGTAAAGAAAACGCCCTCCGAAGAGGGCGTTTCCATAAGGCTCAGGTGAGTGCGGCGCTACAGGTTGTCAATGTAGGCAACCACGTCGCCCAGCGTTTCCAGCCCCTCCGGCTCGCCGAAATCGATGTCCAGCTGGTCTTCCAGCGCGCAAATCAGCTCAACGGTATCCAGCGAATCCAGCCCCAGTGTGGCGAATGTGGCCTCTTCGGTGACATCGGCCGGGTCCACATCCAGATTTTCCTGCAGGATGGTGCGAATCACATCGATGGTGGCCATGGGGTTAGTCCTCCTTTTGCACCAGCAGGCCGTAGCCACCGTCGTCGCGACGGTACAGCACGGAAACCTTGTTGGAATCGCGGTCGGTGAACACGAAGAAGTCATGCCCCAGCAGGTCGATCTGCACCAGGGCGTCCTCTTCGGTCATGGGGGTGAACTCGGTTTCCTTGCGGCGCACCACTGCTTCCTCGTCGTCCTGCAGCTCGTTCATCAGCTTGTCCAGGTCGAGGTCGGTCTCCGGCTTGGCGTCCTCGTGGGCGTAGTCCACAATGCGCTCGGTGGCGCGCACGCGCTTGTCCACCAGGCGGGTCTTGTACTTGCGAATCTGGCGAGCGATCTTGGCGGCGGCCACGTCGATGGCGGCGTACATGTCCTCTTCGCTCTCCTCCACGCGCACGATGCGGCCCTTGATGCGAACGGTAACTTCGCAAATGGCCGGCAACGGGTTGGCGGGGTTCTTCTCATGCATAAGGACGACTTCAGTGCTGATGGGATCAGCGTCGATGGCCTTGAGGGAATTGCCGATCTTTTCCTCTGCGTAGCTGCGGAGGGCGTCGGTGATGGCAATCTTGCGTCCCGTCACTGTAATGCTCATAGCGTCCACCTCTTTAATCGTGGCGAATAAAAAACAGCCTTCCGAAAGGCGCCGGGCACAAGGACGGCTTGCTGCATTTGGAATGCGAAGATGCGGCATGCACGGTCATCTGCGGCCCCTCTCGTTTAGCTGCATGAATAGGATAACGCAAATCGGCGAAATGGAGAAAGGTTTAGTGAAATGACCAGAAACAGTTTTCTGACTCGTAACGCAGATTTCGCAGATGAGCGCGGGCAGGCGGGCGATATGGAGATAAATCAAGGACTTTAGTTCAATGGAGTAAAAAGAGCGTTACAATTATTTGTTATTGATTCGCATGGGTTTCCGGGCGAGGTACTGTTAATCCAAATTTGCAAATTCCGGCATGGCGGGCCATGGAGACACGGGCCGTCTGCGTTTCGGCCGTGGTTGCGGGCGGCTGAGGTTTTTCGTTTCCGAAAGGCGGTTGTTGGCTTTGGACAAGTTGTTCATTCCCGAAGTGCAGGGGCACCTTCGCCGATCGAAGGCCGTGGTGGCGCTCACCCATTCCTCCACGAAAGCGGCCATGGCCATGCTGCTGGCGGCGGTGGTTGCCCTGGTGGTGGCCAATACCGGTGCCCACGAGGGCTTCCTTGAGTTCTTCCACACGGAAGTGGTGCTGGGCGTGGGGCCGCTTGTGGGGGAGATGTCGCTAGCCCACATCATCAACGACATTTTCATGGCGGTGTTCTTCCTGCTGGTGGGCTTGGAAATCAAGTATGAAATGACGGTGGGCGAGCTCACCAACATCCGCCAGGCGGCGCTGCCCATTATCGCCGCTTGCGGCGGCGTGCTGGCCCCCATCGTGATCTACAGCATCTTCAACGGCATGAACCCCGAAACCGCCCACGGCTGGGGCGTGCCCACTGCCACCGACATCGCGTTCGCGCTGGGCATCATGGCGCTTCTGGGCAATCACGTGCCCAACGGCATCCGGGTGTTCCTCTCAACGCTGGCGGTGGCCGACGACATCATCGCCATCCTGGTCATCGCCATCTTTTATGGCCAGAGTCCGTCGGTTTTCTGGCTAGTCATGACCGCTGTGGTGATGGTGGTGCTCATCTTGATGAACCGCGCCCACGTATACTCGCTGACGCCGTATCTTTTGCTAGGCGTTGTGCTGTGGTTCTGCGTGTTCAGCTCGGGGGTGCACTCCACTATCGCCGGTGTGCTTTTGGCCTTCACCATTCCGTCTGGTTCCCGGGTAAATCTGCGTACCTTCCTCACTTGGTCGGATGAGCGGGTGAAACAGGCGTCGAGTCAGTTCGATGCCAATGCGCCCATCATGGCCCAGGGCGATTACATGAAAACGGTGAAGCACCTGTCTAAGGTGGCCAATGAGGTTATTCCGCCCGCCACGCGGCTGGAACACGCGTTGTATCCGTGGGTGTACTTCGGGGTGCTGCCGCTGTTTGCCCTCACCAACGCCGATGTGGCCCTGGTGGGCAACGATATTGGGCAGATGCTCAGCAGTCCGGTGCTCTATGGCGTATTTTTCGGCCTGCTTTTGGGCAAGCCCATTGGCATTGTGCTGTTCAGCTGGCTTACGGTGAAGTTCAAGATTGCCGATTTGCCTACCCATTGCAATTGGATGCACATGTTGGGAGCGGGCATCTTGGGCGGTGTGGGCTTCACAATGGCCATTTTCGTGGCGAATCTGGCATTCCCCGATCCGGTATTGGTGGCCGATGCGAAGCTGGGCATCTTGTCGGCTTCGCTGGTGGCGGGCATCCTGGGCTTCGTGTTCTTGTTCGTGCAGGCAGAGCGGGCCAAGAAGCAGGGGCTGAGCTTCGGCGAGGCCACCGACATGATCGATCCGCAATCCGAGGAGCCGTTTGAGCGGATGGCCGAATCCGACGGCACCATCCAAGAGGAGTTCGAGCAGGAAGGGGCCGCTGAGGCGAAAGCGGCCGAGGCTCAAGACGCCGAAGGGCTGCGATAGCTTCCACCCTCTCAGGCCATCAAGCCCCGGCGGTTTTCGCCGGGGCTTTTTTGTTGACTTGCATACCCTCATAGGGTATAAATTACGACAATAATATACCCCCTGGGGGTTTAGAAAGGAGCTTTCATGGATGAGGTGACCGCAGCGGAAGGCTGTTGCTGCCATCACAAGAAAACGCCCCGCAGCGCCGAGCTGCAGGCGGATGTGCAAAAGCGGCTGAACCGCGCCATCGGCCAGTTGAACGGCGTGAAGGCCATGATTGATGAGAACCGCTATTGCGGCGATGTGCTCACGCAGTTGGCGGCGGCCGAGAGCGCCATCCGCCGGGTGCGGGAGCTGTTGCTGAAAGAGCACATGGAAACCTGCGTGGTGGAAGAAGTGCAGGCGGGCAACACCGCGGTCATCGATGAGGTGTTGAAGCTGATGAGGAATTTCGGCTAGGGCGCGGCCCGTTTGGCCGGTGAGGAGCTATCGTGACGGAAGAAAACGGAACCCAGGTGCACGCGCAGCAGCTGCGCCGGGTGGTGTTCGCCGTGGACACCATGCACTGCGAGAAGTGCGTTGCCAACGTGACCAAGCATTTTCAGGAATTCCCCGGCGTGCTGGGGTGCCAAGTGGACTTGGAGGCGCAAACGGCGGCGGTGGACTTTGACGGCGCGGTAACCGATGTGGCGAAGTTGCTGCACGCGCTGGATGACACCAACTTCAAGATTTCCGAGCGGTGCCCGGTACAGCACTGGGTGCTGTTTGCCGTGGACACCATGCACTGCGAGAAGTGCGTTGCCAATGTGATTAGCCACTTCGAGGCGGCGCCCGGGGTGACGGCCGTTCGGGTGGACCTGCCGGGGCAGGTGGCCGAGGTCACCTACGACGGCAACGTCACCAGCTTGGAGCAGCTGCTGCACGCGCTGGACGACACCAACTTCCAGCTGACGGTGCGCGAGGCTTCCGAGCAAAAGGCGGCCGCCCCTGCGGAGGGGGTTTCTACGGAGGGCTCTTCTGCGGAGGATGACTGCTGCCGGGGGGACTCCGCTCGACGCGTCCTCGCGCCGAGCCAAGGTCTCGGCGCTCCTTTGGCTTGTCCGGACCTCGCTCCGTCCCCCCGGCAGCAGCCTGCCATAATGGATTCGGAGGACGGGCGCAGCCGGGAAGGCGCCGCTGCAACCGCCCCTCGTAGGGCAGAGATTCTATCTCTGCCTAAGGAGCAACCGGAAGACGGCGCTGCATCAGCCCCCGTCGCCACCTCGGGCACGGCCAAGATGCGCATCGCTATCGAGGGCATGCACTGCGCCAATTGCGCCGCCACCATCGAGCGCAACTACGCTAAAACCCCCGGTGTCATCAAATGTGCCGTCAACCTGGCCAACAACACCGGCATTGTGGAGTTCGATCCTTCGGTGGCGTCGGTGGACGACATGCTGCGGGTGTTCGATCCGCTGGATTTCACCGCCGAGATAATCCCCGATGACGCGCCTTTGGTGGATGAGCAGCGGCGCGCCAAGGAGAAGGCCCGCGGCCGCCACGACCTGAAGGTTTTCGGCACTGCGGTGGCCCTCACGCTGGTCATTTTCTGCATCGGCATGCTCCCTGGTTGGCACATGGGGGTGGGCGAGGCGCTGGCCAGCGCCTTTGTGCCCAATCCCACCCATGCCCAAGCCATGTTCGCCGTCAATATCCTGCTGCTCGTGCTCACCATTCCGGTGCAGTTCGGTTGCGGCGCCCGCTTCTACAAGGGGGCCGTGGGCAGCCTGCGGGGCGGTTCGGCCAACATGGACGTGCTAGTGGCGCTGGGCACTTCCATCGCCTTTTTGTTCTCGCTGTGGATCACGTTCCAACCGGTGGTAACCGGCGACTGGACCGGCCATTCTGCCATGGCCATCAACGACGGCATGCCCTATTTCGAAACCTGCGCCATGCTGATCACTTTCGTGCTGCTGGGCAAAATTCTGGAAGCCCGGGCGAAGGGCGCCACCAACCAGGCCATCGAAGCGCTGATGAACCTCACGCCGCCGGTGGCCCGCGTGGTGCGCGGCGGCGCCGAAGAGGAGGTGCCGCTGGCCAGTGTGATGGTGGGCGATACGGTTGTGGTGCGTCCCGGCGAGAAGATGCCGGTGGACGGCGTGGTAATTGTCGGTCGTTCGGAAGTGGACGAATCCATGCTCACTGGCGAGCCGCTGCCGGTGCTGAAAGAGGAGGGCTCGGATGTAACCGGCGGTACCGCCAACACCACTGGCGCGCTTACCGTGCGCGCGCTTCGGGTGGGGAAGGATTCCACGCTTTCCCGCATCGTGCGGGCAGTGGAGGACGCGCAGGGGTCGAAGGCGCCGGTGCAGCGCATGGCCGACAAAATTGCCGCCGTGTTCGTGCCCGCCATTCTGGTTCTAGCTGCTATCACCTTCTGCATCTGGTTCTTCTTCGTTCCCGCGGCCGACGGCGCCAACCAGTTCCAGCGGGCGCTGCTGCCGGCTATCGCAGTCATCGTGGTGGCCTGCCCCTGTGCGCTGGGCCTGGCCACGCCCACGGCGCTCATGGTGGGCATGGGCAAAGGGGCCCAGCTGGGGGTGCTCATCAAAGACGGCGAAGTGCTGGAGCGGGTGTGCCACCTGAGCGATGCCGTGTTCGATAAAACCGGCACCCTCACCGTGGGCTCCCCCCAGGTGGTGGAGTGCACGGTGGCGCCGGCGGATTTGCGGCTGGCGGCCGCGCTGGAGGCCAAGAGCGAGCATCCGCTGGCGCGCGCGGTGGTGGACTACGCCGCTGCCAGCGGAGCGCTGGGGGCGGAAGTGCAGAACGCCCATCGTCAGGCCTTTGCCGCTAACGCCGCCCGGTTGCCGCAGGTAGATGGCAAAACGGTGGGGGAGAAAGAAGCCCTTGCCGCCTACGGCAGGCTATTGGCCCAGGCGCTGCCTGCTGCCGCCGATTTCCAAGCGGTGGTGGGCAAAGGCGTGCAGGGCGTCGTGGAGGGCCATACGGTGTTCGTGGGCTCCCGCGTCAGCGTGGACGGTCGCGATGCAGGAGGGTTCTCGTTCCGCGACCAGCCTAAAGCCGGCGCCGCCGGTGCCGTGGCCCAGCTGCGGCGCGATTTCGCCGTTACCAGCTACATGGTTACCGGAGACGCCCCGGCCCCGGCCCGTGAGGTGGCTGCCGAGGTGGGCATTGCCCCCGATCACGTATTTGCCGAGGTGAAGCCGTTGGAAAAGGCAGAGAAGGTGCGGCAGGTGAAGGAATCCGCCGTGGCGGCGCAGAAGGCAAAGGGCCAGAAGGGCGCGGCGCCGGTGGTGGCCTTCGTGGGCGACGGCATCAACGACGCTCCGGCGCTGGCGGCGGCCGACATCGGCGTGGCCATGGCCTCCGGCACCGATGTGGCCCTGGACGCGGGCAGCGTGGTGCTGATGCGCAACAAGCTGAGCGATCTGGTGGTGGCGGTGCGGCTTTCCAAAGCCACGATGCGCAAGATCAAGCAGAACCTGTTCTGGGCCCTCATTTACAACTGCATCATGATTCCGCTGGCGGCGGTGGGCATCTTGGCCCCGGCCTTGGCGGGGGCGGCGATGGCGTTTTCCAGCGTGTCGGTGGTAAGCAACTCGCTGCTTCTGAAGCGGTTTAGGTAGGGTGTTTCGCTCTTTGTTTTCCGTGGGCCGTCCTGCGCAGGGCGGCCCTTCGCGCTATTTGGCCGAGGCTGTTGCGGCGGTTTTCGCTCGCTTGCCCCAGCGGGGCGCCGCTGGGGGGCCGCTGCGTTATACTTTCCGCAGTTTATTCCCCCATAGAGAGGGCTCGTATGAAGAAAGCAGCCTTGGTGCTGGCGGCCGGCGCCGGCACGCGCATGAAGTCCAAAAAGCCGAAGGTGGCTCATGAAATTCTGGGAAAACCCTTGGTGAACTGGGTGGTTGACGCTGCGGAAGCGGCGGGTATGGACCAGGTGGTCACGGTGGTGGGCCACGGCCGCGAGTTCGTAGAGCCCCTGGTGGCCCACACTACCGTGGCGGAGCAGAAGGAGCGCAAGGGCACCGCCGATGCGGTGGCTTCGGCCGCCGATGCGCTGGCCGGCTTCGACGGTTCGGTGGTGGTGCTCTCCGGCGACTGCCCGCTTATCACTTCCGACACCATTGCCGCGCTGGCCGAGCTGCGGGAAACCGCCGATGCCGCCGCGGTGGTGCTTACCATGAAGCTGGACAACCCCTTCGGCTACGGCCGCATCGTGCGCGATGAGGCGGGCCAGGTGCTGCGCATCGTGGAGCAAAAGGACGCCACGCCCGAGGAGGCCGCCATCGACGAGTGCAACTCCGGTTTCTATTGCTTCGACGCGCGGTTTTTGTTCGAGGCGCTTTCCCAGGTGGACAGCAACAACGCCCAAGGGGAGTTCTACCTCACCGACGTCATTGAAATCGGTCGGAAGGCGGGGCGCGCAGTGCTGGCGCTGCAAGCGGAGGACCCGCAGGAGTGCCTGGGGGTGAACTCCCGCGTCCAGCTGGCCGAGGCCACCGGCGTGCTGCAGCGGCGCATCAACGAAAAGCACTTGGCCGCCGGCGTTACCATGTGGGACCCGGCTCAGGTGTGGATCGGCCCCGATGTTGTTATCGCCCCCGACGTGGAGCTGCTGCCCCAGGTGATGCTACTGGGTGCCACTTCCATCGGCGAGGACACCGTGGTGGGCCCCAACTGCCGCCTCACCGACACCGTGGTGGGGAAGGGCTGCGTGATTGACGAGACCATCGCCATCGAGGCGCAAGTGGACGACGGCGCCACCTGCGGCCCCCGCGCCTACCTGCGCCCCGGCGCGCACCTGTGCGAAAAGGCCAAGGCCGGCACCCACGTGGAAATCAAGAAGTCCACGGTGGGGAAGGGCTCGAAGGTGCCGCACCTGTCCTATGTAGGCGATGCCACCATCGGCGAAGGGGTGAACCTGGGAGCCGGCACCATCACCTGCAACTACGACGGCAAGCACAAGCATTCCACTGTTATCGGCGATGAGGTGTTCGTGGGCTCTTCCACCATGCTGGTGGCTCCGGTGACCATCGGCGAAGGCGCCACCATCGGCGCCGGCTCGGTGATCACGAAGGACGTGAGCCCGCACTCGCTGGGGCTGGGCCGCGCCCGCCAGACGGAAATCGAAGGCTGGAAGCCGAAGGCGTAGTTTTCCCTTGTTAATCCCAGGCGCTTGGGGCTTTTCGCCCCTATAATGAGCGTCACTGAGCCGAACGTCTTGAAGGAGAGATTCATGACCGAGATGCAGAAGAGCTTGGCGTTGTTTTCTGGCACCGTTTCGCCCGATCTGGCGGAAAAGATTGCCGATACGCTGGGCGTGAACCTGGGCAACATTCGCCTGGAGAAGTTCGCCAACGGCGAGATTTACGCCCGCTATCTGGAGTCGGTGCGC
>ERZ777306.2061-NODE-2061-length-27569-cov-8.637784_pt1 | contig 27569 bp, 22 predicted proteins | sample MGYA00374966_ERZ777306 | MGnify/ENA primary metagenome ERZ777306 (study PRJEB29329, sample SAMN06343882) | mouse gut metagenome | isolation source: Mouse cecum | place: Austria: Vienna | collected 2014-11-15 ... | reverse complement strand
CCATAGAGCCGTTATGCCATTTGTCGCCGTTTTTAACAAATACAACCAACGCCCCAACTTTTAACACCAAGCTTAGCGGGGCGGGAACATCACGTTCTGCAAAATTGCCGGTCAGTTCGCCGTTATACGCAACCTCTGGCGCGGCTATCTGGGCCAGGCGGCCGGCGTTTATCCGTTCGGCAACGGCACGAAACGGTGTAATCAGCACCGCATTTTCACGACGCGCCGCATCATCTATTTTGCAACTGTTAAAAAATGCAAGTGCACTGGTGTCGCCACCACGCAATCTGGTTAAGTTTTCCAGCAACGCCATATCATTTTGACGATAGACCAAATCGAAATCATATTTTATAAAGTCGGCCCGCTTGAAAACATTGCTGTCAAAGAAATAAGCGTTTTCATATCCATAATTCTGGGCATACAGGCCGGCCGCATCACGCGTAATTACCGGCGGCAATTGAAACAAATCACCAATTGCCAACACCTGCAGGCCGCCAAAAGGCGCATTATTGCGCCGTGCCTGGCGCGCCAGTATGTCCATCGCATCAAGCAGGTCCGGCGCAACCATTGAAATTTCATCAATAATCAGCACATCCGCCCCGGTCAGAATATTGCGCGTTTTCGCCTTAAGCTTTAGAAATTCCGGCATTACAAAATCACGGGGCTGAATCTGAAACATTGAATGTATCGTCTGGCCCGCGATATTCAGTGCCGACACCGCCGTCGGGCATGCACATATTATGCGCTTTTTCGATGCCGACCGCAGATAATTCACAAACGTTGATTTTCCCGTTCCGGCCTGGCCCATAATAAGAATGTTTGAATATGTATTTTCCAGCGCGTTCATGGCCGCGGTCTGGGTTGGATTCAATATCGGGACAAATTCAGACATGACCTTATGTTTGCATATAAGACATAAAAAAGCAACCTTGATAAAATTTAACTTGCAACAAAACAGATTTCATATATAATGTGCGCCGTGGGTTAGTAGCTCAGTTGGTTAGAGCGGAGCGCTCATAACGCTTTGGTCGTGGGTTCAAGTCCTACCTAACCCACCAACTTATTTCCGCCAATGGCGGATTTTTTATTTCTGGGCCACAATATCAGTAAAAATATATTTTTTCTCTTGCGCGATATAAGCGATTTTTTCTATCATTAGCTACAAAAGAGAGGAAGTTATGGAAAAAAAGCGCAGTTTCCTTGGGTTTTTGGCATCTTTATTCGTTGTCTTTTTTATGGCAAATGCTTTTGCCGCGGGGTATACATGCAACGATAAAAAGCAATACACGTCGTGTAATACTAATTATTATCTGAACAAATCCGGCGTTGGAAATGCCTGTCTTTTGTGTTCCAGTGCATCTAATACGACATCTACCGAAACCAAAACGCGTACATGTACGGATGCTGAAAAAACAGCCCTGCATGCAACCGCATGCAGCACGACATCATGTCAAAAAAGATGTAATGGTAACTTTACAGCAGGTACCGGTGGCACTACGGTTGGAACGGGCACATGTTCTGGATGCAGTAGCTATGCCGATTGTACACCCCGGGACCCGGTGGCAACAGCATGTATAACCGAATATTTTTTCAATGACTCCCAAGATGTTTGCGATCCTTGCTCTGGTCAGCGTAATTATGATGAATTAGGCAGAACAACTATTACCGGCGGGACAAGAATCCAGACATGTACCGGTTATCATACGGGCGGCGCCGGCGGCACCAGCGGCAGTGAGGCCTGTACCGGGTGTTCGGCATCCACTTATTCCTGCTCTTGTAATTCTGGCTATCATGTTGTGGGCAGCGGCTCTTCGTGTACATGCGCGCCAAATACCATAGACCTTACCTGTAACCCAGGATTCTATGTCAAAAAAGGCACAACAACCTGTTCAGCCGAATGCCCGGTCAATAAATGGTGCGCCGGCGGGAAACAGACCATCAACTCTTCCGGGGCAACCGCCGACACCGGAATTAGCGGTAGCTGTCCGTCTGGATTCTCGGCACCTGTAAAGAGTACTTCGTACACGGCATGTTTTACATCATGTGTCCAGACATGTTCCGGTGAAGCTCCATGTACATATGCCAATGCTAAATGTCTTTATGATACAAGCTATGAATATACCGGAATCAGGAAATGTCAAAACGCGGCCTGTACCACAACAACCAGCTGTAGCGCCAGTGGAACATGTCCTGTCAGTAGCTTTGTATGTAACGCCTGCTATAAAAAAAATGCCGGGGGAACGGGATGTATTGCTGAAACATATACCCTTACATATCAGCCGGGTGGCGGATCTGGTTCGGTACAATCACAGCTTATTCAGTTTCAATCCACATTTACAACCAAACCGAGCAACACGTTTACACGGGGTGGGTATAACTTCAGCAGCTGGGGTGGTAGCTATCCAAATGCCAACAGTACATATACATATACCAAATGCGGAAATACAACACTGACGGCACAGTGGACAGCATGCAATGCCAGCAATACCGCGGGGGCGTGCAACTGTTCATCCACCCAACACCCAACCGGCAGCGGCTGTGCAAACTGTAGCGTATCATGCAGCAGCGTAAGCGGATTTACGCTGGGTACGTACAATGTATGCAACTCTCAAACCGACAGCATATGTTACCGCAACTGTACAACAGCCGACGTAGCGGGCTCTGCCACGGTAAGCGGAACAGTGACTAAGGGCGGAACCAAGACATGCAAGGCCGATACATGTGATGCAAATCACTGTAAAACAACGGTCGGAACATGTATTACAAAGCCCGCAAACGGAACATGTAATACCGGCGGGGGCGATCCGATTACATGTAACGCCGGCTATCACCTTAACACGGCAAAGACGGACTGTCTGCCGAATACATACAATGTTACCTATTCCTGTGGCGCCGGAACAGGCACGGCCCCAACGGCAAACACGGCAACATACGACGCATCTTATACGCCAAAGTCCAATACATGCTCGCGCGCCAACTATGCCTTTAGCGGCTGGCTGGTATCGGGAACCAGTGATACAAAGCAAGGCAACTTTATATGGAAATATACAGAAAACAAAACCTTTACGGCACAATGGGTTCCGACAAAGTGTCCTGCTAATCAGTATCTGGAAAATGCACAATGTAAAACATGCCCAACATCTCATCCAAAATCTGTTGAGGGCAACAATAACAGCATAAACGACTGTTACAAGGATTGTAATGCCAGCTGTACATCCCCGTCGTCTTGCCCGGCGAACTCCAGCGGCTGTACATTTGATACGACGGTAAAAAAGCCCGGAACACAGAAATATAATTCGTCTTCGTGCGTAATAAATACCGGCGTAAACAGTGCATGTCCGGTAAAAACGCTGGCGTGTAATCGTAACTATTATACGAACGATCAGGTTTGCTCTGCGTGTACCAGCCTTGGTAACGGACAATGGAATACGTCGTTGTCATCAAACAACAGCGGACCAGAAGGCTGTTATGCAACATGCAAAAAACCGTGTACACCGATACAATGTCCGGCACACTCTACCTGTACACATGGCAACGAAGAAAAAATCGGCGGAATATACTACCCCAGCTCTGAGTGTAACGTGGAAAACTTTAGTTGCTCTGTATCAATAACACCGGATCCCGGATACGAGGGCTGTGATGATGGCGTGTGCGACCCGATTGTTGCAGAAATAACCCTGAATCACGAAGGCGGAACCAGCACCGTCAGCAAAATATACCAAAAATACAGTGTTGGATATTCGCTGACCAACTTTGGTGCAACGGTTACCAAAATACCTGTTCCGACACGTGCCACATGGGGCTTTAACGGGTACTTTACAGCGGCCACAGGCGGCGAAAAGATTGTGGACGCCAATGGTAATATTATTGCTGCAAATACAAAGTTTTTACAGAAACAGAACAACACAATATACGCCCAGTGGACACGTCTGACACGTAATTGCGTCGTCGGAAAGGCATATGACGGAACAAACGACGTTAACTGTCCGGCAGGCAAATATTGCCCTGGAACAGGAACGGCGGTAATCGGAACCGCCGGATGTGCAACACAATGTCCGGCCGATGCGGCGGGTGGAACGGTTACATCCGACGTAAACTCTTCGGTTGTCACGGCATGCCGTACGGTGCGCTCTAACCAGGTGTTGGATGATCAAACCGGCCGCGGCGACCAGACCTGTGGGTATAACACATCAAAATCCGATTACTCTGCCAGCTGTACAATTAAAGTTACGGCATGTAATGCAGGATATTATCGTGTCAATGCATCCGATACAGACTGTACCGCGGTCGGCGTCGGATACTATAGCGCGGCATCCCAGCTGACGCGTACGGCATGTCCCAATGGCGGAACAACGGCAGAGACAAACGCGGCAACAGTTCAGCGCTGTTTCAAAACAGGCCTGGATTATGCGGCGGTATACGGCGCCGGAACGCAACGCTGTTATTATTCAAATGGCGAAGGCGCCGCGGCCATATATAACCGCGACTGTGACACCAAGACAATAACCTCATGCCGCGGTGGCTATTGGCTGGATGCCGACGTTACCATGATTGACTGTAGCCCGGTTGGATACGACTATTACAGCGAAACCGACGACGTCGAACGTCATGCATGCGAAGGCGGCGGAAAAACAAACGGTACTATTACAAGCTCGCCATTATCCTGTTTCAAGGATTCGGAAACATATGTTTCGGCACATGGCGGCGGATACAGAACGTGTTACTATACCAGTGGCACAGGCGACAACGCACTGTATGAAACCAGCTGTGAAACGCCGACGCTGACATACTGTGGTGGTGGTTATTACGCAAACATCGTATTAAATCGCGATGACTGTATTGAGGTCGGATACGGATTCTATAGCCCGGCCCCAACCCCCAGTCATTTGGCGGAAAGTTTGGAGAGAACCGCCTGCGAGGAAGGTGCAACAACCAGCACGCCAACCAGTGTATCGGCCGACGCATGCTTTGTCTGCCCGGCAGGTATGGTATGCGATCCGATAACCGGCGAAGAACCTAAAACATGCGCAGAGCTGACCAATGGCACGCATCCGAATTCAGATACCGGAAACACGGATGTTGCAGGATGCTGGCGTGATTGTGCGGTCGCGACAAATGCCGCCACAATGAAAGGACATGATTACTACGGATTGCCGTCAACTTGTGAAATCGACAACTGTAAGGCCGGATTCACGTACAATGCGACGACAAGAACATGTGACCTGTGTCCAGAAGGGTCGTTCTGTGGTGGCGGCGAAGGCAGTGGCGACTGTCCTGAGGGTCAAAACTGTGATGCGCCTAAATCGTGCTCTGACCTGGGCGATGGCAGTTGGGAATATTCCGACATTGGCGCAACAGGTCCAAAAAGTTGCTATAAAAAGTGCGAACAATATAATCTGGATGGCGGAATTGCCGTACCGGTGGCCGATCGTGCGTACTATGCAAACCAGTGCGAGTTCAAGGGCTTTGACATTGATAACAACCCCTGTGATATTGAGGACGGCGTATGTGTGACAACATCATGTAAACCATCTTTTGAAATGGTAAACGGCAAATGTGTTGCATGTAACCGCGATCACGCACTGAGCTATAAAAACACAGGCAACTGTATGGTGGCAACATGCGAGCCGGGCTGGCATCCATACGGCCAGAGCTGTGAAGGCGACATTACCGAGTGCTCTGCCCCGAATGCATTACGCGCTGAAAAGCAGTGGGATTATAAAAAGAATGCATACGGCATCTGTCTGATAAAGCAGTGCGAAGATGGATTCCACATATCGTCCAACGCCTGTGTAAGCGACATCCAGGACTGCACGGTTGAACACGGAACGGGCGAAAAGACATGGAATCATACAACGAACACATGGGGCGAATGTGTAGCAACATACTGTGACCCGGGATGGACGAATGATCCGTACGAAACAAACGAGCCAACCAAGCAATGCGGGCACTGTAAGAACAAGTTCGGTATAAAGGGCGAACTGGCCGTCAGTGGTTATAGTCGCGGATGCACAATATCGGCATGCATGTACCAGGGCGAACTTTATAACCTGGAAAACAACGAGTGCAACCCGATATGCGACGTAAACGGCTATGAGGATGAAACGGGTACGATGAAATGGAACCCGGCAACCAAAAAGTGCGAACGCACATGTAAAGAAGGCTATGTAATGTGGTAAGAAAAAATCCCCCGTCCGCGGGGGATTTTTTCTTATATTATATATGCTACAACACCGTAAACTATACATAATATTTTCACTTTTTTACATAAAATATATGAGATTTTTCATATTTTTGATTTTTTCAAAATTTGATATTTTTTGACAAAAATGAGTCAAGAAAAAAAAGATGTTTTAAATATGAAAAACATCCTGATTTAACATGATTTTTGTCATATTTTAGAGACAAAAAACTTGACAAAACAGGAATGTAAGCTTATGAAAAAAATCATGATTTTGTGCTTTACAAAATTTTACGTATTCCATATAATCCGTGATGTGTGGGGTATATTAGATATGCCTAATCTAATTGGACGGTTTTTTGGCAAAAACAGGGAGGAAGTAAATGCTACGGGAATCAGGGATTTTTTGTCGTCTGAATAGGACTAAAAAAATCCTCCACTTTTTTTCTCTTATACTGATTCTTGTAACATGGTCCTTTGGTGCGTCTGCCGCCGGCTATACATGCCCCACACAGAAAAAATATACATCGTGCAGCTCTGGTTATTATCTTTCCGAATGCGGCGCATCCAGTAATTGGAACGGTCAAACAATTGCATCCAGCAGTCTGAAAGCTGGAAACTCTTGTATCAAGGGAACTAATTCTGCGTATACATATCCTGGCGGAACTGTTTGTCCAAAACCAAACAAGGTAACGTGTGCAGCGGGCAAGTATTTACCGGCAAATAAATCTAGCACTTCAGATTGTACTACGTGTGAAATCGGGTACTATTGTCCCGGCGGTACTTTTACGCCAAACAGCAGTTCAGTCCAAGGACGAAGCAGTTGTGTTGGAAATGCAACAACAAGCAGCACTGGTCAAACATCCGTTTCTGCCTGTATATGCAAGGCAGGATATGGTGGAAACGCCGCATCAACCAGTGGCAGCTGTACAGCATGTACAACTGGTCGCTATAAATCAAGCAACGGGAATACGGCCTGCTCTGTTGCCAGTATCGGATACTACGTCAGCACAACCGGCGCGACATCACAATCAGCATGCACATCATGGCGCGCCAACACAACAACAACAGGTACAGGCTCTACATCAACAAGTGCATGCGTCTGCAAGGGTGGTTACAGACTTAACAGCACAACATGTACGGCGTGCTCCACGGGAACTTATAAATCCGCCGCATCAAATGCAACCTCCTGTACATCGGCAGGTATCGGATACTATGTCAGCACAACCGGTGCAACATCACAATCGGCATGTACAGCGTGGCGCGCCAACACAACAACAACCGGTACGGGTTCAACATCAACAAGTGCATGCGTCTGCAAGGGTGGTTACAGACTTAACAGCACAACATGTACGGCGTGTTCCACGGGAACTTATAAATCCGCCGCATCAAATGCAACCTCCTGTACATCGGCCGGTATCGGATACTACGTCAGCACAACCGGCGCGACATCACAATCGGCATGTACATCGTGGCGCGCAAATACCTCTACAACCGGTACGGGTTCAACATCAACAAGCGCATGTGTTTGCAATATAGGATATGGCTGGAACGGTTCGGCATGTGCAAGCTGTGGCGCCGGAACATACAAGACATCCAAAGCAAATAGCGCCTGTTCCAGCTGTGGGGCGGGATACTATTGTACAGGCGGCTCACATCGGGCGTCCTGCAGTTCGATTTCCGGGGTTTCCGTGGCGGGCGGAAGTTATACTTCGGTATCTCCATATAACGCTTCTTCAACCTGTCGATATACGGCACCGGCCAAAACTATTGGCGGATGCAAAACGGTTACCAGCAATCAGGTCTCATACAGTGGGTCCGCATGGGGAACCAGCACTTATTCGGTTACCGCAAATCCGGGTTATATTATCGCCAACAACAACACTGCAAATGCAACCTGTTCGCAATGCAACGGCGCGGTATGGTCTGCAGGCGGCACGGCAACGTCGTGCAGTGGATGCCCCGCCCAAACATCTGGCTGGACTCGCAATTCTGGCGCGGGTTGGAGCGCGGTGACACAATGCAACCAGACAAAAAATGTTGGCGGAAACTGCAGCGCGGGTGTACTGCGCCAGAATGCAACCAGCACAACGGCATGGGGTGCGTCAACAATCTCAACCGCATTGCAGGCAAAGGCTGGATACATTGTCAACGGCCAGACATGTACAGGATGTTCGGCCGGCACATACAGTGCGGGCGGTACTGCAACATCGTGCAGTGCATGTACAACACGCGCTAAGTACAGTGGCGCCAATGCCTCTGCGTGCACAAATGTTAGTTCCGGATACTATACCACCGGATGCAATACCAGCGGCAATAACTGTACCGGCCAAGCACAATGTACAGGCGCAACATACTGTAGCGGCGGTGTTAATAATAACTGTCCGGGCAGCTATACCGCCAATACCACAAACGGCAAAACCGCCGCAACACAATGTACAATCAATGTGGGCGCAGGAAAACATATAGGAACCGCCAACAGTTCTACAATCTCAAATTGTGCGGCCGGCCAATATCGTGCAGCGCATACTGTAAACTATGGCAGTACGTCTAGCTGTAGCAGTTGCCCAAGCGGCTATACATCCAATGCGGGGTCGGCCGGGGCCGAAACATCATGCTATATCAACGTTGCCGGCGGTAAATATTTAGGCACCGAAAAGGGAACCACGCTGTCAACATGCGCGGCTGGAACATACAAGGCAGCACATACTGTAAATTATGGCAGCAAGTCCAGCTGTGCGGCATGTACGGGCGCAACTTTCTCTGGGGCGGGCGCCGCCAGTTGCACCAACTGTCCCTCAGGATATACAGCTAATACCGCATCAAACAAAACCGCGAATACACAGTGTCAAATTTCTGTGAGCGGGGGTCACTATATCGGCGCATCCGGCCAAAATAGCGGAAATTGGGGAACGTGCGCGGCGGGTACCTCAAAGGCGGCACATACCGTAAATTATGGCAGCACGTCCAGCTGTGGCGTATGCACAGCCAACAATACTTATTCGGCGGCCGGTGCGACATCGTGCAGCACGTGCCCCACGGGATATGCAAACACCGGTACGACAGCCGCGGCACATGCAAACGCAGCATCCTGTAAAATAAGCGTTGCTGCAGGTAAATATTTGGCCACAGCAAACGGAACAGCACTGACTTCTTGTGCGGCGGGGAAATACAAAGCGGCACACAGCGTATCTTATGGTTCCACATCCAGCTGTGATACATGCGGTGCGGGAACCTATTCAGGAGCGGGCGCGGGCAGTTGCAGTGCATGTTCCGGAACATTGCAATATCAGGATGCCACGGGCCAGTCATCATGTAAAACGGTATCTTCGGGATATTATAAATCCAGCAACAGCGCCCAGACACAATGTCCCGCGAATTACCGTAATGGCGGCGCCGCGGCAAATATAAGCGGATGCACGGCATCATGTGCCGCCGGCAGCCGCGTTACAACCGCAAATGGCGCATGTACCGCGATAACCACCGGGAATGTGTATATGCTGGCACATAATGTGACATATGGCAAAACATCAGCCGCGGCAACATCTTGCCCCGGCGGGTACAGCATCAGCGGCACGTCCCAGACAGACCATGACGCAAAGAACGACTGTAAAATAAATTGCGGCGCCGGAACACGTGTTGCATCCACGGACGCAACATGCAGTGGCGTTGGAAACGGATATTACATCGCGGCGCATACGGTATCTGCGGGCTCTATATCGGGGGCGGCAACACAGTGTCCTGCGGCATACCCGAATTCTGATGCGGGCGCCGGCGTTATCACAAAATGCTATAGCGGGCAAAAATCGCGTGCATGGACCGGCGGTCAAACAGCATGCGATACTCCCGCCAACAGCTATGGCCATACTTGCAACAGTTGCTCTAACCCGGCATGCAGTTATGTTGCGTTCTCTAACAGCGCCGGCAATGGTGACGGAACTATAAAAACAGGATGCGGAACAAATAATGCCGCATGCAAGCAGACAGTAAAAAGCTTTACATGTAATGCCGCATATTATGTAAACGGTGCCGCATGCAGTGCATGCAGCGGGCTGGGCGGGGGCTTTTATCCCAACAGCGCGGCCGGCAATACCGGGGGCGCGACCGCGTGCAAGACAAACAATCTGGCCGGCCAGTATATCGCAACCGCAAATGCAACCAGCGCCACCGACTGTGGTGCGGGCAAATACAAAGCCGCACATCAGGTTGCATACGGCAGTACGTCCGCATGCAGCACAGCATCTGCGGGACATTATGCGCCGGGTCCGCGCAGTGCATCCCAGACACAGTGTGTTGCCGGCTCTTATAGCACGGCGGGGGCGTCGGGATGTACGGCATGTGGTGCGGGAAAAACATCTGCGGCCGGGGCAACCGCAGCCAGTGCATGTACAAACTGTACCGCGATTGCAAATATAAACACATGGGCAACGCCTGTTTGGAACACAAACAACACGATGAGTAATCTGTGCAGTGTTGCAACATGTAATGGCGCATCGTATAAAAACGGCAACACATGTCCGACATGCCCGCCAAACTATGGTGTGAACACGGCAACAGGCAAAACATCCATCGGCCAGTGTCAGACATCCTGTGCGGCCGGATACGCGGTTCAAAATGTGAACGAGGCATGCAAAATAATCCCTAGCGGGTATCAGACAGGAACGCACCGTATCGGATATGGTTCTAAAACCCCGACGGCCGTCGACAGCACGTCCCCAAAGGCAGGGACCTGGTACAGCTGTCCGACAAATTATAGTGCGACAGGAACGGCGGCCACAGACCACGATGCTCGCATCGACTGCAAAATAAGCTGTGGTGCGGGCACCCGGATTGTAACCGCGGACGCGGCCAGTTGCACCACCCCGGCAGGCAACTGGTGGGTTGGCGCACATACGGTTGGCGCTGGAACTACATCAACTGTGAACAATTGCTTGAATAATTATACCATCGCCGGCACTGCGGCCACAGACCACGACGCGGCCACAGACTGTAAGATAAGCTGTGGCGGGGGTTATTACATTGCGGCGGCGAATGCGACATCCTGCAGCAGTGTTGGTGCCGGATACTGGACGGGCGCCAGTGTGGTATCCCAGGGCAGTACCGGTTCGCGTACGGCCTGTGCGTCGGGTCTGACCACAATAGGCTATGGTGCTGGTGCGGACGAGTCTGGGGACTGTGGACGTATAATGCACTTTGGGGACAGCAAGCTGTACCTGCGCAGTACGAAGAAGACGACCCCGTCGTTGAACGTAAAGGTTGGTGGCAAGACGTATTACGGCAACATGAGCACGTCGACCAAGGGCAAGTTGCGTATTAAGAAAGACGCAACCACGTACAGTGTTCATGACGACAGTATGTAGGTATATGCCCCGCCGCAATCAGGCGGGGTTTGTTATAATATTTGACCAGCATTCGTTATACATATAATATATAAGCAAATGAAAAAATATGATGTTGCAATTATTGGGGCGGGCGCCGCTGGTCTGGCGGCGGCGGGACGTGCCGTGGCACGCGGACGCAGTGTTGTCATTTTTGATATGGGCGAAACACCTGCACGAAAAGTTGCGGCCGCCGGCGGCGGGCGATGCAATTTTACCAACATGGCGGCGGCACGTGACAAATATTTTGGCGGGAATCCTGATTTTGTACGCGGCGCCCTGGCACGTGTTACGCCGGCGGATATTCTGCAATGGGTTGAAGGCCACGGATTACAAGCTATAGAAAAAGCCCCGGGGCAATTATTTTGCCGCAGTGGCGGCGCCGACATAGTAGCGTCATTGATGTCCGACGCAATGGGCGCCAGGATAATAACAAATGCCACAATCGACAATTCCAAATTTAAAGACGGCAATTTTATTATCACATCAAACAACATTGAATTCAGCGCAACCAGCCTGATTGTTGCAACGGGCGGCATATCTTTTGCAAGTTTGGGCGTATCCGATGCAGGCTATAAAATAGCAAAAGATTTCGGGCACAAAATTATTCCGCCCCGCCCTGCACTGTGCGCAATTGACACTAAAACATTTCCCACGCAATGGGCCGGAATTTCCATACCTGTTCATATTACAGCAAACGGCCGCAACATTAATGGCGATATGCTGTTTACACATTTCGGCATTGGGGGGCCGGCGGTATATTCGGCATCAGTGGCGCCGGCGACATCTGAAATACGGATAAACCTGATGCCCGGGATTAACATGGACGAATGGCTGCGCGAAATGAAACGCAGTGCCGGGCGAAAATCTTTGTTTACAATATTGTCCGAACACATGCCAAAACAAATCGCGCGTTATTTTGCCGGCGAACCACGCAACATGGCAGACTTTCGTGATACAGACTTGATCAATATTGCACAACGAATTAACAGCATTGTTATCCCGGCCGGCCAATGGCGACATCATGGCATGGCCGCGGCCGAGGTTACTTTTGGTGGTGTTGATACATGTGATATTTCATCGAAAACAATGGAATCCAAAATTCAACCCGGCCTTTTCTTTGCAGGCGAAGTCATGGATATCATCGGCGACCTGGGCGGCTACAATTTACACTGGGCATGGGCATCGGGAAGAATAGCCGGGGAAAATGCATAAAAAATGCGCCGTTTTGGCGCATTTTTTATTCCGGCTGTAAAACCATTATATTTCCATCATTAACGATTAAATCGGCGTCATCAGAATATGTTTTGTTGCCCGCCCAAACACGATATTCATATGATGTATTTGGGTTACCCTCTATCTGGATGACATGGTGACGCGTTTCCAGCGTCAAATCGCCATCACGCGGAACAGAATATTTTATTTGGGATGCGGTCGTAACATCAGGCTGGTCTATAACCACGGTCTGATATTCAACATCATCTGCATATTCCACATACTCTGTTGGCGCAGAATGCGAAACACATCCGCATAAGGCAACAACACCGACCAATAAAAATATATGTTTTCCTTTCATGATCTATATTATATCACATATTTTCAATTATCCTAAGCCTTATTTTTCAATACGCGTCAAGTCGCGCGATATATCGCGTGACAGCATATCCACCATTTCCCCCAATTTACGAACATAATCTGCATAATCATCGGCGGAATCAGAACTATATTCAACACGGCGTGTACGCAGTGCATTTCCATCGGGGCCATTTATGGAATATGACGCATCCATCCGTACGGTTCCCGGCAGTGCACCATCCATGCGATAAACCTCAACAAAAATGGTATAATCCGCCGGCGTGCCGATAAAATCGACGCTTTTTACCGATGCGCCCGTTATGCGCGTGCGAATTCCGTCCATTATGCGCCGCCCCAGCATTGGCGACAAATTTTCCGCCCAGCGATTGTCCTGGCTGATATTTACCGCGACACCATCTGTGGTGACAATCTGGGGGCGGTCCATATATTCAGGAATCTTTATACGGGCGACATCAACGGACATTTTATCTGCAGAAATAGCCCGGCCATTTACATCATCACCCAGTGAATAATATGCAGGCCCGCTATACCGATTAGCGCATGCACACAAAATAGTGGCAAAAACAACGGCGATATATTTTTTCATTTGTTATTTCCTCCCCCGGATAAGCGCGTCGGGATGCTGTTCGAGATAATCGATCAAATTCCGCAGGGAATTTGCCGCGCGACTGACATCTTGGACGGCATGATTAAAGTTATTAAGAGTGGCGGCTGATTTATTTGACAGCTCTCGGCTAACCCGGGCGGCCGGGCCTAATATCTCTTTGAACTCTACCAGCGTGGTGTTTAGATTTTCAACAACATCCTTGAACGGTATGTTTTCAAAATTCGACGACAGCTCTGTCAGCGACGACAGGGTTGTTGGAATTTCTATTACCCCGTCGACCTCTCCTTTTGTCATTTTGGTTTTTGCAGGCTTTACATCCAGTTCTATCATCAACTGGCCTGTTAGCAGGTTCTGATTTATTAAACGCGCATGCAACCCCTTTGCAATCAGTGCCGATATCAGCTTTTCTTCGGACCAGTCTTCGTGACCAGATGGCGTGGATATTATTTTCTGAATGTTGTTAAAAGCAATATAAACAGGGATGTTAAATTCATGAGTCTTGATGTCAGGAACTATCTCTATTTTTACAACCTTGCCTACCTCAACCCCGCTTAACACAACCGGCGACCCGATGGACAGCCCCTTTATCGATTCTTGAAAATACATAACGTACAAATCTTTGTTACGGTTCCGATACCCGGCCCCGAATGCAATTATTATTATCGCCAGGAATGCAAAAATTCCAGCCAAGATAAAGGCGCCAACTGTTTTTTTATTTGCTTGAGGTCTCATTTATTTTTTCCCCCTGGTTAAAAATTTCAATACGTCCGAATTGGGCGGCCGACGCAACAAATCGTTCGGATTACCCCGTGCCGTTATCGTATGTGCGGTCGGGTCCAGAAATATGGAATCCTGGCCGACTGCAAATATGGAATCCAAATCATGCGACACCATTACGATTGTTGTCCCCAGGCTACGATTAATTTCTAATATCAGCCTGTCCAGATTTCCTGCGGATATCGGATCCAAACCGGCAGACGGTTCATCCAGCAGCAGGATTTCCGGATCCAGCGCCAATGCACGGGCCAAACCAACACGCTTTTTCATACCACCAGACAACTGTGATGGATACATATTTCCAATTCCGGGAACACCAGCCAGCGCCAGCTTTTCCGTAACAATTTTTTCAATACGTTCCGCCGAATAGTCTGTATGGCGCAGCAACGGCAACGCAATATTTTCCGACACGGTCATAGAGGTAAACAATGCCCCACCCTGAAACAGCATGCCTATATTTCGCATGGTATCACCATCGACCGAAGAAGACGCAACCTCTATCTTTCCGCGCAGCGGCTTTAACAGCCCCGCCATTGCACGCAACAACGTACTTTTCCCGCATCCGCTGGGGCCCATTATTACAAACACTGTACCACGGCTGATTTCAAATGATATGTTTTTCAATATCGGTGATTTATCATATCCGACACTGATACCGGAAAGACGAATAATCGCATTTTTCATATCCCCAGCACCTCAAATACAAACGTGATAAACCCGGTGGCAACAACCATCCACACAATGGCAGAAACCACCGCACGCGTTGTCGCGACACCAACCGCACCGGCATCACGGCCACAATAAATTCCATAATAACATCCGCACAGTGCAATTATTATGCCATATACCCAGCCATGAAATACGCCCACCAAAAAATTCTGCATTCCCAACGCCTGTATTGTATATGACGTATATTCCCCCAGCGGTATGTGAAACATGCCGCACCCAACCGCGGCACCACCCAAAATAGCCATAAAATCAGCCAGCAATGTTAAAATAGGCATGCAAACAGACATCGCGACCAACCGCGGCAGAACCAAAAAATCCATTCTGTTTATCCCGATTACCCGCAACGCATCCAGTTCCTCGTTCACGCGCATTGTGCCTATTGTTGCCGCATATGATGCCCCCGTGCGGCCGGCCATTATAATACCGGTCATCATTGCACCCATGATGCGTATGGCCGCAATGGCGACCAAACTGGCAACATATACCTGGGCGCCAAACAGTTTCAATTGAGCCGCACCAACAAACGCCAAAATCAAACCAATTAAAAAACTTATCAGGGAAACAATAAGAACCGCGCGCGGCCCAACCGTGTCAAATGCCGCCCACCAATCGACACGACGAACAAACACCCCGCCACGAACCCAGCGAACAACAGATGCAAACGCAGCATTTATAAACCCCAGGCCGCGGCATAGTGCTGAAAAAATACAAATTCCCCAGGCGCCGACATCTTCGATAAAGTTATTTGCGCGCCCAGAGGACGCCGTATTGCGACGTTGAGAACTTCTTAGAAAACAGCCTGTGTTTTGCGCCAATTTTCCTTCCTACCCTTTATGTCTAATTAGAATATCATAAGGGTAATTTATGTGCAACCATTATAAGAATAAATCATTAATTTTTTTAATGTTTTTGTTTACAATTCAATAAATATTGTGATAATATTCCTTTTACAGGAATATAAATGACTATACGTGAACGTTTAACAAAACACAAAAAATGGAAACAGAATCCGATCGAGCATGCATTGCATGCCGCGGATAAGGCCGCACGTGCGGCCCCGCAAATTATAAATTTGCGGGGATTGTGCGATTTTTTAAAATCTCACTACGGAATAACAAACGTTACGCCCGTTGCATCAATAATATGTAATAAATTCCTGACCGGCACGGACGCCAATGGGCGAGAATTGTTTATAAAAACGGGTCATCACACAGGAATCTATGAAAATGAATATAATATGGGACGCCGTCTATATGACATAGACCCGGAGCATTTTTTAGAGCCACTGTATTACAACGATTTTGATACATTTAACTTTTTTGCAAATGAATATGCACGCGGCCAGACACTAAAAACCGCAATCATGACGAACGCGCTGAGCCGTGAACAAAAATCGCGAATAATAAATGATATATGGATGATTTTTTCCGCCATGCGAAAATCCGACGTTGTTCATCGCGACGTGCGGCCAGATAATCTTATGATTATTAACGGGCGATTGGTATTAATTGACTTTCAGTTGGCGGTATCCAAAACAAATTTTGTGGAACTGGAATATTTGGCGCAACGCCCGAATCGTCTGCGCAAACTGGGCGGCACAAAATATAGATACAAACCGTTCGTATGGGATGACGCCTATTCATTGTTAAAAGTTATGGAATTTGTGGGCCGGGATAAATACTACGGTATGCGTTACGACATAATTTATAAACACATAAAAGAACATGTTGGCCAAGACAAGCTTAAGACATCTGTGCGAGAAAACGATTTTCATCGTATGGTGCGCCATATACGGGCACTTCATCTGTAGTGTGACGTCAAATTCCGATTAACCCACAATATTTTATAATTAATAAAAAAAGAGGCAATCACCACACGAACACCATGTCCGCCAAAAATTAACCCGCCATGCGGCGGGCAAATTTCTGGCGGAGACGAAGGGATTCGAACCCTTGATACCGTTGCCGGTATACTACATTTCCAATGTAGCGCACTAGACCAACTATGCGACGTCTCCTGGTCTGGTTTGCAGATTATTCCGCATCGTCCGCGGCAACCTCTGCCTCCTGCTCAATCTCGGACGCATCGGCCGGCGCATCAACCAATGCATTTTCCAATTCTGCATCTATCTCGCGCAGTAACGGATCCTCGGCACCGATTTCCAAAGACGCCTCGTCTGCGGATGGCATCGGCGATTCCTTGTACGACTGTATGAATTCATGACGAACGTTTTCAACGTCCAGACGGCCACTGGCAATTTCACGCAGGGCAACAACTGTCAGTTTGTCGTTTGTTTTTTCAACAACGGATTCTGCACCGCCGTTCAAATCGCGAACACGCTGGGACGCCAGCATTCCAAGCTCATAACGGCTTTCTACAAATGGTAATGTATCTGAATTCGTTGTACGGGCCATTTCAAATCCTTTGTTGAAATCGTTTTTAACCCCGCTATAATGCCCTAAGGATGTGAAAAATGCAAGCAGAAAATAATAAAAACGATATTCGCACGCTCTCTTTCGGATGCAGACTTAATTCCCTGGAATCGGAAAAGATTCAATCTATGCTAAGCGGGCTTATCAATACAGCCATAATAATAAACACATGTGCTGTTACCGCCGAAGGTGAACGCCAGTCAGGCCAGGCTGTACGCAAAGTCGCCCGCGAAAATCCAAATGTTCCATTATTTGTAACAGGGTGTGCTGCAACCCGCAACCCGGCATTATTCACAGAAATTCCAAACACTTTCGTTATCCATAACAGAGAAAAAATGCGCCCAGAGGCATATACTGATGCCATCGCCGGTGCACCTTGCGACATAAATGCGGCAAAAATAACATGCTTTAATCATCGCGCGCAACAAATGTCAAAACAGTTTATCCAGGTTCAAAATGGATGCAACCATAGATGCGCATACTGTGTAACACGCCTGTTGCGCGGCCCGGCGGTATCATTTGAATATTCCACAATCTTAGCCGATGCAAACGCGGCAATAAAAAACGGATTTTCAGAAATAGTTTTAACCGGCGTTGATATCGCCAGCTATGCGGCGAACGGAATGCTGATATCCGATGTATGTCGCGCATTGTTACGTGATGTGCCCGGGATTGAGCGCCTGCGCCTGTCTTCGATGGACCCGGCATCCCCTGAAATATTCAAAATAATAGATTTAATGGAGCAAGATCCGCGCATGATGAGGCACATGCATTTATCTATGCAGTCGGGCAGCGACACCATTCTGGGCGCAATGGGTCGGCGGCATAATGCCGCGCTGGTCAGACGCATTGCGGCGCGCGGGGCTCAAATTGGCCTCACGTTCAGCTGGGACATTATTTGTGGTTTTCCCGGCGAAACAGATGAGCTGTGGCGCGAAACAATGCAACTGGTACACGACACACGACCAATAAAAGTGCATGCCTTTCCGTTTTCGCCGCGCCCGGGAACGCCGGCCGCAGATATGCCGAACCAGGTGCCGCGCGAAATATCAAAACAGCGCGTAAAGGACATATCAGATGCGGCGGGACGTTTGCGCACCGAATTCATGACCACACAGGTTGGGAAAACTGTTCAGGTTTTGGTGGAACAAAATAATTCCGCACGCGACCCGCACGATATTTGTGTAAAGATTATCGGGGCAAAAATACCGGCACGCTCTGTATGCAACATTGTTGTCACAAACATAAAAGACGACGCTTTTGTTGGGACGGCGGGATAAAAAACTGTTGCCATTGGCTTAATATTATTGCTAGGATTGGGGTATCATGAAAAAGAAGATTTTTATACTGTTTTTATCCATTATTACCGGTACGGCCCATGCTGAATTTTCTACAAAGGCCAAGTCCGCCTTTCTTATAGATTATGATTCGGGGACGGAAATCGTTGCAAAAAACGCAGATGTTTTAATGCCGCCATCATCTATGATAAAGCTGATGACGCTGGTGGTGCTGTTTGACGAAATAAAGGCCGGCAGAATCAGCATGGACGACCGTATAACGGTTGGAAAAAATGCAGACTATAACGATCCAAAATGGTATCCGGCCAGTAAAATCTGCCTGGTAGAGGGTCAAACAATAACTGTACGCGATTTGATTTTGGGCCTGATTGTGTTGTCCGGGGGCGACGCATCGGTTGTTGTGGCGGAAAAACTGGCGGGGTCCGAGGCCGCATTTACAAAAATGATGCAGGACAAGGCGCGTGCAATTGACATGCCGCAATCTACATTCGGAAATGCATCCGGCCTGCCCGACCCAAATAATTTGATGACCAGCCGCGAACTGGCGACGCTGGCATATCACATAATATCGGATTATCCTGATATATATCCAATGTTTGCAACCAAACGTTTTGAATTCGGCGAACATAAAACCGACTGGTGCCGGGAATGGGGGCGCACACATACGGTTAATTATAACAAATTACTGTTTATAATGCCGGGGGCGGACGGATTAAAGACAGGCCACACCGCAGATGGCGGATATGGTATGGTCGCCAGCAGCAATGTTGGCGGGCGACGCCTGATTGGCATAATCAACGGATTTAACGGAAAGGGTCACGATGCACTGGCCGGGGAAATGAAAAAACTGTTGAATTACGGGTATGCCAACACCACAAACAAACTGTTTTATCATGCCGGCGACAAAATTGCCGCAATTCCAGTATGGTATGGCCGGGCACCGCATGTAATTGCCACCGTAGAGAAAAATTTTGCGATAACACTGCCAAAATCAAACAGCATGGCGGGATTGCGCGTATTGGCGCGTTATAACGACCCACTGGCGGCACCAATTGCAAAAGGCGACCAGGTCGGCGAAATAATAGCTGAACAAAACGGCGTCGTTATTGCACGGGCACCATTGGTGGCGATGGATAAAGTTTCAAAGACTCAGTTTTTAGGGCGTGTGTTTCGTAACCTGCGCGTAATGTTTGGAGGCCGCTAAACCAATGGCACCAAAGAAAGCACCAGAATACACTTTTCCCGCACCGATGGATAACGACACACTGGTCGGCCATGCGGATATTTTACAGTCATTCATGAATGCATGGAACGCACGCGATGCGCATCCCATCCACCCGGTTTGGATGCTGACCGGGCCACGGGGAATCGGCAAGGCAACGCTGGCATACAAAATTGCAAAAAACGTTTACGGAAATGTGGGCGATTTTTTTATCATTGACCTGGCACGCAACATTGACAAAGACGGCAAAAACAAATCCGACGGCAAAGTTATATCGGTATACACCGTACGTGCAATGATTGAACGTATGCGAATGTCATCAATGTCGGGCGAATGGCGCGTTGTATTGATTGACTCTGTTGACGAATTAAACACCGCGGCGTCAAACGCAATACTGAAACTGTTGGAAGAGCCGCCGGCAAAGACACTGTTTTTACTGGTTACGCACCAACTGGCAAATGTTTTGCCTACGGTTCGTTCCAGGGCACGCGTTGAAAAAATGCGGCCGCTGACCATTGCGCAGTTGCGCGAACTGTGCGCAAAATTTATACCAGATGCGGACATCAGTACGGCAACACTGAAACTGGCCAACGGCAGTTTCGGGAAAATAGCATCACTTAAATCATCTGGCGGCGATGTCATATACGAAGACTTGATTGAGTTGCTGAAAAATCCGCGCGCCAGTTACGGCGACATAATGGCAATGTCGAAAAAAATTGCACCCAATCCAGCGCTGCATGGAATATTGCTGGATGCGGTGGCGGGATTTGGACTGGCCGACATGTATCCTGCGACAACACATGCAATTGCCGATATTGCACGGGTAAATCTGGAGCCTGAAATAGCGGTATTTAAAATCATTGCGGATATAAAAAAATGCTTGTAGACACACACTGTCATTTGACGGATTCCACAATGTCTGGCGCCCAGTTGGGGGATGTTTTGCGCCGCGCACACCAGGCTGGCGTGGGAACAATTATTTGTCCCACCGCCGACCCGGCAGATATTCCCGCCGCGCTGGATATTGCAAAAAATCACGACAATATTTTTGTTACAGCGGGCATACATCCTGAATACGCCGGCGCCGATGCCGACGCATATTTGACGGATACGGTACTGCGGAACCCGCGCGTGGTGGGCATCGGTGAAATTGGCCTGGATTATCATTACGGCGCAGAAAACCGAACCGCCCAAATAGAACTGTTTCTGAAACAGATTGACATTGCGCGGCGCAGTGGGTTACCGGTGGCAATTCACACCCGCGAGGCAGAGGCCGACACCGCACAAATCCTGGGCGGCGACGTCACAGGTGTAATGCACTGCTATACCAGTTCATGGGATTTGGCAAAAAAAATGCTGGACCGCGGATTTTTCTTTTCAGCCAGCGGAATTCTGACATTTAAAAACTCTGATGAAATTCGTGAAACTTTTAAGAAAATCCCAATTAACAGAATTGTTATTGAAACAGACGGCCCCTACTGCGCCCCTGTGCCGCATCGCGGAAAAAAATGCGAACCGTTTATGGTTGCCGATACCGCACGTGTTTTAGCCGACTTGCACGGTATCGAGTTGCCAGAACTGGACATGATTCTTAGCGAAAATGTTCAAAGACTTTATCCTAAAATAACATTATCATAGTAATTGCTTTTAGTTGGGCAACGTTGTAAAATATTAGCGATGGCACGGCAAATTATTAAATCAGGTCAGGTTTCTGAAAATCGCAAGGCGCGATATGCGTACTCTATCGAAGACACGATAGAGGCCGGCATCGCATTAACCGGGGCCGAGATTAAGTCCATTCGATACGGCCTGGTTACAATCGTAGACGGGTTTGTTCAGAAAAGAGACGACAATCTGATGCTGGCCGGGATAGAAATCCAAAAATTACCAACCGCGGCACGTATTACTAATTTTGACGAACGCCGACCGCGCCAATTACTGTTGCATCGCGCCCAGATTAACCGTTTGGCCGGGAAACTGCAGGACAAGGGTGCAACAATAATTCCATTAAAGCTGTATTTTAACAACCGCGGCCGTCTTAAGGTTTTGCTGGGGGTGGGATATGGAAAAAATAAAATAGACAAGCGCGAAACAATAAAACGCCGCGAGTGGGATAAAAACAAGGCCAGAATTTTAAAAAAGTCGTAAAGTATGAATGCATCCAAAATCGTTACAGAAAGAGATTATCCGCCGGTTGGCGGATCTTTTGCTTGTATAAACATAGGCGCGCGATTATCATTGAATAACAGGGAAAGGGGTATGTCATGAAAAAAATATTCGCGACAGTATTGTTTATATCGGCACTGGCGATGCCAATATGCGGACACGCCAACCGGCCGGACGGCGATTTGCCCCAGTATGACAATCTGCCAAGCAATCCAAATATGTGCTGGGAAAACGGCCAAATGGTTTATTGCCCGGCCAACGCCCCTAAAAAATCAAAAAAACATAAAAACACCGGCGAAATTGTTGTTATTTCTGTTGCCGTGGGCGCGGTGTTTGTTGGCGCAATGTATTATATATTTAAAAAGATGCCATCTGAAAAAAATCCCGGCCAGGTTAAATTAATGGAATTTTAGCAAACGCCCCAATTTGGGGCGTTTGTTCACAGTATCTCATATCAAGAACCAGAATAATAACAGTTTGCCGCATACACCCCCGAACCATTAGTTTCATTAAAAGCGGTGTCTTTTGGAATATAGCACTCAGAACTCTGCAGCGCACCCGGCCCAGACGTTGTGCCCGGCGCATCACATGGGGTGCAGCTGCGACTGAAACATCTGTTTTCCGGAGCACCGTAATAGCCTTTTGCGCATCTGTAACTGGTCTCGGCAAGACATAAATTATTTACACACCCTTTGCTTGTTACCTTTTCACAGCCCGTTACCATTTCGATAGAGGTCGTACCAACGCATGTTAAGGGATCACAGTCAATACCCTCCCCTGGTTCTATTTGACATGGGGGACAGCAAAGGGGACCATAGTCGCTACATCTGTCCAAAGTATGGTACCTGCAGTCAAGACAATCAATAGGACCCACTGCATCGGTTGCATTGGCCGCATTTATATATATTAGACCAGACCCAAGAGCGGTCAATATTAATTTAGCTTTCATTTGCTCGTATCTCCTGTTCGTTTTTGCATCGAAAAAACCACCCAAAATATGAGTGGTCAGGAGGTTCAGAACAATCGTATGAATTGTGTGCTTATTCTTTATATTCGCAACCCTCCTGACCCCGGGTTCAGGAGTTGTTCGTCCGTATATAAAAACAGGCGCAGGCGCGCCATCATCTATATCCTGACGCATACGCAGAGGTTCTGACACCCCGCCGGCGAAACTCTCGCCAGGCACATTTATTATATCGCGCAATCAAGTATAATGCAATAACTTATTCGGTCGCGGCGGCGCGTGGATGCGCATGCGAATATATATTACAAATCTCGTCCATATTAACACGGGTATACAACTGGGTGGTGGACAGCGACGAATGACCCAATAATTCCTGCAGACTGCGCAGATCCGCCCCGCCCGATAATAACACCGTCGCAAAAGTATGACGCAGTGCATGCGGCGTCACATAGTCCGGCAGTTGCAGATAATTACGCAGATTTTCCACAACCTTTTGCGCCATACGCGGCGTCATTGGCAGACCGCGAATACTGCGAAACAAAGAATCTTGGGGGGCGGCGCCAAACGGACGTATTGCGACATATTTATCAATCGCATCATATACAGGGGCCAGTATTGGAACAATGCGCTGTTTGTTGCCTTTTCCGGTAATGCGCAAAACATCAGGCCGCCCCGCAATATCAGAATTTCGCAGGGACAAAGCCTCTGATATGCGCAGGCCGCAACCAAACATCATCATAACCAGCGCCCAATCGCGCGCGGCAATCCAGGGCTCATTAGAATCCACAGCCTTTATGGCATCATGCATACTTGCCACATCGGACGCGGCAATCGCCTTGGATACCTTGCGCGGAATTTTTGGCGATGATATCAACCCAATCGAATCATTTGAAACGTTATAGTGCTTTTTTAGAAATCTATAAAACGAACGCATTGAAGACATCGCGCGCGCCGTTGACTTATGCGATAATGCCCGACGCCCACGCGACGCCAGCCATGCACGAAAACATAGCGTATCGGCATGCGCCATATCTGACAATTCCGGAGCCGCGCCCGAATAATCCTGATAGAACTCTAAGAAATCCAGGATATCGGAATTATAGGCCGCCACAGTGTTCACAGAATAATGCCTGGTCTGTGTCAGATAATCTGCAAATGCGGTGACGGCCTGATTCATTGTGTTATTATTTTATCTCGAATACGGCAGATACATTCACGGTTACCTGGGTATCCTGGGCGACAATGCCACCACCGGCATATGCGCCCGCATCTTGGGCCAGTTCCATTTTGGCCGAACGCAGGAAATTAGACACCGGACGTGCGACATTGGCCGTCTGGGCGCCATATTCCAGCGCCAACACCTTTCCCGCGCGACGACCATCGCCCGCCGCCAATGCGTTTGCGCGACTGCGTGCATTTTCAACCGCCGTACCCAGACATTCCTCTAATACTGGTTTCATGGCCTCGGTGCTGGTAAACATGCGCAAATTCTCAGAATAAATATTTTGCTGGCCTGCAAACTGGGTCAGAATTTTTTCAATTGTTTCGATGCTGTCGGCGGAAACCTCTATCGCGATATTGGTTTCTATTCCCAACACAACAGATTTCTGGGCCGTGCGGTCCCATTCTGTCTTTTCATAGGAATCAAACTGGGTCGTCTGCATTTTGACATCCTGCTTTTTCAGGTATGCCGTTATTTCCGACATTTTTGCCGACGCCTGTTTCATGGACGCCGCCGCAGATTTATCCAGCGTCGTAACACGCAATGTTATCGCCGTACGATCTTTTGGGGCGGTCGTCAGACATTCACCCGTTACCGCAATCGTTCGCGGGGCTTTAGGTTCTGGGCGAGCGCCGCACAGTGCAATAACCGCCGCCGCAACAATAAAAGATGCAACCCATATTAGTTTGTTGTTCATTTTTCTTCTCCTCCTTTTTTGTTTTTATATCTGGCCCAGCATGGCACGGCGCACACGCGCATATGTTTCCGCCGCCACAGCCTGTGCACGCGACGCACCCTGGTCTAAGATTTTATCCAATTCAGCCGTATTCGACATCAGGCGCTCGTACTCTGAACGCGGGGCCGATAAACAGCTGTCGATTTTTTCAAATAAAATTGTTTTGGCCGTGCCGTACCCCATGCCGCCATCTGTAAATTTTTTACGAAACAGTTCTATTTCATCCGAGGTGGCAAAATGCTTGTAAAGCTGGAATATCGTTGAAGAATCCGGATCTTTTGGTTCTTCGGGCAGTTTGCTGTCGGTTATAATGCGCATGATTTTCTTTTTAAGTTCCGCACTGGGTGCAAACAGCGGAATTATGTTATCGTACGATTTGCTCATCTTTCGGCCGTCAAGCCCGGGAATAATCCCCGTATCCGAGCCGATGACAGGCAACGGCATCTTAAACGTTTCACCGTATATATTATTGAAATATCCGGCAATATCGCGGGCAAATTCAACATGCTGTTTCTGGTCGGCACCGACAGGAACAACATCAGCATTATATAATAAAATATCTGCCGCCATCAATATCGGGTAAGTATAGAGCCCCATATTCACGCCCGCATCAGCATCCAGTCCGGCGGCGGCGTTTTTATCCATGGCGGCCTTGTAAGAATGTGCGCGATTCATCAATCCCTTTGGTGTCACGTTCATCAGCATCGAAGACAGCTGGGGTACCTGTACTATATCTGATTGACGGAATAAAACCGCATTTTTCAAATCGAGCCCCAGCGCCACCAAAATCGCGGCAATTTCGTAAGTATGCCGACGCAGTGCCGACGCATCACGCATAAAGTTAAGCGCATGCAAATCTGCGATAAACATAAATGTCGTGTTTGATTTAGACATTTCAACCAGCGGCTTTAACGCACCGACATAGTTTCCAAGATGCAGCGTGCCTGTTGGCTTTATTCCCGTTAAAACAATTTTATCTGACATAATAAATACCCTTACCTTGTATTCAATATTAATGCGTTAAATGCAAAAATGAAAGCCGAAATTATAAAAAAATGTAAAACGCCCTGGGGGCTGGCCTGGGCGTTTTTGCGCAATTTATTTTAGTGATTGTATATTGATTATTCCATAATTTTTTCAATTTTCCATAGGAACAAATGCCGATATTAAACACAAAAACACAATTTTTTGAAAAAAATACTGGCATTAATAAAAAAAATAAGATAAGATTCTTCTCGCAACAAAGAAAGTATTGTTGTGGGCCTTCTAACCCAACACTATAAAAAATATCCAACATTGGTTGGAGTGCAGGTAATAACCAATAACTGCGCAATTTATAGTGATTGTTAGAAGCTCCAACCACCTAACTTTCGGTGGTATTTTTAATGGGGCTTTACCGTCTTCTCATCTCCAATCACAGAAACGGTAGCCCCACTTTTTATTTCCAATAATATATTCGGCACTCAAAATAAATGTAATAAAAAAATCCCTGCAAATGCAGGGATTTCTGTACGCCTTTCCCGATTAACGAGAATAGAATTCGATGACCAATTCCGGGAACATCTGAACCGGATACGGAACATCTGCAAATGCCGGTACACGCGTATATGTCGCAGTGAAATTCGCACTATCAACACTGATATAATCAGGGAATGTGCGTTCGGCAGATTCTAGTGCCAAAACAACCAGCGGCATCTGTTTTGCTTTTTCGCTGACGGTAATAACGTCGCCCGGTTTTACCTGGTATGACGCAATCTTTACGCGCTTTCCGTTAACGTTGATGTGGCCGTGGCTGACCAGCTGGCGGGCCGAGAAAACAGTCGGCGCCAATTTCGCGCGGTATACAACCGCATCCAGACGGCGTTCCAGCAAACCAATCAAGTTATCTGGCGCGTCCCCCTTCATATTGGCCGCCTCTAAATAATATGCACGGAACTTTTTTTCGCCCACGTTACCATAGTAACCTTTCAGAGTCTGCTTTGCACGCATCTGTTTTGCGTAATCCGAAGAATTACCACCACGAGATGTCGGACCATGCTGCCCCGGCTTGTACTTGCGCTTGTTAAACGGAGATTTAGCCTGACCCCACAGGTTTACACCCAGACGACGGCTGATTTTCAATTTACGAGTGCTACGTTTTGCACCTGCTCTTGCCATAATTTAATCCTTTTGGTTTTTATGGTGCCAGGCTTCTTACAGAATCCTTATCGCGGGCGGGACCAAAAAGCACCGCCGTTTAATCAGTTCTGATTACCCAGCGG
>ERZ777306.2057-NODE-2057-length-27597-cov-5.656779_pt1 | contig 27597 bp, 23 predicted proteins | sample MGYA00374966_ERZ777306 | MGnify/ENA primary metagenome ERZ777306 (study PRJEB29329, sample SAMN06343882) | mouse gut metagenome | isolation source: Mouse cecum | place: Austria: Vienna | collected 2014-11-15 ... | reverse complement strand
TCCCTATTTCCTTGCCCGCGCCGATGTGTATGTAGAGGAGGGAAACTACCGTCAGGCGGTATTTGATTATACACGTTACGAACTGCTGAAGGGTCGCCGTCAGCTTGGCGCAGACTTCTATTATGTGCGTGAGCAGGCAGAGGTAAAAGGCAAATTGTTCAAACAGGCGCTCATCGATATAAATATGGCAGTGATGCTTGCCCCCAAAGAACCTTTATATTGGGCGGAGAAAGCTTCGCTTGAATTAAGAGTAAACATGATTGACGAGGCTATGAAGACTGCGCAACACTGTGTGGAGCTTGCTCCGGACTATGCCGACGGCTATCTGTTGCTCGGACTGGCTCAAGTGCAGAAAGGAAATAAGGCAGAAGGACTGGAAAATATGAAAAAGGCGCAGGAGCTTGGCAATGAGCAGGCAGAGAAACTTATTGAAAAGTATTCCAAATGAGTCTGATTTGTATTGAGGTGCCATCCACGTTGTAGGGACATATTTTTCACTTCGTTCAACAACACGTCTTGTATTTGTCCGCTTGTATAATGATTTGATAATGTGTCTGTTACAGACGGACAAATACAAGACGTGTTGTTGAACGAAGTGAAAAATATGTCCCTACAACGCGGATGATTGCTTATGTCGACCCGCCATCATTTTATTATTGTCATGTCATGTACGAAGCGATAAAGCATACGTCCCTTATCTCCCTTTTATCTCCTTTTATCTCCTCCTTATCTCCTTAAATCAAATCTTAAACCTATGTTTCTTCCGTGCCTTTCTCGGCGTCATCGGATTATACGGAATCATTTCCTCCGTTTTTATATCCGGTTCATGTATTCCCGATGATTTGTATGGCACACCGCGGTATTGTGCATAGCGCTGCCTTATGCGTTCCACGTAGTCAACGGTCTCGCTTCCTCTCATATAACCGTATTTCACCACAGGGTCGTTGTAGTAGGCAGGCGTCTGCAAAGCAAGAACAAACGGTGCCACGTTGTTCCAAAGATGCGGATTACGTCCGTTTTTGCGTGCCAGCGCCATGGCGTCGCGTATGTGCAACGGACCGGCGTTATAGGCGGCAAGCACAAAAAGGTGTCGCTGTTCCGTGTTGGGAATGTCGCGGAAAGAATTCATAAGTTGGGATATGAACTTCGTGGCGGCGGATATGTTCTGTTCCGGGTCGTATATCTTGGATAGCGGCAAGCCGAGGTGTGTGGCCGTAGACGGCATTATCTGCATCAGACCGCATGCCCCTGCCCATGAACGTGCGTTTGGGTCGAAGCATGATTCCTGATAGCATTGTGCTGCAATGAGTCTCCAGTCCCAGCGTGCAACGGGTGCGTATTTGCGGAATAACGGGTCGTAAGAGGATATAATACCGGCAGATTTGTTGAGGAATGGCGAATACGTGCGCCGTCTGACACTCTTTTTCGAGAACATCATGCGTTGCTCCCTGTTTATCTCTGCAAGCATAGACGGGCGATACCAGTTGTTTAGCGTGTCTGCCAGTTCCCGGTTTTCATCGGATACCGCCCATTGAACACCGAGAGAGTCTATGGCAGCGCCACAGAACTGTATCGGGTATGTCTTGCCTAACTTGCGTGGAAGCATTACGGCAATCAAGTCTCCGTCTCCGTTGCAGAGGCGTGTTATCATCTCTGCTGTGTCTTTGCATAATTCCACACGCACGGATACTCCAAGGTGTGCGGCAAACTTTTCGCATAGCAGATATTGTGTTCCCATGCCGTGCCCGTGATAGTCGTAGTATGTATCCGGACCGGAAATGGTCAGCACAATCATTTCACCGTTTGTCATTATGTCTTTTATCGCAAAAGCCTCGTTTGTCGAGTCTGTACTTACTTCTCCCCACGGCGTGACGATTGTCTCGGATTTCTTATGCGTGCATGCGACAATCATTATCATTGCAAGTGCCATACAGGCTGTGTTCTTGTGTAGTGTCATCGGTGGGGATATGGTATGTCTTGCCGGTTCAGATTTCTACGAATGTTGATATTACGGACATGATTACGATTATTATGGCAATAAATATCATTGTTCTGAAAAGTATCAATGATATCTTTCTTCTGCGTTTGTATGAAAGCAGACTTCTTGTCTTGAAATAATCGGCACTGTCCATGCCCTTGATGTTGTGTGTTCTTTTCATAATATTTTTAAAGGTATAATGTGATTTTACAGAATGATAATTATGTTCTTTATTATGTGTTTTATCGTTATGAAACGGTGTCTTGATAAAATCAGACAATCATTGTATTTCCACGGTCGGCGTTTTCGGTTGCTCTCTTTTCTCGAGCAACACCACGTTTTCTACATGTGGCGTATGCGGGAACATGTCTACGGGTTGGACAGCCGTCACACGATAGTGACAGTCAAGTGCGGCAAGGTCGCGTGCCTGTGTCGCCGGGTTACAGCTTACGTACACAATGCGGCGCGGCGCGGCGCGCAGAATGGTATCCGTTACGTCCTGATGCATTCCTGCACGTGGCGGATCGGTTATTATTACGTCCGGTCTGCCGTGTTTGGCTATGAACTCGTCATTAAGAATATCTTTCATGTCACCGGCATAGAATATGGTGTTGTCTATACCGTTGATGCTTGAGTTCACTTTTGCATCTTCTATTGCCTCCGGCACATATTCTATGCCGATTACCTGTCGTGCCTGCTTTGCCACAAAGTTTGCAATGGTTCCGGTTCCGGTGTACAGGTCGTACACAAGTTCGTTGCCCGTCAGTCCGGCAAAGTTGCGTGCCACGGTGTATAGATGCAATGCCTGTTCGGTGTTAGTCTGATAGAAGCTTTTCGGACCAACCTTGAATTTAAGATCCTCCATTGTCTCGAAGATAAAGTCATTACCTTTAAAGGTCTTTATTTCAAGGTCGTTGAACGTATCGTTGCACTTCTGATTGTCTACATATAGCAATGACGTTATCTGCGGGAACTTGTCTGCTATATGGCATAACAGTCTTTCTGCCAGTTCGTGGTCGTTGTCATTTTCAAAGTGGAATTGTATCAGCAACATCCACTCTCCGGTATTGGAGTTTCTTATCATTATGTCGCGCAACAGACCGTGTTGCTGTCGCAGGTCGAAGAACGACATGCCGTTGTTGTATGCGAAATCGCGTATTTCGTTTCTGATGTTATTGTGCAGGTTGTCCATAAGGTGGCAGGTTTCGATGGGAAGTATCTTGTCGAATGCACCTGTAATATGGAAACCTATTGCGTTCATGTTGTCGTATACCGTTCCTGCAGCAACCTCTTCGCGTGTAAGCCAACGTTTGTTTGAACATCCGAACTCCAACTTGTTCCTGTATTCGCGTGTTTTTACGGAGCCGAGAATGGGGTGGGGTTCGGGAAGTTCTATTTTACCGATGCGTGTGAGCTGGTCCATCACTTGTTTTTGTTTCATCTTCAACTGCTCTTCGTATGGCAAATTCTGCCACTTGCATCCTCCGCAAATGCCAAAGTGACTGCACATCGGTGTCTCTCTCACATCGCTGTATTTTATAAATCTGATGACTTCTGCCTCGCAGTAGCTATGTTTTTTCTTGCGTATCTGTAAATCCACCACGTCGCCCGGTACACAGAACGGTACGAAGATTACTTTGTCGTCTACTCTTACGAGCGATTTTCCTTCTGCAGCGCAGTCGGTGATGGTTATATTTTCCAATATCGGTAACGGTTTCTTCTTTCTGCTCATTATCTTTATTATGTCTTTAGATAATTTTTCCGGGCACAAAGTTAACGAAAATCTCTGTAATAACCGTTAAAAGAGTATGGAATATCACTGCAAAGGAAAGGATAGGGGAGTGAAATTACAACCAAATAGCTTCTTTTCATTTAGGTTAGGAACTTTGTTTATAGCAGTACAAGGCTTTTTGCGGAAAATACAGTAACTTTGTGGATGTTAGAACAATATGAGAAACGTATGAAGAAGTGGCAGAAAATATCAGACATAGTGACGCTGGCAATCTTGGCGATAATAAATTTCGTAATATATGAGTTGTCATATATGCAAACTATGTATATTAAAAAATATCCTTCTGTCGAAAGAGTCCTGTCCGATTCTCATGATGCTTTATTGAATGTTGGGTATCTCGTATTGGCTAATTATCTTATTATAGTATTGTTGTTTATCTGTCTATGTAAGAACGGGGGTAAAAAATGCGGCTGAAAGATAAACGGTTTTGGATTTTGGAAGGTATGCTTGCCACAATACCATTCATCATGGGATTATTTGCAATCATAGTCTTAATATCCGGTAACATGAGCTTCGAGTTTTCAGAATTGCTTTATCCTGCAAATATTGAAATATTTGTAATATGGGAGATAACCTATTTGTTGGCAGGTGTATTGTCATATAGGAAGGTAAAATCAAGTAGTTGGGTTGCAAGTTCCTTTATTGGTTGGGGAATTGCCTGCCCCCTAATTGCAGTTTCAACTTTTATATGGGCTGGAATAAGAATACATGATGGTTTCAGCGGTTTAGCCTATCTTATGATTTCTATCATATCATGGGGAGGCAGCATATTGCCATTATTGCTCGCAAACTATATCCTTTTAAGTCTTTTCTCCTATAAATCATGAAACTGACCGATAAACGATTTTGGATATTCGAGACAATGATGTTGCTTTGTGGTGTGGCAACCACTTGTGTGGAAGCTCTGAACTATGGAATAAGCTTGTTTTATCTCATAGGGCATTTGTTCGTTTATCCTCTATGTTTCTGCATTGGCGGAATTGCGACATGGAAAATAGCTAAAGAGGATGGCGTTTGGCGGCTGGCAGGTAATAATCTGCTTTTCTCCGCCATAGTGTACAATCTGTTTCACCTCATCTTGTATCCGATATATGGGGTGCCGTTTTCATCTTCTGCCTATTGGGATGCCGCCGGTTGCTATGTATTGTGTGCCATACTGCCTGTTGTTTCTTGCTGTTATGGCTATAAGATGATAGAAAGATACATTAATAAAAGAATATCATAAAATAGGCAAATATATTTTTGCTACAACTTTAAGTGTCCATTATAAATTATCAATTGTCAATTATAAATTGTATTCTTGTGTCATTTTGTCATTTCAAAATCATCGTCTGAAAGTCGCGTTCTACGTGTTAAAAGTTTTCAAGGGCGGTCGTAAATGATAAAAGGGCATGCGTTTTGTTATAAACGAACGTGCTTTTCATAGGAATAGTACGTGCAAAAGAGTGGAAAGCACGTGCTTTTAGGGGCAGAAATGTCGCACTTTGCAGGGTAAAAGGGCTGCTTTGGCAACGTAATAAGGCAACTTTCGCATAGAAATCAGGCAACTTTCTTATTCCGATAATGCACACTTTATTGCTTTTGTGTGTAACATGCTGATGTCTAACGTGTTATGCCTGCACGCGAATTTAGGCGATATTTCGCATCGACAAGCTTTCTTTTTCAGAAGATCGCAGTATTTCGGGGTTATGGAAAATCAAAAAGAAAGGAAAAAACGAATTTAGTTGAGAAATGAAAAGGATGTGTCAAAATAAGTGGATTATTCATGTTATATGGATATATGCTTGTATTTGTCCGCTCATAACAGCCTTAATATCGGTGGCTTGTGCACCGGACAAATACAAGCATATGTCCATACATACAACAAATATTGAATTCTGACACATCCCTTTCATTATGATAAAGATGTTATATCAGATCATTTATAAATCCCAATCGTCCAATGGAGTATTCTCATCCGTTTCCGGAGCATTTTCATCTTCAACAACATTTGATTCATTTTCAGTCACAACATCGGTTGTATCGGTACTTACAGTGTCGTTGCGCACCGGTACATAGCTTGCGCACGAGTACATGCCATACTTTATATCGGTATCATCCGGCGTACGGAATTTGCCATGATATTTTGCAAATGCGGCGTCGCTCATAACTGCCTGTATGAAGTTTCCGCATATAGGCAGGGCTGTGCGGCTTCCTTGTCCCAAGGCTCCCGTACGGAAGTGTATGCTCCTGTATTCTCCGCCAACCCATGCTCCTGCCACAAGGTTTGGACTTACACACATGAACCATGCGTCAGAATGATTGTTTGTTGTTCCGGTCTTTCCTCCAAAGTCGGTATCAGGGGCAGAGCCGATGTACGACCACAGGCTTTGCGACGTACCGCCCGGTTCGCGCATGCCGCCCATGAGCAGTTGCTGCATGAAGAAGGCGCTTTTGTATGGTATGGCTTGCTTTTCTTCACGTTGCGCCTTGTATATCTCTTTTCCGTCTTTGTCTATTATTCTTGTTACAAGTACGGGTGATACATGTTTTCCATTGTTGGCTATCGTACAATAGGCATTTACCATTTCAAGCAGATTGACATCTGATGCTCCTAATGCAAGTGACGGAGCTTCGTCCAATGGGCTTTTTATTCCCATTTCATGGGCTGTATTGATGATATTCTTTATTCCCATTTCCTGACCAAGGCGTACAGCCACGGAGTTGATACTCCTTGCGAATGCACTGCGTAACGGAATGGAGTCGCCGGAGAAACGTCCGTTGGCATTGGTTGGCGTCCATATTGTTGTCTCTCCTTTTTTCTTGTCGTAAACCTCCATGCGTATATATTCATCCCGACGTTTGTCGCACGGTGTAAGTCCTTGGTTCATTGCCTCGGTATAGACAAAAAGCTTGAACGTAGATCCTGGCTGTCTCATTGCCGTTACCTTGTCATATTTCCATGACTTGAAGTCAAGGTCGCCAACCCATGCTTTCACTTCGCCTGTCTGTGGCTCCATTGCGAGGAATGAGCAATGCATGAAGTGCACCATGTAGCGTATGGAGTCCATTGTGCTCATTTCTTTCTCAATGACTCCATTTTCGTAGTCGAACAGTTTCACCGTGTGCGGTTTGTTCATGTAATATTTTATGGAGTCTTCATTGCCATCGTATTTCAGTTGCAATGCCTTATATACAGGTTGCCGTTTTGCTATGTTCTCGATGAAGTTGGGAATGACCTGTCCTTTCTCGTCGCGCCATGGATCCTGTCCGCTCCAATGATTGTTGAAGTTACGTTGCACCTGCTTCATCTGCTTTATTGCTGCTTCTTCAGCATATTTCTGCATGCGTGTGTCAATGGTTGTATATATTTTCAGACCGCTTGTGTATAGGTCGTATCCGTTATCGTTGCACCAGTCTTTAAGTTCGTCTGCAACAGCCTCGCGGAAGTATTGTGCCTGCCCGTCGTAGTTGCTTTCTATACTGAAGTTCAGTTTTATGGGTATTTGTATTATTGAGTCGTACTCGGCTCGTGTGAGATCATTATGCTTAAGCATGTTGTGCAATACGACATTGCGGCGTTTCAGACTGTTTTTCGGATTGGAGATAGGGTTATATGCAGTTGTTGCTTTCAACATTCCCACCAATACGGCAGCCTGTTCCGCTGTCATTTCTGCCGGTGTAATGCCGAAATATGTCTTGCACGCAGTTTTTATTCCGTAGGCATTGGAACTGAAGTCTACGGTGTTGGCGTACATTGTAATGATGTCTTTCTTGTCATATATAAGTTCCAGCTTTGTTGCGATAATCCATTCCTTGCTCTTCATTATCAGCATTCTCACACCGGGGATGTGTCCCAACAGTCCTGTGGAGTATTGTGTCCTGACGCGGAACATGTTTTTTGCAAGCTGTTGTGTGATAGTTGAGGCACCACGTGCATCGTGGTGTACTATCATGTCCTTTACTGCAGCAAACAATCCTGTTATGTCTATGCCGAAATGACTGTAGAAACGTTCGTCTTCAGTGTCAATGAGGGTTTTCCAAAATATGGGGTTTACATCTTCATATTTTACCGGTGTACGGTTCTGATTGAAATATTTTCCGATGAGAACTCCGTCGGAACTGTATATTTCTGACGCTTCATTGGTCTGTGGATTTTTAATCTGTGAGAAGCCGGGGGACTTTCCGAACAGCCAAAGAAAGTTTATGTCCACCATTACAAGATAAATGATAAGCGATATTATCAGTGAACATATGACTATTATTGTTTTTGTGTACCATGCGCGACCTTTGTACAGATTTTTGTACCATGACCATAGACCGGCAATTTTTCTGCGGCATAGTTCTGCTGCCACCTTTACTTTCTCAAACATAATGTATGATATTGTTTTATGTTTCTTTGAATAATAGATTTACAAAAGTAATAAAAAACTTATCTATTGTAACTTACTTTCAATATAATTTATGATTTCTTCAAAGTTATCGGGATGAAACCATGCTGTTTTTTCATCTCTTTTGAACCATGTAAGCTGTTTCCTGCAATACCTGCGTGTATTGCATTGTATCCTGAATACGGCTTCATCGAGCTTACAGTTACCTGCAAAAAACTCGAACAGTTCTTTATAACCAACTGTATTAAGCGAGTTTAGTCCTTTCATGGCATACACTTTTTGTGCCTCGTCCACCAATCCGCTGTTTATCATTTCAACAACACGTCTGTTGATACGGTCATAAAGTTCGTCTCGCTCACGGTTAAGTCCTATCTTTATTATATTAAAAGGTCTTTTCTTTATTTTGTTCTTTCTGAATGAAGTATATGTCTTTCCGGTCATGTGGCATATTTCGAGTGCATGGATAACACGTTTGGGATTGTTTTTATCCACTATATCGTAATATTCCGGATCCAATATCTCAAGTTCATGGCATAAAGCGTCAAGTCCCTCTCGCTCATATCGTTCTTTCATTGTATTGCGTGTGACATCATCAACGGTAGGAATATCGTCTATACCATAGCATACGGCATCTATGTACATCATGCTCCCGCCTGTCATTAGTGCTATGCCGTTGTGGTTGTCCGATGCGAAATGTTCACTTAGACATTTCATTACATCCATTTCAAACATGGCTGCACTATAATAATCGTGTATGCTGAGCGTTCCGACAAAGAAGTGTCTAATCTTTTTCAGTTGGTCCTCCGTTGGTGCAGAGGTACCTATAGGCAGTTCCCTGAACAACTGTCTTGAATCAGCGTTTATGATAAATGTGTTGAAGTGTCTGGCTATATTGATGGAAAGCTCTGTCTTTCCGACTCCAGTGGGACCTGATATTACGATAAGATTGTTCATGTTGTTCTTGTCTTTTGTCGTCTGAGGGGTAAAAGTTAGTGCTTGGTGTTTCTTTTTGTTGAAACGCACCAAGCACTAAATATCATTATTGTAATGTATGGTTCTTATCTAATGATGCCTCGTTGAGAAGACGTGATAAAATCTATTATGTAGTCAATTTCCTTGCATTTCGGCAGTTTCTCCTGTATCTCCTTTATAGCCTCCGACTTAAGTCCTTTTGAATATATCAGGCGATATGCGTTGTGTATATTTTCTATTGTATCGTTGCTGAAACCTCTGCGACGCAGACCTACAAGGTTTAGACCGAAGTATCTTGCCGGTTCTTTGCCTACAATAATATAAGGTGGTATGTCCTGACTGAATTTGCAACCTCCTTGTATCATCACATAGCTGCCTATGTGACAGAACTGGTGACAAAGTACATTGGCACTGATAACTGCGCAATCGTCAACAATAACCTCACCTGCAAACTTTGTCGAGTTGCCTATGATTGTTTGGTTGCCGATAATGCAGTCGTGTGCAATATGTACACATTCCATGAGAAGATTGTTGCTTCCCACCTTTGTTGTTCCGCGAGATGCCGTTCCACGTGATATTGTCACGTTTTCACGTATGCTGTTGTTGTCACCGATTTCACATGTAGTATGCTCGCCTTTAAACTTTAAATCCTGTGGTTTGGTGCTTATGCTTGCACCAGGAAATATTTCGTTGTTGTTTCCTATTCGTGCGCCCACATGAACTGTCACGCTATTCTGGAAAGTATTGTTGTCACCAATAACCGTATCCTTGTCAATAAAACAGAAAGGACCGATAATATTGTTGTCCCCAAGTTTTGCCTCCGGATGAACGTATGCTAATGGACTTATCTGATTCATAATGGTTATATAATGATTAAAGCAATTTTGCTGTTATTTGTTTTTTACAATCTGTGCGGTGAATGTTGCTTCCGATACCACTTTATCTCCTACAAATACATATCCTTTCATTGATGATACACCGTGGCGTACCGGGGCAAGCAAATCTACTTTGAATATCAGTGTATCGCCAGGAACAACTTTGTGCCTGAATTTTACATCGTCTATCTTCATGAAATAAGTAGACCAGCGCTCAGGTTCCTCCAATGTGTTCAGTACCAACAGACCGCCACATTGTGCCATCGCTTCTATTTGCAATACACCGGGCATTACAGGTTCTTGAGGGAAATGCCCTACGAAATAAGGCTCATTGCTCGTTACATTCTTTACACCAACAATGCTGCTTGCTCCAATTTCAATAACTTTGTCCACCAATTGCATGGGATATCGGTGGGGGAGAAGTTCCCGAATGCGGTTAACATCCATTATCGGTGTGTCGCAACAATTATATATAGGAGCCTGTATCTCATGTTTGCGTATCTCTTTTCTCATGAGACGTGCAAATTTGTTATTTATAGTGTGTCCCGGTCGTGTGGCTATGATACGTCCTTTTATAGGTTTGCCTATTAGAGCCATATCGCCAATGAGGTCAAGAAGCTTATGACGTGTACACTCATTCTCCCATACCAATGGCTTATGTTGGATATATCCTAATTTTGTAGCATCCATGTGAGGCACCTCAAGCAGATCAGCCAGTTGGTCAAGACGTTCCTGGGTGGTTTGGCGTTCGTATATAACGATAGCATTGTCCATGTCTCCTCCCTTTATAAGGTTGGCGTTCAGCAACGGTTCTATATCACGTACAAATACAAATGTGCGTGCCGGTGCTATTTCTGTAGGAAATTCTTCAATTTTATCGAGTGTGGCAAACTGGCTGTTGATAAACTTGGACTGGAACGAGCACATCACAGTCAAGCTGAATTCTTCATCCGGAAGAATTGTTATACACGAACCGGTCTCTTCATCCTTAACTTCAATCTTGTGACGTATCACATAGAAATCTTTGGGAGAGTTTAGTTCTTCTATTCCAATTTCATTTATTTTTTCAATATATGGTGCAGCCGAACCGTCCAAAATAGGAAATTCCGGTCCGTTTACCTGTATAAGACAGTTGTCTATACCTAATGCGTAAAGGGCTGCGAGCCCGTGCTCTACGGTCGAAACTCTTATATCTCCTTTTCCAAGAACGGTTCCACGTTGTGTATCAATTACGTTTTCAGCTATGGCATCGATTACAGGTTGTCCCTCAATGTCTATTCTTTGGATTTTATATCCGGTGTTTTCCTTTGCGGGATTGAATGTGACGGTAAGGCTTAATCCTGTATGAAGTCCTTTTCCACAAAGGGCAAAACTACCTTTTAGTGTATTTTGCTTTAGCATGCTTTCGTTATTTTATTGTTTATGCAATTCTTTTAATTGTTCCACTTCTTTCTGAAGGGCATTGATTTGTCTGTATAAGTCAGGAAGTTTGCGGAATATTGCCTGTGACTTGAAATACTGTTTGGGTTCCATAGGGGGAGTGCCTATAAGCGTCTGGTTATCTTTCAAACTCCCGGGAACACCGGATTGTGCTCCAAGAAACACTTTGTCACCTATACTGCTGTGACCGGCTATGCCTACTTGTCCGCCAAACATGCACCATGCACCTACCTTTGAGCTTCCAGCCACACCTACTTGGGCAGACATAACTGTGTTTTCACCGATGTCTGTGTTGTGGGCAATCTGTACAAGATTGTCAAGTTTTACACCCTTTCTCAGATAAGTGCTTCCCATTGTTGAACGGTCAACACATGTATTTGCACCGATTTCAACATTGTCTTCAATTGTTACAATACCTATTTGTGGTATCTTATCATAACCTTCCGTATTAGGGGCAAAGCCAAAACCGTCGGCACCTATTACAGAGCCAGAATGTATTGTAACATTATTCCCAATGCGGCAATTATGATATATTGTTACATTGGGATATATATTGCAGTTGCAGCCCAACTTGGTGTTGTCTTCTATCGTTGCATGAGGATGTATTCTACACCCGTCGCCTATTTCAACGTTGTCTCCGATGTAGGCAAATGCACCTATATAACAATCTTTTCCGATATTCGCTGTTGACGAAACAAAAGCCAGAGAATCAATACCTGTTTTCTTTGGTTTCATCGACTCATACAGTTGTAGCAACTTGGCAATGGCTTCGTATGCACTTTTTACACGTATAAGCGTGGCGCTTACAGGTCTGTCAAGTTTCACACTCTCGTCTATAAGTACAATGCTGGATTTTGTTTCGTAAATAAAATGTGTGTATTTAGGATTGGATAAGAAAGAAATGGCTCCCGGCTTGCTCTCTTCTATTTTGGCAAAAGTATTTACCGAAGCATTCTCATTACCCTCTATACTGCCTTGAACAAACTCTGAAATTTGTTTCGCTGTGAATTCCATATATACAAAATATCTTAATTTATTTTGCAAATATAACAATTTTTATTTAGAAGCGCTTATAACAAAGGTAATATTTGCGATTTTTTTTGGAAAGCAATACAATGTCGAGTATGTCCGAAGCTTCGGATATATCCTTGATTGTACCGTCTTTGTACAGTATGGATATGTGGTCGTCATTAAAATCATACATATCTTTCTGTATGAAATCAATGCTCATGAAATAGCATGTTTCTTCTTTTGTTATATTGTATCTGTCCGATAAACTTTTCCGTATGTTTTCAATATATTCTTCATCAAATGGTTTATCGCTTACTTCTACCTTGAACAAATTACGGTTTATTATGTCTGATGCCAGTATGGAGAGAATATTGTCATTGTTTTCCGTCCATTCTTTAAGTGCGCTCCAAATGTCAGTGTCGTCCAAAAGTGTATAGTAATACAAAGCTTTGCTGTCACATTTGAACAACTCGGCGTTGACATCGTTTGACAGGAAATATTTCAAGCATGGTGGAGCAAATACTTCATGTCCGTTTCTTACAAGTCCTTTAGCCCTGTTCAGAACGTTCAGCAACATCTTTTCACTTGCAACGGTTGTTTTGTGCAAGTAAACCTGCCAATACATAAGACGCCTTGATATAAGATAGTTTTCTATGGAATATATCCCTTTATAGTCTACAACAAGTCTGTCGTTGGCAACATTAAGCATTTTTATTATCCTTGCACTGCCTATGTTTCCTTCTGTCAGACCGGTAAAGAAACAGTCACGTCTGAGATAGTCCAGCCTGTCCATATCCAGTTGGCTGCTTATCAACTGATGAAGAAATCTTTTTGGATATTCGTTCTTGAATATTTTCAGTGCAAGCGTCAGTGCACCTTTCATCTCCCTGTTCATCTGCTCCATCATAATCAGTGAGATGTCTTCGTGACTGATACCGTTTATCAGTGTGTTTTCCAACACATGCGAGAAAGGTCCGTGACCGATGTCGTGCATCAATATAGCTGCCTCGACGGCTTCCGCCTCGCTGTCGAATATGAATACCCCTTTATTGGTAAGCGAATTTATCGCTTCACTCATGAGATGGAATGAGCCGATGGAGTGTAAAAAACGAGCATGTTGGGCCGACGGGTATACTATCGACGTCAGACCCAACTGTTTAATGCGAGTAAGTCTTTGCATCCACGGGTGCTTGATGATGTCAAGCAGTGGACCGCGCGGAATTTTTATGAATCCGAAAACCGGGTCGTTTATTATTTTTTCGTCATTCATTTAATCTTTTCCAGTTCAACAGCCATTTCTTCCTGCAGTTCTTTTGCCTTTGTGGCAGCTGTTTCTGCAAAATCCTTACCGTTGCTTGCATATATTATTCCGCGGCTGCTGTTTACCAAAAGTCCGCATTCATTGTTCATTCCATACTTGCAAACCTCTTGCAGGCTCCCTCCTTGGGCGCCGACTCCTGGAACAAGAAGAAAATGATGGGGGACATGGGTGCGTATATTTTCAAACATACTACCTTGAGTTGCACCTACCACATACATCATATTATCTTCGTTTCCCCATTCCTGTGACTTTTCAAGAACTTTTTCAAACAAGCGTTTCCCGTTCTTGTCTTCGGTCATTTGAAAGTCATTAGAACCTTTATTGCTTGTCAGTGCGAGCAGTATAACCCATTTGTCCTCATACTCAAGAAACGGCTTGACGCTGTCTTCACCCATATACGGGGCAACGGTAAGCGCGTCTATGTCATATTCCTCAAAGAACGTGCGTGCATACATCTTTGAAGTATTTCCAATGTCTCCGCGCTTTGCATCAGCGATGATGAAATGTTCCGGATATTCTTTTTTCAGATATTCAACTGTTTGTTCAAAAGCAATAAGCCCCTTCACACCGAGACTTTCGTAAAAAGCCAGATTGGGTTTGTAAGCAACACAATAAGGAGCCGTGGCGTCTATTATGGCTTTGTTGAAGTCGAATATGGGATTTTCCGACTCTTTTAGGTGTTCTGGTATTTTCTTTATGTCCGTATCAAGACCTACACAAAGAAAACTTTTCTTTGCAAATATCTGTTTTATTAATTGTTCCTTGTTCATGTCTTTTGTTTATAATTCGTTCTCTTTCATCTTTTCTGCGTTCTCGGCAACGGTAAGTGCATCTATCATTTCCTGTATATTGCCGGAAAGAAATCCGGTAAGATCGTGTGTCGTAAATCCGATGCGATGGTCGGTGACGCGTCCTTGTGGGAAATTATATGTACGTATCTTGGCAGAGCGGTCGCCTGTGGATACAAGGCTTTTTCTGCGGTTTGCTATATCGTCCACATACTTCTGATGTTCTCTGTCATATATAAATGTACGTAGGCGTGATAATGCACGTTCCTTATTCTTGGGCTGGTCACGTGTTTCCGTACATTCTATAAGGATCTCTTCCGTCTCTCCGGTGTTGGGATTTTTCCACGGATATCGTAGACGTACACCCGATTCCACTTTATTGACATTCTGTCCTCCAGCTCCTGAACTTCTGAATGTATCCCATTTGATGTCTCCTTCATTGATGTTAACCTCGAATTTATCTGCTTCAGGCAATACGGCAACAGTAGCAGCAGATGTGTGCATGCGTCCTTGTGTCTCTGTTGCAGGTACACGCTGGACACGGTGGACTCCCGATTCGTATTTCAATGTGCCGTAGACATTGTCTCCACTTACGGCAAAATCAATCTCCTTAAAACCTCCTACAGCACCTTCACTCACGCTTGTAACACTGAGACTCCAGCCTTTGCTGTCACAATACTTCTTGTACATTTGGAATAAATCTCCTGCAAACAATGCCGCTTCATCACCGCCTGTCCCGGCTCGTACTTCCATTTGTACATTTTTTGCATCTTCCGGATCTTTCGGAACCAATGCAATCTTTATTTCTTCTTCAATTTTTGGCTGAAGGGCTTCATTGGTCTGAAGTTCCTCTCTTGCCATTTCTTTAAGGTCTGCATCGGTTTCATTTGCAATAATGTCCTTTGCCTCTTTTATGGAATTGATACACGCTATATAACGTTTGCGTGCATCCATAATTCCTCCAAGTTCCTTGTATTCGCGTGTCAGTTTGACATATCGTTCCTGATCTGCGATTACATCGGGGTCTGTTATAAGAGTGGAAACTTCTTCAAATCTCGATTCTAATCCTTCAAGTTTCTCAAGTATATTGTTTTGTTCAGCCATATATTATTAATAGTTGAATTCTCCAAATTCTGATTTGATTGTAAGCGAACGTGCGCCTTCCGTTACGTGTCCTATGATTTGGGCATCGATGTTGAAACTCTTGCTTATTGATATAATCTTGTCTGCAATGTCTTTGCTGACGTATATTTCCATTCGGTGCCCCATGTTGAATACCTGATACATCTCTTTCCAGTCGGTTTTGCTCTCTTCCTGGATTATCTTAAACAACGGCGGGACAGGGAACATGTTGTCTTTTATTACGCGACAGTTCTCGCCGACAAAATGTAACACTTTTGTCTGTGCGCCTCCCGTACAATGTACCATGCCGTGTATTTCCGGTCTGAACTCATCCAGCATCTTCTTTATTACAGGAGCAAATGTACGTGTCGGTGACAAAACAAGTTTTCCGGCGTCAATGTCCAGATCTTCAATGCTTTCCGTAAGTGTCTTTTTCCCGCTGTATACCAGTTCTTCAGGTACGGCATGGTCAAAGCTTTCCGGATATTTCTTGGCAAGATATTTGGAGAATACATCATGGCGGGCACTTGTCAAACCGTTGCTACCCATACCACCGTTGTATTGTTTCTCGTATGTAGCCTGTCCTGTGGACGACAATCCCACTATCACATCTCCCGGTCTTATATTGGCATTGTCTATCACATCGCTGCGTTTCATACGGCATGTCACCGTAGAGTCTACGATTATTGTACGTACAAGGTCGCCTACATCTGCTGTTTCGCCTCCTGTAGGATATATGCCTATTCCCATTTCACGCATTTCTGACAGCAACTCGTCTGTTCCGTTTATAATGGCTGTGATAACTTCGCCCGGAATTAACATCTTGTTTCGTCCTATTGTACTTGACACAAGAATATTGTCAACAGCTCCAACACATAGAAGGTCGTCGGTGTTCATTACAATCGCATCCTGAGCGATGCCTTTCCATATATCCAGATTCCCCGTTTCTTTCCAGTACATGTATGCAAGACTTGACTTTGTTCCGGCTCCGTCGGCATGCATTATGTTGCAGTATTCGGGATCTCCACCCAATATATCCGGTATGATTTTGCAGAAAGCCTGTGGAAAAATACCTTTGTCTATATTTTTGATTGCATTGTGTACGTCTTCTTTTGCTGCAGAGACGCCACGTAACATATAACGATTTGATGAATCCATGTTTATGTGAGTTTTATTTTATCCGTATTATGTAGGTCTTTTATTCCTGCCCGTTCCAAAAATCCCAACTGGCAAATGCCTGAAGCAATAGCATTTCCAATCCGTTCTTAACTGTGGCACCTTGTTTCTCTCCCTTTTGCATGAACAGTGTTTGATCCGGATTATAGATAAGGTCGTATAGAATGTTTTTCTCATTCATTGCCTCATACGGAAGTTGCGGACATTCGTCTATGTGCGGGAACATTCCACATGGCGTGCAGTTTATTATGACATTATACTCGCTTATGACATCCGGTGTTATTTTGTTATATTGTATTGTGCCGGGACGTTCATACCGACTTACGAATACTGTCTCAAGTCCGAGTGAACGCAGACCGTAGTCTACGGCTTTCGATGCACCTCCCGTACCAAGTATCAGAGCCTTCTTATGGTAATCTTTTAACAGCGGTTCCATGCTTTTTGTAAACCCTATGACGTCACTGTTATAACCTTTCAGCAGTGTTTCGTTTCCGTTTTGTTCAACACGTATCACGTTTACTGCACCTATTGCTCTTGCTTCCGGACTTACAGAATCCAAATAACTTATTACTTTCTGCTTGTAAGGAATAGTCACATTCAGCCCTTTTAATTCAGGATTTGATGCAATTATTTCCGGCAATGTTTCAATAGCCGGAATCTCAAAGTTTATATATTGGGCATCTATCTTTTCGCTGTTGAATTTCTCATTGAAGAAACTCCTGGAAAAAGAGTGTTCAAGAGGAAATCCGATAAGTCCGTATTTATCCATGATTTTATCATTTAGTTGCAATATAACATGTACATATTCCGCAAGTCAGACGTTTGAATCTTACATGCGAAAATCCTGCTTTTTCCAATATACCTACCATTCTTTCGCCTTGTGGAAATGCCTCAATCGTTTCCGTGAGATATTTGTATGCGGATGTATCTTTAGAGACCAGCTTTCCATATATGGGTAATATTGTGTGAGAGTAAACCTTGAAAAGTTGTTTCATCGGGAACTTTAAAGGTTGGCTCAGCTCGACAATGCTGAGACATCCGCCTTTTTTCAGAACCCTGCACATTTCCTTCAGACCGTTGTCAAGATCCTGAAAGTTCCTTATACCGAATGCTACAGTTATGGCATCGAAACTGTTTCCGGCAAACGACATACGCATGCAGTCTTCTTTTTTGAAGGATATAATATTGTCAAGTCCGGCTTCTTCAACCTTTTTCCTTCCGATATTCATCATCCCCTCCGATATGTCCACTCCCGTTATACGTTCCGGATGCAACATGCGTGCAGCCAATATGGCAAAGTCTCCTGTGCCTGTAGCTATATCCAATATTGATTTTGGACCGAATGCCTTCAGCTGTTTTATTGCATAATTTCTCCACCCTTTGTCTATCCCCCATGACAGACGATGGTTCAGCATATCGTATGAATGGGCAATGGAGTCAAACATCTTTTCAACCTGCTTGCCCTTTTCCTGCCCGTTTCCGTATGGTGTGATGCTTTCTTGTCTGTACATTCCTGATGCCGTTATATATTATATATAATAAGGTGTGGCGTTATGCGGAGTGAAGACCATCGCTTTTCCGGTTATCTGTTTTTCAGATATTCATCCACATTCTTTTCTATACGTGCCGCAATGTCGTCCGTTGTGCTTGCCTTGTCGAACTTTTCTCCTGTTATGTGCTCGTATAGCTCTATATATCTTTCGCTTACGCTTTCCGCATATTCATCGGTTATTTCGGGCATCTGCTGTCCCGGCTCGTTCATGAAGTTGTGTTCGATGAGCCATTGACGTACAAACTCCTTTGACAATTGTCGCTGCGGTTCGCCGTTTCTCAGCTTTTCTTCATAATTGTCCGCATAGAAATAACGGCTGCTGTCAGGTGTATGAATCTCGTCAATCAGATATACCTTGCCGTCACGCTTGCCGAATTCGTACTTTGTATCAACCAGTATAAGTCCTTGCTTTGCAGCAATTTCCTGTCCTCTGTTGAATATTTTGCGCGTATAGTCCTCCATTATTTCATAATCCTCTTTGCTTACGATTCCCTGTGCAATGATTTCCTCCTTTGAGATGTTCATGTCGTGACCTTCATCCGCCTTTGTTGTCGGTGTAATGATAGGTTCCGGGAAACGCTCGTTTTCCTTCATTCCTTCAGGAAGCTTCACTCCGCAAATCTCGCGGCATCCTTTCTGATACTCACGCCATGCCGAACCAGTAAGTATAGAGCGTATTATCATCTCTACCCTGAAGCCTTCGCATTTCAGACCGACGGTTACCATGGAGTCGGGGGTTGCCAGTTTCCAGTTAGGACATATGTCGCTTACGCTGTCTAGAAACTTTGCGGCTATCTGATTAAGCACTTGTCCCTTGAAAGGTATGCCTTTGGGCAGAATTACGTCAAATGCGGATATTCTGTCTGTTGCCACCATTACGATAAGATCGTCGTCAATGTTGTATACATCACGCACTTTACCATGATAAACACTCTTTTGTCCATTAAAATGGAAGTCAGTCTTTGTTAATGCTTTCATTGTTGTTATGTTGTTTGTTTTTCTTTCTTGTCTGCTTTGTCAAATGCCTTTACTATATTTGTAACAAGCTTGTGCCGCACAATATCCTTTGCGTTCATTGCCACAAAAGATATGCCTTCAACTCCTTTCAGTACTCTCAGCGCCTCTCTCAATCCACTTTCCGTTCCGCGGGGCAGGTCTACCTGGGTCAGATCTCCTGTTATAATCATTTTCGTATTCCATCCCATACGTGTCAGGAACATGCGTATCTGTGCGGAAGTGGTGTTCTGTGCCTCGTCAAGTATTACAACGGCATCGCTTAGAGTTCTGCCTCTCATGAATGCAAGTGGGGCTATCTGTATGATATGCTTTTCCATCATATCCTGTAGCTTAACCGCCGGTATCATATCTTCCAACGCATCATATAGCGGTTGCAGGTACGGGTCAATCTTTTCCTTCATATCTCCGGGCAGGAAACCGAGCTTCTCTCCGGCTTCCACTGCCGGACGGCTCAGTATAATCTTCTTTGCCTGTTTCTCTTTCAGAGCCTTTACTGCCAGTGCAATGCTGAGATATGTCTTGCCGGTGCCTGCCGGACCGGTTGCAAATATCATGTCTGTCTTGTCATATGCATCGACAAGTTCCTGCTGATTGGCGCTCCGGCTTTTTATAGGTTTGCCCGATATGTTGTATACGATTACTCCTTTGACAGAATCTTCTTTTGTTTTCCGTCCTTTAGCGATGTCCAGTATATTTTCTTCGTTGATAGAGTTGTACATAAGCACATGCCTGCGCATGTTTTCCACCGTTTCCTCAAACACAGCCATTTGCTCCTCGTCGCCCAACACACGTATTACATTATCCCTTGCAACAATTCTAAGTTTCGGGAAAAGGGCTTTCAGCATCTGGAGGTGGGTGTTGTTTATCCCGTAAAACAATACGGGATCTATATCTTCAAGTACTATATGCTTTTCTATCAACGCCTTTATCCTTTAAATAATTTCGTGCAAAATTACAAAAAGCTTTCGATATTACGCTACTTTTGTCTATCTTTGTGCATCAAAACGATTTTTTTTGAATGAAAGTTACTAAAAACAGATATCTGGCAGGATTTGGTTTGATTGTTATGATCCTGGCTTTGGTGCGTTGTGTGTTTCCGTCTGTGGCAGAGGAAAAGAATGTTATGTCAATGTCTGCGGCTTGTGACAGTAATAAAGTGAAGGCTGAAAAAGAGCCGGAAATTGTATCTTTGCCTGCTCCCATTTCGCGTTTTTTCGATAAAGAAGGTAATGTCGTCAAGCATCGCATCATGAGTGTTCCGAGATATTCCGATGCTTTTCCCGACAGCAACAGCGTGCAGCTTGAGTGTGCCAACAGGCATGGAGTGTCGCCCGTTGACAACCGTGCCGATGCCGAACACCGTAAAAGCGAACTTGTCTACATCGCTTCCAATCCGTTTTATCATGTAGATCCTCTCAAGCAGAGCATTCCTTATCTTGTTCCGAGGGCTGCCGTGCTGCTCAATGACATAGGCAGGGCATATTTCGACAGTCTGCAGATTAAGGGCGTTCCGCTGCATAAAGTGATAGTTACAAGCGTGTTGAGAACCCGTGAGGACATCAAGAAACTGCGTAATCATAACGGTAATGCCACCGAAAACTCATGTCATCTTTATGGCACGACGTTCGATATATGTTACAACCGTTATATCACTGTACAGGAACCGGGTGGTCCGGAAAGGCGTGCGGTGCGCAACGACACTCTTAAGTGGATACTTAGTGAAGTGCTGCGCGATATGAGGCAGCAAAAACGTTGCTATGTAAAGTATGAGGTCAAGCAGGGCTGTTTCCATATAACGGTGAGATGACATCGTTATACGGGCGTCAATGAAGCAGCATGCCTTATTTCTTCCTTATTTTAAACAGTTCTTTCCAAGACCCGAAGTCTTTTTTCATTATTATACCTATGCCCTGCGTGTTGAGCGATGACTTGGTAAAATAACGGTCGTTGGTCTGATTGTATACTTTAATTGCAAGGTTTCCGTTTGGATATAACAGATAACGTATGTCAAAGTCACCGATAAATGATGTGGTGGCATTGGCATTGTCGCGGTATCCGAACTGTCCGTTGATGACAAGACGGTTGTTCAGCAACCGTCCGGTCAGCAGTCCTTCATACTCGGCGTTGTTAAATCCTTCGTTCCCTGTGCTTATGTTTGCCCCGAAGTTCCAGTTGCCGGTGTTGACGAAGCTGCTTAGCAGACTGTTTATCTGTTGGCTTATGGTGCCGCTCAGGAGGCTTTGCATTGCCAGACTCGTCTGACTTGGCTGCGTGTCGTCCTCGCCTGCGTTGTTTGTGTTTTGCGTATAGAAGCGTCCGATGCCCAACAGATATATCACCTGCTGGTTCATTTCCTCTTCGCTGTTTATCAGTGAGCGCACCATTTGCTTGGCATCGCTGTTTACGGTTGGCAGGTCTATGTCAAAGTCCACATGCGGTGTCTCCGGTGTACCGCCTATGTTCATTATACAGTCCACGCGTATGTTGTTTCCCGAAAAACTCTTTCCTATCTGCAAGTCAGACAACGACACACCGTTAATGGTGTATACCGCCTTCAGATTCAGTGCGGCATGATACGGATCACCGCCGAAGACGATGCTGCTTCCCGGCTGGAATATAAAGTCTTTCTTGATGATATTCTGCATTGTCAGCTTGTATATGCCATGGTTTATGTTATAGTTGCCGAACATGTTGAATGCCCCCTTGTTGTAATATGCGGCATGTATGCTGCCGGAACCGTTCAGTGCGATGTGGTCTCCGCTTGCCTGGTCCATCAGAACTCTCAGTGTGAAATCCTCTGTTGTGTTGAAAAGGAAATTTATGTACATGTCCGATGCGTATTCCATTTCCTCTTTTTCCGTTTCATGTATGTCATTATGTTGTCTTGCCTTCACGGTGTCGGTTTCGTTTGTGGCAGACCTGTCGTTCCATGTTATGAAACTGCGGTTGGTTATTGCATCGGGGCTTGCCGCGTTGTATTCTATGAACGATCCCTTTTCGGGCGTTAAGTTCACGTCCATTACTGTTTTTCCGTATCCACCCTTTATCCTGCAACTGCCCGTACCGAACACGGTGCCGTAGAATGTACTGTTGTTATATGTCCTGAAGTCATAGCACAACAGATTTCTTGCATCTATGTCCAGGTCGTATGTAAGCCTTGTAAGGTTCTTGTGCCTCAGTTTTCCTGTAACGACACCTATGTTTCCGTTGCGATCTCTTATCGTGTCTGCATTGAAAACGATATTGTCCGGTATCAGCCTTATAGTGTCGTTTTCAAGCCTATATGTCGTGTTCAGCGGTGTTATGTCCACCTTTCCGTCGGCAACAAGCGTTCCGGTAAGGTTTATCGCGCTCAGGTCTCCGTACAGTCTGACACTGCCGTTGGCATGTGCAGACACGTTGTCCATGAAGCTTCCGCAGAAACTTTCAAGAAACTCTATGTTTGTGTTGTGCGCTGCAATGCCAAGGTCTATATAGTTTCTTTCCGGCGATACATATCCCTTGATGACAGTATATGCGCTCTCCGTCTCGGTCGCCTTTGCGTCTATGTCAATCTGTTTGTCTGTCTTGTTCCATGTTACACCGGCCTGCAATGTTCCCATTCTTCCGTCCTGAAAATGGAATTTGTCTACCGTAAGTTGTGCCTCGGCGTCAGGATTTCCGAATGCCGACCTTACACAGGCACGTCCGGAGGCAAGTCCGCTGAACTCTACGGAGTGGAAATTCACAAGATCAAGTATATAGCTCACGTCCACTTCCTTTATGTCAAGCATCACGGAGTCCGTCTCATTTTCCGTTGCAAGTCCGTTTATCCTTATGTGCTGGTTATTATGTTCTATAGCAAGATTGTCAAAGATGATGTTGTTCTTGCTGTATACCACATCCGACGGCAGTACGTTCCATGCCGTGTCATTGACCATTATGTGCGACGGGCGCACGTGTATGTGTGCCGCCGGTATGCCGTTTTCCGTCTTGAAAAATTCTGTCTCGGCATTTATCACACCCGTTATAGGGCGTTTTTGGTTCAGCTGTATGCCTGCCGTCGTGCTCAGTTTGTTGTTTGCCGCCGCGGCAAAGACGTTAATCGCCATACTTTTGCCGTCGTCCATGATTTTCTTTATTCTTGCGTTTGCCGACAGGGTGTCGCCGGATGTGCATACGTCAAGACTGAAGTCTTTGAACATCTTGTCGTCATATAAGAAGCGTGTGGCGCTGCCTTTGATGTTGATACTCTTTCCGTTGTCATCCATCTCGGCGCGGATACTTGCCGGCGACTGTATGTCCAACGGCACCCCGAACACTGCATCGAGCAACTTGGTGTCGGTTATGTCTGCTCTCAAAGTAAAGTTGTTTCCCGTCGTACCCTTTATTTGCGGCAGGGCAGGTAGTGTAGGCAGCTTGGCGCCTATGATGTTTGTCAGACTCTGTGCAAGTTCCTTATATTTTATCTTTCCTTCTATGTCTATGCTTCCGAAGTCGCTTCGTATATGCATGGCACGCTCTTCTGCCGTGATGTCAAGCCTTTCCATGCTGTATACACCGTCGTTTGCCGTCATGAGGAAGTTGCATAGTGCGAGTTTTCCCGTGATGTCGTCTATGTTTGTGCCGTATGTCTGTGCCGATATGTCTGCGCTGAAGCGTGCATTGTTCCATCTTTCCGTAATGTTGAGTGCCGCGGGAGACAGGTTTTTTATGACTGCTGTTATGTCCGTAGGATGTTTCCGGTCTTTAAGGTCTATGCTTCCCTGTATGTCAACGGTTCCGTTGGCATCGTTCATAGCAATCTTCCCTTCCACCTTGCCCCTGTCGTATTTGCCGTCAAGGGTTATGTTGCCGTAGCGGTATCTGTTGTAGTCAAGTGCCGATATGGTGCCTGTCGCCCCGACAGTCTCTATGCCGTTGCCTGTCGTTCCGTTTATTGCCATGTCGGCAGACAGCTTTCCGAAATTGCCGTCGTCTAATATCCGCCCAAGGTCTATATTCTCGGCTGCTGCCTTGACATTGAAACCATTGCCGTCCATGCCTGCATCGAACCTTGCGTTTCCGGCATCCGTGCCCACTGTCCCTGTTGCCGACAACTGCTTTCCTTCGCCCTTTACAATGCCTTTAAAGCTTATTCTGCCGAGTTTTTCCGCAATGTCTGCGATGCCGTTTCCCTGCTTTCCGTTTCCGACTATGGTCTTTATTGTTGCACCGTCTGTCTTCATGTCGGTTATGTCTGCACGGAAGGCTCCCTTTCCCTTTTTGTCGTAATTTATAAAGCCCGATGCCGACAATGCCATATTGCCGTCTTGAGAGTGCATACCCAGACGGGAAACATTCAGCTGTCTGCTGTTTCCGGAGAACGATGCATGGATGTATATCTTCTGTATAAATGCTTTGGTCTGTGGAATAAAACAAGTTAAATCACAAGGAGTTATGAAAGAACGTTCAATACTTCCTGAAAATCTTGCGGAAGTGATGTCAGGGCTGCCTCCTATGCTTTTGTATGCAGCTCCGACTGAGTCTATGGCGATACTGCTTTGCGGCAGTCTGATGTTCAGAGCCTTGATGTATGCGTGCTGTTTGTCGGCGTATGCGCCGAAAGATACATTCCTCACGTCAAGTCCGGATGCTTCTTTGAACGACAGTTTCTTTAACGTGATGTTTATGTTGTCGTCTGTTATCACAGGCAATATCACATGTGCACTGATGTCTTTTACATCTATATGTGCCGGATTGAACCTATGCGGTGTCTTCGCAATGTCGTATCTGTCGTATTTTATGGCGGCATGCCGTATGACAAGCGAGTTTATACGCAGGTTCAATGCTTTCTTCTGACCGTTGTCTTTGGAACTTAACGAGTCTATGACAAACTGATAATTGGCTGCCGTCACAGAGTCTTTTTTGTAGAAGATGCCTTTAAGACCGAACAATTGTGCCGATGAAACCGATATTCTTCCGCGTGTAAGCGGATAATAGTCGATGTTTGCCGACAGGCGGCTTGCACGCATCATCACCTTGTCTGCCTTGTCGTATATCGTCACATCGTCTATTATCAGACGGTTGAGGAACCCCAAATCGACCCTTCCAACCGTTACTTTGGTGCCTAAAGCATGCTGCAGGGCAGAGGCAACCTCCGTCCCGATAAAGTTTTGTATGCACGGTATATGTAACAACACCATTAACAGGCTATAGGTAACGAACAATGTCCATACCGCACCTGTAACAATGCGCTTGATAGTCTTCAATGTATAAAACTGTAAAAATAAGTGTTTTCTGTTTCTTTTACAAAGGTACAACATTTTTTTTTCTTACCAAACTTAGACGTGAAAGGAGTTTATGATAGTGTTAATATATATATACTCGTGTTAAAACCGAACTGCTTGTTTTTATAAGGTAAAACATGTGAAATAGAGAGACCGACGGTTGTAAATGGTGTTACGGTATAGTTTTCGATGTAAAAAATATGGTGTTAAGGCGTGCGTTTGTGCACAAAATATGCCGGAATGTGCATTCTTGCTATGCCAAGATTGGCATTTCGGCTTCCTGTTTTGATGTTTTTATAGAATTTCATGCCCCGCAAACCGGTGGAATATACCTCTTTTTTGCATGAAAAGATGCTATGAAACATGGATATATGCAGTTTTTATACATTTAAAACATGGCATATCGTGTTGCTAAAGGTGGCATATAGCACTGCTAAAGCTATGCTTTGGGAGGTTAAAAGCATAGCTTTACGCTTCTTAGTGCGGTTTTGTCTGTCTATATACTATAATTATACGCTTTCTGCATAAATATTCTTTTGCCTCTTGTCTGATGTCTTGTGAAAACGTATGTTTTTGGCTTCGTATTCGTGCTTGTTGCGTTTTGCCCGGAAAAACGGGCGTATTAATGTTAAACGAATTTGTGTGTTTGTTAATAATATCTAAACAGTTGTTGTCCTTTATCCTCCGTGGCACGAGCCACATAACTCCCATGACTTCTTCTGACTTCATATTTTTGAAACACCTTCTTTTGTGCAATAAAACTGCAATCCGGGTTTGTCAGAATGGGTATATAATAGAGGCATGACATTTTTTTATTATAAAAAACAGCTATATTGCATCTTACAGCAATTGTTTTTATCTTATTTTTACTACTTTTGTGGTGCCGTCAGCTATTTTTGCGGTGCACTTGTTCTGCCGAATAGATTGAATGGCAAAACTTCTATAACATAAATAATATGGTAAATGTTTTTAAGATTAAGAAGGGATTGGATATAAACTTGGAGGGAAAGGCTGAACGGATAAAGGTTCAGAAAGACGCTTCCGAAGATTTTGTCCTGTCTCCGGCTTTTTTTGAAGGTGTTGTTCCCAAGGTGATTGTCCGTGAGGGAGAGCACGTGGATGCCGGTCAGGCGTTGTTTGTCAACAAGCAATATCCCGAAGTAGGCTTTGCCTCTCCTGTATCAGGTACGGTTACGGAGATAGCAAGAGGAGAGCGCAGAAAAGTTCTTCATGTAAAGATTTCGCCGGATACGGAGCAGAAGTATGTTGATTATGGCATACATGATGTAAGCCGTATGTCGGGAGAAGATGTCAAGGATATGCTTTTAAAGGCAGGGTTGTTTGGTTTTATGGATCAGCTTCCGTATGCCATATCCGCCCTTCCTTGCAACGAGCCCAAGGCGATATTCGTGAGCGCGCTGCGCGACAAGCCGCTTGCGGCTGACTTTGAGTTCGAGCTTGAGGGAAACGAAGCTGACTTCCAGACCGGACTTACCGCATTGTCTAAAATAGCCAAAGTGTATCTCGGTATAGGTGCAAAACAGACTTCTGCGGCGCTTACCGGGGCAAAAGACGTAGAGATAAACGTGTTCTCCGGACCTTGTCCGGCAGGAAACGTTGGCGTGCAGATAAATCATATATCTCCTGTAAACAAGGGTGAGACAGTGTGGACGGCAGATCCCATGGTCGTAATATTCATCGGAAGACTTTTCAACACAGGTAAGGTGGACTTGCGACGCATTGTTGCCGTGGTGGGAAGCATGGTGGAAAATCCTTCATACCACGATGTTATCGTCGGCGGACAGATTGCCCCGTTGCTTGAATGCAGGCTTGGAGACTTTGCCGAGTGTCTGCGCATAATCGACGGTAATGTGCTTACGGGCAGGAGAACTACCATTGACGGATATATAGGGGCGCACACATCCGAGATAACCG